>Ga0131853_10007855_pt1 | contig 19362 bp, 22 predicted proteins | sample TergutLab28metaG_FD_92764 | JGI IMG/M metagenome (GOLD analysis project Ga0131853, IMG submission 92764) | Labiotermes labralis P1 segment gut microbial communities from Petit-Saut dam, French Guiana - Lab288 P1 (version 2) (version 2) | ecosystem: Host-associated > Arthropoda: Insects >...
CAACTCCCGTGCAAGCAACTAAACGTCACGCAGGCACGATTAACACTGCATTCCACTCTCTAGGTCATCAACGCTCTCGCGTGACACATCAGCTGTGCAGGTTGCAGTATTTGGAACCGCAAGAAGCCCCCACTATGCTCTGGCCATTATCTCCGTAACCGTTCAACTTTTGATATAGGTGTTTTGGGTTATATGGGTATACTTTAACATAAGGAACACTCTCCCGAAGTCTGGCACATTCCTCCTGAATATATTAGCCCAAATCTGAGTTCAGCATGTTACATAATGAGGAGTATTAAACCATTTATGTCTCTCAATACTTTGAAAACTATTTACTATTCTTATTTTAATGCAATTATACGTTATGATTTATCTTTTTGGGGCAATTCACCCCATGCTATAAAAATATTTAGAATGCGAAAAAAGAGTAGTCACAATTATGATGGGTTGTAAAAATAGGGTTTCATGTAAGAATCTGTTTACAAGGTTGGAAATTCTACCTTTAGTATCTCAATATATCCTCTTATGCTTTTTGTAGTTAAAAACAAATATCTATTTATTTTGAATTCAGAGAATCACCAAGAAAATTTAATAATTTTTATCCGCCCGCAACTAATTTTACTGTATACCAAAGGGGAGTATATTACATGGGCATAAATATTTTCAACAATTTTCCTCCATACATTAAAGATGTATCTAATGTCAGGAAATTTGAAATTTGCTGAAAACAATTCCTACATATACATTCTTTTTACTCCATAGAAGAATATTTTCAATATAAATTTATTACAAGTTGCTAATGTGTCATTAAACGTCTTTTATAAGACGAATATATTTAATATATAGTCCTAATAGTCTATGTTTTGTCACTAAGTCTCACAAAAAAAATTAACATTGTTATGTTAATGTTGTTCATATGTGTAAATTTGCTGTCTGTGTTCATTTGCATGTCTGTACTTGACTTTTCTCTACTTGTTAACTATAGCCATATCTTTCTATGCTTTTGTCATTACACCGTGGTTTTTGTCCTCTCTGTAATAAACTCCATTTATGTACTTGACTTGCAATCAGTTTGTTTGATTCCTAACATTTATATAATTATAATTTTACATGTTCTATATCCAACTTATTGTCATTGTGGATTTATGGAACGTAAATAAAATATCATATCATATCATCAGAGATTTCTGCCCCCGTGTCCAAAACTGCTATTAACTTTTCTTGTTGAACATGAGGGCAACCATACAAGTTATTTTCATTTATGCAGTAAATATTGACAATTTCTTGCTCCCTTGCATCTATTATTGAGGTATGAGCAGAGTAACTTTCCCTTCAGACATTTCTGATGTTGAATCTGTCCCCTCTGGCGGAACTACGTCTGTGGCGCCTCCCCCACGCAAGTTCAATATACGCGCCTCTACCTTGACTGGCGATAAAGTTTTCCTAACGGGATATTTCTTACTGTACATTCCTGCCTGCCACGCGAATCGCCAGTCGTTCTTTCCGGAATGTACAGTACAAGTCAGCATTTCGATTCAGCTGACTGCGTCGCCGCCTCTGTAGTAAAGCCGCCTGCAATTCTCGGCTTGTAGAGTGTTGGTTGTATTGTCTGTTTTGATTGTAGGTCGAATTTTATCGGTAGAGCTTATACCTAATATTCTGGGGTTGAAACCTCGGTCTGCAGCACCAGCTTTGGTTTTGGCTTCCGGACGAGCTGTGCTCTAGACTTGACAATGACGGTTCGCAGTTCGAACTCTTTCTTGTCTCACCGTCCTCCATTATCTGCAGTTTGTTTCAGAAGCTTAAGATTCCTGTTTTGTTTTTGCATTTGCGGACAAAAGTGCGCGCTGTATGTAATTACGGTAGTGGCCACCGACTGCTTCAATGACCTCTAACTCAGACATTTTTTGTGTCAGATTTGCCCCCATCGTTGCACATCGTAAAAAATGCGCAGACAGATTTTTCGCTCCCGCTCTTACTGAATTCGTCTTGGTATATCGAACAGCGCACTTGTGATTGAATTTGTGGACTCCATAACAATTCTGTGATAGCCTGCTTGAAGTGATCATAATTTCTCAGTTCTTTATAAATGGTGATAACCCATTGCTGTGTTTACTTATCAGTAACAGATTTAATCACAACTGGCAATTTCATTTCCGCAGGTACAACTTTCAGTTGAAAATAACTATCTAACACTTCCAAAAAGTTAACAATGCGCGGTCCTTTTACAATCATTGAATTTTGGTAAAGTCAAGTCACTCTTAACTGAGCTGCGGAAATGTGCATCTCCTACTACCACATCATTTTTATAGGTAAATTCACTCGCGCCTAAGTTTCTCTCAGCCTAAGCACGTCTACTCACACTGTGCTTATTATTATGATTATGATTATCATCATCATCGTCATCATCACATCTGCACTTACCTTGGAATTTAGACACGTTTGATGGAACAAAAGTTGGGGTTGATCTTGTGTGGCTGTCACATCGTGCACACGATTCAACTCACCGCCAACTGATGGCATACAGTGGTAACCTTTCTCCTCCACTGATCTAAACGGGATTCGAACTGCCCCAATCTGCAGTCTACCAGTTCGTTAATTTTCGCTTCCAACTTCTCTTCTAGTACACAAAAACTATCTACAATCAATTCCTGTCGGAGATTTGCAATTTCTGACCGAATACTGTCAAATTTACTTTCTACCTCTTTCCCAGAGTCATGTAATTTCTTAGACATTTCTTTGTGGTTTTGTTTGGTTTCCGATATCTGCAGTTCCAAACGCTCATACACACCACTGCTTAAGCTATAAAATTTACTATTTACAACTTGGATACTCTGTTGTGTCTCTTACCTAAGACGAGGTATGTCCTTTGAGCGTTTGGTATTTTCCAACTCTAATTTCTCAATACATTTTCCATTCAATATGTCAAACCTGTCTAAAATTTCCTTCTTATTTTTCCTTTCTTCTCCCATCATTTCCAAAATCTACTGAACAAGTCTTTTCTCCCGGTTTTGTCCCAAATCTCCCTGCTGCTCTCCCTCACTTACACTTGTTAAGTTTAAATTATTTACCTCTCCCCCACTCATCACTGGATTTTCACTCTCAACATTAATTGCAGTTGCTTCTTTAGTCTCTTCTGACGCCTGTCGGCTCCTAAGTGACTGGGTTGTCACATGAACACTGACCTAGTTTTTATGATGTGTAGTGTCCGTGTGGTATACCTGTTGAGGCCTATCCGTTTATTTGTCGGCTTCCTCTCCGCAGTTCCATCGCAAAACTGCTCCTGCCTTTCGTCCCCGTTAGCGGGTGTCTTGATGCGACAGCCACTGTTGCCACTGTCACGATGACTTTGCTGTTGTGTGTTTCCGCCTCGGAACAATGAATAAGCAACGATGTTTACCTCTTCGATGCCCCAGGTTTTGGGCGCCAAATTGTTTTGTTGTATCTGTCTGCGTAAATTGACCAACTTTGGGTTACAATACTTTGCAAACTCATCATAAGCACCATACCTTCTTAGGGAATGTACAGGGGGATAGAAGCCGCTTTACTTGTTTAGTAACTCTTTACTATCTGAAATCTCCCAACTGACTGCACTGCATGCTCATTTTCCTATGTCTGCCCCCTTTCTCAAAGAAGCAAGTCACCTCAGGAAAAACCCAAGTAACAATATCTCCAACAAATGAACACCTGTGCACAGCTGGCCACTGCCTAAGCAAGAGAATTTAACCTTATATGGAAAAGAGACGTGTCAGACCTCTACCCATATAGCCTGCCAGGTGCAAATGTCGAGAGCATTCAGAAATTTTAACTAACAAAATCCCTCCATACATTGCAAACCAAAAATAAAAGTTTACCTTTCCTTTTCAATATAAACCTGCCAATGGCCAGACAACCAGTTTATCTTCTCATCTTCTTAATTGCCTGGTCCGAGACTTGAACTATGGACCCTGGTATATAATTGTACATACCCTGCATAAAAATGATAACAAGGATAATAATAATAATAATAATAAATGGCTGAAAATCAATATACATCTTTCTTTACTGGACTTCTGTGTTTGAATTTGTACTTCTCATGAATGTTTTTCTCATATTAAGTGACCACAGCAGCAAGAAAGTTTCCAGCAATATCCACTTGGAGCTCAGTGTTCCATGAAACAAATGTTTTGATGTAGTTACTCATATACAGTGTTCCACATATGAATTCCACCCTGAAGATGGAAACAGTACACTCTCCTGAAATGTCAGAACAGCCCTTTACTGTGTGGTGTGAAAAAAAACAGCCACCATTCTTCAAGAAACTGGAAACCTACTTAAGTTCATATCAACTTCACCTAAATTCAGGACAGGTCATTACAGGTTGGAATTTTAGGGAAATGGCTTTGCTTATTTCCAGCATTGAAAGTGAAATGGGCAGTTTAATTTGTTAATGGAAATAAGTTCAAAAAACAATTCAAGTTTGTAATTACTTAAAGTAGCCACCATCCTCTCTCAAGAAAGTTCTTGCTGTCTTTAAAGGGAACTACAGGTTGTTGCTCTGTATATAATGGTACTGTCATTTGTTATCTGCACAGCAGCACTGACGATGCAGCCTATTAGCTCTGCTACCATTTAAAAGTTTTGATATTTGGAGACTCTCACATTCTCAGACAGGTGCCACCACAATCCCTCTGCAGAGTCCATGGAAGAAGAGGATCTGCACATATTCCTTTCAGTATACATGTTGGATTCAAATAGCAAAGTGTAGCTCTAGCTATGTGAAAGGTAAATGTGCTTATTCATTTTCAGCAGTGTTGCCAGATGTATGCTAATTGTTACCTTTCCCATATTTATAAGTCCTTAACTTAACAACTTCCAAATACATAACTTCAATACTGAGAGCAGGCAAAATGATTATCTATATTTGGACTTGTCATGCTGTCCCTTGGCAACAACAAAGAGGAGACTTTCTGCAATTGGACATTCTGTGTAAGAATTTTCATACAAAAACAAAATTTTTGAGCACTAAGCAATATGTACATATAAAAAATTAGTACAAATGTGCTTGTGGATTCACACATTACTCTTAGTTCTGTGAATGTAATAAACTTCTACATCCTTATTTGTAACAATCTGAAATTGTTCCAACAATCCACGGGATCTAATTCTGGCCAGTTATTGGAAGTGTGCAAATTAAGCCTTACAGAATAAATTCTCAATCTATTTAAAAATATTTTAACCACTTTCTAACAAAAGTGTTTAGACTGCAACTGGATTTATTCACACTGAGAACTCTTTTTCATATGCGGGTGTAGATTATTGCTTTTTGTCCTCTGCACATTCATTAACAGAAGATTCAGTGGACTTCAGAAAGTACTGATTGAGATCTTCTTTGGAGCTCATGTCATTTTCAATTGTAACTTCATGTTCTGAAATGCCTTTTTCTAAAAGTGGCTTTGCCTCTAATCTTTCTTGATCCATTTTCTCACCTACAAGAAGTAAAGAATCGCAAATTTATTTTGTTGTGACACCAATGTAGAGTAGACTATATAACAAAATGAAATTTTTAGTACTTCTTACCATAGAGAATTTCCATGATTTCTCCCTCTGAGTCACAGCAAGTTAATGTTTTCACATCAGTATTTTGCAACATGAATTTAATTTCTGGTTTAACATTAAAAAGGATCAGTGTTTGCTGTCTATTCTGGAAAGTCCTGTAAATCACTTTCAAGACCTGTGGAATTAATCAATACCGCAGTCATACATTATTGACTATGTAATATATAGACAGAAGAGCACAACAAACAAAATTTTGTAATACCTCTCAGTCAATCTTACCAACCAGTTAAACTGTGACATTATAACCACCATAGAAACACATACAAATTTTACAAAAACAACACTCATAAAATTTCTGATGTTTGTGTCTGTTACATTGACCCTGAGCATCGCCATGTGTACTGTCATTCTAAAAAGCTTGGAAATGGTACACATTTAAAATATGGAATAGGAAGAAAAGTGTTAATATCCAGTAAAGTTTCATAATACTTTTATGTGATGTGGTGTATTTTATATCTTTGTTTTTAAGGTGGGCACTAACAACTCTAAAATTATTATGATATTCAACAAATAGTGGGATTTTTTATTTCATAATTAATATAGTTCAAATTATTTCCAGTATGCACCATATGATAAATGTAGGTCTACATGGAATTACTTTTGGAAATTGTAAATGCACTACACACACATCAATACAAACAAGTACAAAAGTTCCAGTACCATGTGTTACGGTGATATCCAATCAATATATGCACATATTAAACTGTCACTGAGTATATGATTTATAATGGTTACAATAGTATACTCATACTGCTAGTAGTCTTAAGAACATACCATAGATATGGTGTAATCCAATCCCTTAATATATGTGCAGTTAATAATAACTGGCAGGAGACTGCCATCCTGATTGATTCCTGCCTTGCTCACTGATGCATACATATAGTTTGCTGCTGGATACATTAGACCAATGTCTGGTGTGACCATCACATACTCGCAACCTGCAGGAGTCTGTAGACATGTACATATCAAAGTAAATTACATGTTGATTAAACCGTTTGCATCTATAAGTGTACCTGTAAGTGCTCATGCTATACATATGCTCTCATTCCATGGGAAGTGTGAGTCAACATTTACTCAACATGTGAAGGATTGCTTGAAGTTGTTCTGCTGCCATTTGTGGGTAATATTTAATACTATATGGTTTATAAAATTGTAGGAGTTGATTCTAGAAACCAGTGAAAACACTTCTAGCAATTCATAGGCAAGGATTGTCACTAACACATTTCCTAGAACAGTACCCAAAATGAAGTGATGAAGGATGCACATACGTTACACCATCTACAGAACTGATCCACTAAATCAGGTGATACACTGTTCTTTTCTCATTTTGAGAAATTTCACAGGAAGAAAAAGCATGACTTAAGATATTAATGTCTGATGCAAATTGACTTTAAAGGTGATGGTAAAAGTAAAGGTACATTTTTCTCTGTACATACTGTGAAGGCGTATAGGGGAAACAGAGGTATAACACCACCCTTCTTAACCTCAGAACAAATGGAGGTGAACTGTGGTCTTCATGGTCTGGCCACTTTAGCTGCTGGAAGGAATATCCAGTTCCTTTTTAATAGGAGGTTGGATTGAACTTTTGGAGAAGAAATGTTGAAGACAAAACATTTAAATAAATTTAAATTTAAAATACTTTTAATTTTACAGTCAGTTCAGAGTGTGTTCTGTTGTTTGTGGTACTAGATTCCAGTTTAACACTAAAAAGCATTAAGAAAATATTGAATTAGAGTTCTTATAATTTTTAAAATTAACACTGTCTCTAATATCAAGTGCGTGTGGATAAGGAATGAACAGACATTTCACAGTGAGAGTGGTGTAGCTGTGTGTAGATAGTGCCATCAAATTCAAAACTCAGTACAGGGAAGATATATGGTATCTATGCCGGGAGGCAGCCTTTTTGTTATGTGCAGTTGCCACACTTCTTATCTAGCTGTAGCCAAAGTGAGATACAGGGACATCACAGAGTGGTGGTTACTGGCCTGCTTGCAGTATGTACCATACATGGCTGTCAGAGCTATCTGTATCTTCAGAAAACATAGGACCCATAATAATTTTAAATTCAGGATGCACAGAACACCAACTTATACATCATGGTATAGAAGTGTATGCATAAGACGTGTATTTTTTGTGATCCATCATCTATTTTTGTGTGTGTGTGTGTGTGTCCACTCAACACCCCCAGACAAAAAAAAAAAAAGCTTTATGTTAAAAGAGGAAAATGTCAACTCACAATCATATTTTTGTTTTGAATTGACTAAAGACATCAATCATAAATATTACCAGATAATATGCACCTGTAATTCTGTAAGATTTGGTTATTTTGTTGTGTTCCTTATGGTCTCTCTGCATTCCTGTTTCTTGTGCAAGGCACTCAAAATCGTGAGGCTCATGATGTGAATTTTCAAGCTGTGATATCGTCTAACTGTTCTTGTGTTAGTACTAAATGTTGATGCCTTATTTTACTGTCTGTCAACATGGCAGTTTTTGATTGACAAGGTTCTGATTACCATCTCTGTGGGGGACTTCAATCACAGGAAACTTAATTTGGGATTTTGACTGACACTGCCTACCAGACTTAATTTCAAATGTTCATATGGAGCACAAAGTGGTCAAGTGTAATCCATGTCAAACACAAAGAAAGTATTGAAAGAACTGTAACAAGATTATTAAAGCCTATAACCTCACAAAACTGCAGATGCTTACACCTCTACAGTCACATGATGAATATTTGTATAATTGGCATCTCCATTTCATAGTGGCAAGATTGATTCTGAGTTGAACTTTCTGACAGATTTTATTTGTATGGTGTGTGGGCACACAAAATGCCAGGTGGTGGAGGACAGAATATCACTCCTTATATAGCAACTTCTTCCACATTACTTAAAATTTGGTGTTTGGTGCATGCTGACTGTAAAGAGGATGAGGGATACTTTGTCTTACACAGGTGTAATCAACTCTGAGAAACATGTCAGCAAATTACTGCAAGCAGACCAGCAACCTTCAGTCTATAGTGTTGATTCACTGCATCCCTACAATGGACCAAACAGAAAAGGCAGCAACCTGTGGCACATAAAGGTAAGGCCAAGTCTCAGCAGAGTCACCTGTCTGTATTTCCTAACCTTGTTGGTAGTGATGTTGATATTTGGTCGAGCCCATAGGTAGAGCAGGAAAATCATATTTGCGATGACACCCATCAGTAAACCAATTTCCACTCCAAGAACCAGGCATGATACAAAAGTTAGCACCACCAGGAATAAGTCTCTCTCTGTAAGAAAAATAGGTATTTGCAAAGCAGAAGTGTAGCACACATCATATTATATGTAAGTTTAGTTCACACCAGGAAAGGCTATCCAGCATTCAGAAACAATAAAACTAACTCCATGGAGCATAATCCTGAGAACCTAACTGGTCATCAGCTAGTCAAGAAATTCCCCATAGTTTATGGAACATGAAGGTTCATCACTGCATTCACAAAAGTCTGCTACCTGTCTCTAACCTGAGTCAAAGCAATCATATAAAATGTGTGTGTGTGCAAGATTTTTGTCATATAATTGATCCGTAAAAAAGAAAAATAGTGTACTGGTCAGTTGAAAGCATATTTTTGTTTAATCCATTTGTCTTGTGCTGGTATAGTAGAACATTACATTTTGAAGTACAGTATCCCTAAGCACTGCATTTTTTCTCAGAATTTAACATTGCATGGCAAACAAACACAGTTTCTTCTTACTGGGATCCTAGTATTTTGAATGGATGTTACTTGCAAGGAAAGTGCACAATTGAGTCCACACCAATTTGTTCAAAACTTTATGGGGATAAATAACTCCTGCTGGAAGGCAAATTGACCAATCAGTATGAGCTTATATTCATAAACTGCTGAGACTATCGATATTGAAATTTTTTCACCAAGTCACCATTGATTTGGTGATGATCATGTCAACCCTCCTTAGGCTAGGGGTTAAAGTAAGCAGCTTCAAATGGGAAGGTTACAGGTTTCAGCCTCATCAGTTACCTTTTTCCTTTTTTAGTTATTGAACTCATACATTTGTATTGTTTAGTTTTTATTAGTATTTTGTTTATTTTCTTTTATATTACTTGAAATGTAATTTGCCATACAAAAATATTGTTACATATAATACGAGAATAGTGTGCTATAAAATTGCATTTGTTGCTGCAGCATGAGTGAAGCACACCATTGTTTAGAGACATGTCACACTATTCACGGTACCACACAGTGACATTGCATTCCATAAACATGTATTTTGTAATCTACAACAGTAAATAACTTAGCACACTATACTCATATTATTTGTAACAATATATTTGTACACCAAATTGTCATTGTAATGAATTGAAAGGAAATAAATAAAATTTATTAATTCACTCATTCCATTGGCATGTGCAGAATGCAATGATTCCTTGCCGTTCTCAGGAGCTTCTTCCATTGCTCTCTGTTATATACTCTTTCCTTCCACCCTTTTCCACCAACCAGTCTTCCATCCTCCCTCTCTTCATCTTGCCATCTATTTCTTGGTCTACCTCTCAGCCTTGTTGCTTCCAAATTCATATATAATACATTTTTGGGAATTCTATTTTCTTCCATTCTCTGTACATGCCCAAACCAACACAACCTATTTAACCTTATTGTCTCTATTACAGTGGGTTTATTAACCATTGCATATATTTCTTTATTGGTTAATATTCTCCAATTTTCTTTTTCATTGTCATATACAGGGCCTAAAATTCTTCTATACACTTAAATTTAAAAAAACGTTTATTTACTTTCTGTGCAGGACTCAAAATGAAAAAAGAAATTTGTAAGTTAAAAGAGTGAAAAAAGAAGAATGAAACCGTCACAAACCTTCACACTTCAATTTGCTTGCCTTAACTCTTGGACTACTGATAATTGGAATGGTAAATGTCAAATCAGTGGTAACTAGTAGAAACAAAATGTCAGTGTTCATTTGTTCTATAATTTCTGAATATGGAGTTATACTGCTTGGCCATTTTGCCTTACTCAGGAGTTTAAAAAGAATTTGCAAGGACTCAAACCATATACTTTCCTTGTTAGTAGTGAATGATATACTGGAATGATTATATATGCGGTGGAGTTCACTGGAAGTGAAAAGAAATTACTGTCCTAAAAGTTGTAGGATCCCAGCAAAAACCGTGAAATTCAGATGTAACCAGAATACCAGTGACAAAATTTACTGCTTATGCTAAAATGTCTATTATATAATAAAACTTATTGTGCTAAAAGTGGTGCCTTGTCAGCAGATACTGAAATTCTTGATTTCAAACTTTCTCTGTGTTCTGAATGTTGTATGCTTTCTTATGGGTAATTCCCAAGCTTCTGAATTCTACATACCGACGTTTCGGAACACTCTGTCTGTTCCATCTTCATAGGCAAGTAGGTATGAAGTATGTGAAATGCCTGCAGTATAGTAGGAGCAATGCCCAGAGCTTACAGACAACAAAAAATTTGTCATTGTGTGTTCTTTAAGCAAACTGCATAAAGTAAATGCATGTTTGAGGGGGTCATATCTATCAGTCTACATGTTTGATCTCTGAAACTGCTGAATAGTATTTGAAGAAATTTGGTTAATTGTAACTGACGTCCTGCAAAATGGGTACTTGGTCTTTCCCTAGGTTAAAGTAGCCAGGCCATGGGGTTGACCACCCTCCCCAATCTAGCACCAAGGTTATAAGTAGAACCATACTTCTACCCCCACTCTGTACCTTTATGGTATGTCGTAGGGTGAACATTACTTTTTAATAGTGTGACATAAATACAAGGCTACTTTTATGACACAGTCAGTACACAATGTAAAACACTTTATAGATTTATTTATTATCCAGACCAAAAAGTGCACAACATTTACACTCGTATTAATAATATTTTATATATCCTAAACACTCCCGCATGTTTCAATGCATGTGCATCATCTTTAGGGAGTCTTAACCTTGTAAAAGGTACAAATTATTAAAATTAGAACTCAATAAAATTAGTAGACTACAACATTCATGTGATCATTGTAGAGTAATAAAATACAATCTATAAAACGTTAATAATTATAACATGTGGAAATTGTTTGTTTCGTGACCACGTATGCAATCTAGACACTCTTGTGTGTGTAATCCATATGAGTCTTGTTGGTGCTTCCAGTATGCTGGAGGAAACACCAACATAGGGATTAGAATCTCAAGACTGTCCAGATTGCATAAGCAGCCACCAAATAAACAACTTCCATGTGTCATAATTATTAACGTTTCATAGATTGCATTTTATCATTCAACAGTGATCACATGATCATTTTACTCTAATAATTTTATTGAATTGTAATTTTAATAATTTCTAACTTTAGCAAAGTACAAGTTTAAGACTCCCTGAAGATGATGCAGATGCAATGCAACATGTAGGAGTGCTTACAATAAATAAAATATTATTAATATATATGTTGTGCATTTGTTGGTCTGGATAATAAACTGTACAAGATGCACGGTACATACATTAAAATAACTTTAGATCTTATTAATGCCTTTAAAATAAATGTTTTCAGTGCAGATGATATTTAACAAAATACAAGGAAAAGGAATTCATGACTGTGCAGAGTGATATCAGTAGCATCACTAGCTTCATAATATGATAAATGTTAGCATACAATAATTAAACACTGAGATAAATTAGGTGTAATACTATTAAATAATTAATTTTAGTAGATATATAGACAATTTTTTGTAGCCTTCATCCATATTCCGGTAATATTACAAGCTGAATGAAGACAGCTTTAAATAAGAAGTGAAATAAACTTTATGTTTATTTTAAATCATGTTATACCTGTCCAGATGTTATTTGCATGAACTACAAAGAGCTTGATTACAGAGTAAAGAAATGTGATGCGGTTCTAACTTCCTAACTTTACTTTCGCATGAGTTTTGCTGAGTAGTTATTACATTTTGTTTTTCACTTACTGTTACATTTCCACAAAGTATTCAGAATTTTCCAGTCTATCATGAAAGAAACCGCAGAAATAAGCACAGCTGCTAGTGTTGTACGTGGTATGTAGTAGAAATATGGAGCCAATAAGCTGAGTGCTAAGACAATCACAGTTCCTGGAAAAAAGGGTTCATGTATCATAAGCAAAGCAGATATGTGCACATGTAGGACAAATAATGTCAATTTCTTGAATTCGGTCTTTTTCCTCCTACATAAAACTGGATGGGATTTATATTAGACATAAATAGCCATGTGATATGGAGCCATGAAAAGTACACAACAGAAGTCTGTCAGTGGACAACTGAATTAGGGGTTTTCAACATTATATGTTTCAATATATTATTTAGTTGCCAAAATCAGCATTACTAAAATTTTCATTGCTGAATACAATGTACTTAAGAAGCAATCAGTAATTATTTAGAATAAAAGTTCACAGAAGAGAAAAATTTGAGATAGTAATTCTGTAATTGGTTTTTGTCTTCTTGTATCTTATTGTTAACTCTTTGTGGGGACACCCACATGTCATTCCATCTCTTCCTATTCAATCCCATTTCACTTCACAGCTATCCTTCCTCTGTCTGTACCCTAGTCAACACATACCAACCTAGTCAACGGTAGCTTAATCACCACATCAAACCACTCTCTCACTCCTTCCTTCTCTGTTTACTTCCACGAACAAATAAAACGGCCCCCTGCAAGTGGAGGTACCTTCAGGAAGCCACCCCTACCAGCTAAACCAACCAGCCAATGGCAGAGCAGGCTGGACAACAGGCGACCAGAATAAAAAGAGCCCATTCGGACCAACGAGATTCACGAGTGAGTGAGTGCAGTCTGGTGGTGACCAGCTTGGAGAGAGGATCGAGACACTTAACTGCCTAGTTTAACTGGTCAAACAGGCTATTGACTGCACTGGTTTCTGCACTTAGTCTTCAGCAGAACCACACCAGAGGAGTGACAGGAGGATTTTTCGGAGTGCCCCTGCCAAAGCGTCATGCTGAAGCAGGATGAGTTAGCCTTTATTAAAGCTATTTCTACTTATCAGATGTCGCTGACCCTTCTTAAGAAGCTGAGGCTGGCTATGGCCCGGAGGAAGAAGAAGCCAGCGGTGCTTGCCGAGAGACGCAGCACCACTTCTGGAAACGGGGCCATAGCCTCTCAACAGCTCGCAGGCAAGCGCAAAGCCAACGAGCTAGCATGCCCAGGCGACTCGATGGAGGCTGCCAACAGGCGCCCAGCACCTGGGGCTGGTTCCGCGCCACTGCCCGTGAATTCATCAGTCACGGGCGAACAAGCTTCTGTTGGCAGCCGGCAAATCGGACCATCCGGGGGAGGGGCGACGTACGCGGCTGTACTGGCCGGGCGCGTCGCATCGTCTCAGCCAAGTGGGCCGCTCAAGCCCACAGCCATGGATTCGGACCCGTCCGAATCCGGTGTCTCATCCGAGACAACCAACAGGCGCATGTTTAGCGACGTGTCCGGGCCTCTGAGCGGCATGCCAAATGGCACAACTTCAAACGCCCAAGTGGTCAACGACTGCCTACCATGAGGGGAGCGTCCTAACAAGACAACCATTTTTATTTCAGGTGTTAGTGACACCCGTTCCTTCCTGGCCTGGTTGCGGGCATCCTGCCCTGGCGGTCTGATGGCCCAACTAAAGGGCGAGAAGTTGATGGTCGTCCCATCAACCGCCGACGGGTTCAGAGCCGCGATAAGTGCGCTGCTGCCCTTGATGGGAAAAACGGTGTGAGTTTCCACACCTTCCCGCTCCCAGAGGACCATTGTGCGCGACTTCTGGTAAAGAAACTGGGTACGGGTATGCCGGAGAGCGTCGTCAGAAAGGAGCTGGAATCCCTAAACATGTGTTCAGGGAGTCATGCAGCTGCGATCCGGACCACGCCAAGGACCGCCCATCCCACACTTCATTGTGTCAGTGGCGCGAGGGCCTGAAGTGTTAAAAGTGCGATCGATCACCGAACTCTGCGGCTTGCGAGTGTCGGTGGAGTCGTATGTGGCTCCGAAAGGCCTGATGCAATGCAAGCGCTGCCAGCGCTTCGGCCACACGCAGCGTAACTGCGGATATGCACCCCGCTGCGTCGTTTGTGGGGGCTACCACCTCTCCGGTGGATGCTCTACCCCGCGGGAGCAGCCTCAGTGCTGTGGGTGCGAGGGAAACCACACAGTGAACTACCGTGACTGTGTGAAGTGAAAGGAAGCGAAGGCGGCTCTTGCATAGCATGAACCGAACGCAGCCGAAAAAGGGTCGCACAGGTCAACCTGCCGCTCCTAAAGCTGAGCATGCCGATCCATCTGCCAAGCAGATGGACCTGGGCAAGGGGTGGAATCACGTCGTCCGAGGAGGGTGTGTCAAAGCAACCACGACTCCACCCACCAAACCACATCCTAAACTCCCTCCTCAGTCGGTCACGGAGGCGCCCGAAAAGCCTGTAGTGACGGCCACCAGGGAGACAGGCAGGCCTCAAAATCCTGAGCTCAAATGCACAGCAGCCCCAAAACGGCCTTCTGGGAAGTCTAAGAAGAAAGCAGCCACGAGTGTCAAAACAGCGGCCGCCACAACCACAACACCCAACCTGGTGGTCCCGACCCAAATTTCCACCTCCCAACTACAGGAAATCTCAGATCTCCTCGACCACTTCCCCTCCATGTATGTGAGAAGCTGCCTTGTCGGCTCATCACGTACATCTCTTCCCTCCCCACAGGGTCAGCTCGCCCTCGCGCTGTCCTGAAGACCGTCATTCTTTCATAGCCGAATATGGCGGGACACCCTAGGAGGACAGGGCGGTGTAAAGCCCTGCGTCTCGCCTGCTGAAATGAAGACGGATTGCGAGGCAGGAAACTTGAATCGGAACATTTTTTCAGCCAGCACGGCGTCGATATTTGTCTCTTAAGTGAGACATTCCTTAACACTGAGCAAGCCTTCGGGGTTGCCAAATTATGTCTGCCACCGCACAGACAGACCGACAGCTAAGTGCGGCACAGCCATCTTGGTCCGCCGTGGTATAGTCCACCACTCAGTGCCCGTTCCGGGCCTGACCCAATTGGAGGCTACTGCCATCCAAGGAACCTCGGCCGGCAAACCGGTGTTAATCCTTGCGGCGTACCTTTCGCCTTCCCGCCCACTGATCTGGGCGGAGCTGGCCGCCTGTTTCGGAGGAGGATTGTCGGTCTTGATGGCTGCAGACATCAACGCCAAACACATGGATTGGAACTCGCGGCTAAATACGAGACGGGAGAAACACCTACGTGATTAGGCCGACGACAACTCCTGTCTGATCTTTGGACCGGGCTCCCCAACCACAAAAACATACAACACCTCGGTTACTCACCATGTCCTGGACATCGTGATATTTAAGAACCTCTAATTCCCGGTGTATCTGACTCGTGTTCCGAAATAAGCTCCGGCAACCTCCCGGTTTTCATTGACACCTCGTGTTGCTTATGCTTTCACCACACACGGGATCGCACAGACTTCAGGCGTACTGACTGGTCCAACTTCCAAACTCACTTGGAAGAACTAATCCCTTTCGATCCGGAATTGGACAACGAGATGGCAATCGACACATGCGTTGAGAACATCTCCGGCGCCGTTCTGAAGGCTCTGGCAGCGTTTAATCCCCAGCGTCGCCAACGTGACGGCACACGGCTTGCAATACCGGACGGCAATCAGGATGGAATAGCCTGAAAAACTGGCTGCGGAGGCAGTGGTAGTTCACCAGAGACCTCGCTCTGAAAGCCGAGGTCAACCACCTACAGAGGTCGGTGACCCGCCACCTCAACGGGTGGAGAAACGACCAGTGGATGTCTAAACACTAATCCCTCGATCCTGAAGACCAATCGCTATGGAGGATGACCAAGAGGGTGAAGAGATTTCCTACTCCATCTCCCCTCCCCTGGTCACCCCAAGGTGAATCGATGTCTCAGAATCTTAGAAAGCCGAAGCCCTTGAAGACAATCTGGAGATACAGTTTACCCGGTGACCGATCCTTCTTTCCCGGCAGTTATTGAGACGGTTGACGTGGCGCTGAGGTCTTACTTTTAAGCCCTGCCAGCGGAACCTAGTTAACCACCCATTACGAAGTTCAAGAACCCATCTTGAGTCTCAAGGTCAGCAAGTCTCCGGGCCCGAACGGTATACCGAACAAGGCATTGAAACACCTTCCCAAGCCCTATCTTCAACGCGGTTCTCCGCACCCATCGCTTTCCCCAAATGTAGAAGCACGCTCGAGTGATCTCTATCCTTAAACCGGGGAAGGGCCCTTTCTATCGGCTCATTAGTCTCTTGGACACGATTGGTAAATTATTTGAAAAGATCCTACTAGCTAGGATCTTAAAGCAGTAAACGAACGCGGACTGCTGCGGGACGAGCAGTTTGGGTTCAGACCCAGACATAGCACGTTCTTGCAGCTGGCCGGCCTCGTTGAAAGAATTACCAGGAATTTCGGCGAAAAGAGGATCCCCGGCGTAGTTTTTCTCGACGTGGCCAAAGCCTTCCATACCGTCTGGATCGATGGCCTCCTCTACAAACTAACGCTCCTCAAATTCCCGTCTTACATAGTGCATACAATCTCAGCCTACCTCAGGGATCGGACTTCCGAAGCGTCCTTCCAGACCGCCACGTCATTTTGTCGAGACATTCGGGCTGCGGTACCTCAGGGTGGATTGATCTCCCCTGTTCTCTTCAGTCTGTATGTCAACATGCCCGCACCCTCGCACCACGTCGAGTTAGCCTTCTACGCGGACGACACGGCCATCACAGCTACGTCCCGCAAGCCTACGCTGCTTGTCAGGTACCTGGAGTCATAACTCAGCGACCTTCAACGGTGGTTGAGTGAATGGAGATTCGCCATTAATGTATCTAAGAACACCGCGATAATCTTCGCGCGTGCCGGACGGCGCTTTATCCAGCCCCGACCAGTAACACTCTTCTGGCAACCAAACGAATGGTTCGACACTACTCGTTATCTGGGGGTAACCCTGGATGCACGACTCACCTGGTCGTCTCACATCGACCAGATCAGGATTAGGACTGCTCAAGGGATGGGTATGCTGGCCCCCTTCCTGAATAGGAAGAGTGATCTATCCGTCAGGAAAGGAGTCCTGCTATATAAGCAGCTAATTCGGCCCCTGATGGAGTATGCGTGCCCCGTGTGGAAGTCCGCTGCCCGCTCCCATGTCCGGAAGTTACAGGTGTTACAATCCAAGTGTCTTCGCCTCGGTATTGGTGCCCATTGGTACGCAAGTAAGAGGCAGATACACGAAGATTTGGGCATTCCGCTGTGTGCCGGCCACATCAGAATCTTGACCGTGAGCTTTGAATCAAAGTTAGCTGATGTGGGGAACCCCCTATTACGGCAACTCGGCAAATACTTAAGCAGACCGAGGGTTGACTCCTTCGCCTGACGCGAAAGCCAAGGGCGGCAGGGGACAGCAGGCCAGTCGTGGCCATCACCCGCGATGGCCAAGTCGACAAAACGAATCGCGTTCGGCGCTGAACAGCACAGCGCCATTCGTTTACCCTTACTGAAGTTTTCCTTGATTTTCCTCAATTGTAAGACAAATGCCAGGGTATTCGATGTAAAGTCGTGGCACGGCACGCACGTCCCTCCCCCAGGCGCGGCGGCTTCTCCTAAGCTCCTGACAAACGTCGCATAACACCAGTAAGCGACAGAGCCAGTCTGGGCTCGGAACCCAGACAGCCAACCAACCAAAGTTTATTACTCCCATACTTAGCCGAGGGCAACCTAGGCCCTAGTCTTTGGCAAGATCAGTCAAGGCCCTCAGCCTGACTTCAAAATCGTTAGCGTAAGAATAATCCCCTGTTATAATTTCGGTGTCTGTTACTCAGCCCAGCTATGCTGTAAAACGCAGGAATGGCTAACAGACAGGGGGACGTCGACTTGCGCTTCGCGAAAGTCTCCTCCCCCCAGTTAACACTGTGGCTTGGCTTGGTTTGGCAACAAGATTCATTCATTCGTAAAGGGGTAACCGGCAACACACACATCAAGAAAGGACTCATCAAGACAGAAGATACGACGCCCAACTGCCCGACCACGTAGCCTCGAGGACCGGACACACCACCGCTCGCCGGGCATCCTGCAGCAGCACTCAGCACCAATCGCAGCCTCCTCAAATCCACCGCGGACCTCCGGCCAACGAACCGCGTAACCAGTGGTTCATCATCGTTCACGGCCGACCGGAGGCCTTGTCACTACATGGCAACGGAGCTCTACTCCACAGTCAACACCACTCAACAACGGACGACAAAATAACGGCAAGTAACCCGCGACCTCACTTGTCAAACTCTACGACACCTTTAGACATTAATATATATACATATATATATATATATATATATGTGTGTGTGTGTGTGTGTGTGTGTGTGTGTGTTGTTTTTATAGGGCAGGTTCCCTTAAGGCAGCAGCGAAGGAATTAGCGAGATATAAATTAGATGCAGTGGGGGTGCAGGAGGTCAGGTGGGACAAAGGGGGCACAGTACGGGCAGGGGATTATAATTTTTTCTAATGGAAAGGAAAGGAGAATCATCTACTGGGAACAGGTTTTTTTGTGCACTGTAGATTAGTATCGGTAGTGAAGAGAATAGAGTTTGTTAACGATAGGTTGTTATATATAGTGCTGAGAGGTCGCTGGCTTCATATCATTTTAGTAAATGTGCATGCACCTAGTGAGGAAAAAAGTGAGGAGTTGAAAGATAGTTTTTATGAGGAATTAGAGGAGGTGTTCGATCA
>Ga0131853_10007857_pt1 | contig 19360 bp, 14 predicted proteins | sample TergutLab28metaG_FD_92764 | JGI IMG/M metagenome (GOLD analysis project Ga0131853, IMG submission 92764) | Labiotermes labralis P1 segment gut microbial communities from Petit-Saut dam, French Guiana - Lab288 P1 (version 2) (version 2) | ecosystem: Host-associated > Arthropoda: Insects >...
CATCTAGGCTGGTACCCCTTCTTAAAGTCATTGATGCCCCTATACAAATCCCTAATGTTGTGAATCTTGCTGTTAGCTTCAAGTTCCTCCATTTTAGCTCTCAAATATTCCTTCTTTTTATTCTTGAAATGTCTACTAACTTCACGTCTTACACTGTTCAAATTATCTACATTACGTTGGCATGGATATTTATTTATTTATTTATTTATTATGCATATTTGTAATTCTCTCTTGGTTTGTTGGTTAGTTAAACGGCCAGCTTGTAACTAAATAATTTTGTTATGTAATGACGTAGCAAATAATGTATTACTCAGTTTTGTAGTTACCATAAAGTTAGCTATTTTTATAGTTAGGCCTACACATTGTGCTCGGAAATTCGCCTCTGTGGGCTACACCAAGGCACTTTTTTATGCAAAAGTCGATACCAAAATGGGGAACACGTACCCTGTAGCTGCATATCATTTAGCTTCAATGCCGTTATCCACAAAAATAGTAGGTTGTTTAAAATTTCGTCAGGTGACACATCGTATTTATTTTTTTGCAAGAAATCACGTAGTGATTCCGTAGGATGAAATTTCTGGATGTGCTGTACCGTCAATTTGTTAGGCACAAATTCTTTGAGTTGTTTAAGGAGCTTGTCATTTGTCGATAATGGAACCAGTTACTTCGACATTGTCCGAGTCCTGGTACAGAAACACCGCTAATCCGTAAGATATGTTTATCACTGACAGAGAAGGCCCAGGTGTTGCTGCACAACCCTACATCATCCCCGGCGGGTAGCCGTTTTATTACGTCATTGTCTCGGCCGTAAAATTAACGTCTCCGCAGGGTTCTGTGGATGGATTAGAATTCTTTCTGCGTGTGTTGGAACAGCTCTCCTTTACGAAAATTTCCATAAGGTTTTGCAGACGAGCGCAATTACAGGACACGCCTCAATGCAGATGTTTCAGTAACTCACACCCCTAAATTACGTCGGCCCCGTGGGCAAATAATAGTAATGTTACTAGATTACAACTTTCATACAAAATATTTCTAACCACATAGCTTTAGGGTATGAGGTCTGCTTGGAGATGTGATAGTCTCTCGGCTGATCGAGAAGTTCCGTGTTATCTCACGTTCATTATCAGTTAAGCTATAGAAAAAGATGTATCGTTATTTTAGTAATGTAGTTAGGGACTTCATGAGCATTCTGTGTGTATTATTTCCTCCATGCCTGATACTTGCTTTGACCAGTTTATCTTTGTTAATTTAATCACTTTTAAGGTAAGTATTCTATCAGTTTGAGTGTTTTTTAAATGGACGTCGGTCATAGCAAACCTGCACTTTTACAACACACTCTTCTATTGCTTTACCTTCGCGCTTTACTTCCAAAGTGATTTGTAACTAAACAACAGATCAATCGAGGTATCGATCATTAAAAGTTACCACGCACGGAGGGACAGCTAGAGATCTGTTCCGCAGCTGGAATGTGAGGCAGGATTTATTGGTTCCATTTGTAAGAATGATAGTGTAGAATAACTCACTTGGCATTTTTGAGGGATCACAAATTGTCTGTTGTTTTGAAGTCACTGTTGCGGCCCAAACTTAACTGCCTTCCTCTGTGAATAAAAAATTCTACAGAAGTGAGTTTGGTCAGGAATTTTCCCTATGAAACATCGTTCATCTATATGATATTCAAAGATTCACATTTTACTGCACAAAATACACAAAACGGTGCCGTTAAAACGGAAACTCATTTAATGCCATGCAGGGAATTTACAGTTAGCCTATCCAAATCACATGTGTGTTTAAGTACAGTGCGTGGGGCCAAATTACGGTGGTACGCTATAGTAGCCGCTGTTCTTGAAGGCTTAAATTTTTAATTGATGATCCTAATCATATTATTGATAATTACCTAAGGATCGAAGGAAGAGGGGGGATTCGGTACAGAGGAAGGAGAGGATTATGATAATATGAAGAAAATGAATCAGAAATCAGAGTGAAGAGGAGGAGAAGAAGAGGAATAAGACGGAAATATAGAGCAGAAAGAGGAGGAGGAGAAGAAGAAAGGGAAGGAAGAAGAAGAGAAGGTAGAAAGAATTTTCAAGTGAGACAAATCCGTTGTGTTGAAATGTTAAAATTGTAATATAAATATGTATGTTATAGTCGTAAACAACTTTATATTTATTAGATTATGTAGGTAATAATTCAGCCATATGTTTCGGCCTAATTACAAGGCCATCTTCAGGCTGATCTTTGAGTAGGTGTAGTTTACACGTGAATATGCTTTCAATTGAAAGCATATTCACGTGTACACTACACCTACTCAAAGATCAGCCTGAAGATGGCCTTGTAATTAGGCCGAAACATGTAGCTAAATTATAACCTATATAATCTAATATATATAAAGTTGTGTACGACTATACCACATATATTTTTATTATAATTAAGATAGAAAGAATCCTAATAGCTCCGAAGAAAAGCACGAAGTAAATCGTAAGGGCCGGGAAGTATATGGACGAAAAGAGGCGGGGGTAGAGAGGAGGGGAGGTAGAGAATTGAATAATAGGACTGAAGAAATGAAACAATGAATTCGAAGGAATGAGAATACAGTGGTAGAGGTGAAGAAAGAAAGGAGGAAGGCAGGAAAGACAAAAGAGAGGACTTCATGTCCTTAGTCTTAAAGAAACGGAAACTTCTCCAAATTTGCTGTCACGGTATACAGAGCGTACGGTCGAAAACCTCCCCTTTAAAAAGCCCGGCAGTGCGATCCCACATTCACCCCTCTCCAACTGCTTTCTTTATTTGTGTGAAAGCTTCCCGTATATTTCCCAAGTGGCTTCACTTGTTTTATATAACAACTCATCTGAGAAGTTTCAAAGTTAAGCCCTAATGTACTGATGTGATTGTACTTGTGTTCCGTTGGAGTGCCCATGTTCTGTGCAGTGATCCATAGGCGTACAGGCGTTCTGAGGTTTTCTGCGCTGTAATTAGTAAGGTTACTGTATTCTGTGGCATCATGTAGTGTGGGAGATACGTATGAACTTTTCGAGGAACCGGCCACGGAAATTTTCAAGGTAGGATATATAGGCAGGAATTTTCTCCAAAATAATGGTGTCTGTCCAACAAAATACACGGCGCCACGTCCCAGAAACTATAATCTACGTAATAACTGGTAGTAGATTGTATTTTATTTAATACAGAGAGTAAACCTACGGATTGGTATCTGAGAGGTTCCTGCTTCGAATTTCAGCCTGCACACTGACTCTACTGTTGTTTTCGAGCTTTACCTCATTCCTTGTATATAAATCCCAGGACATTACCTCGACTGTGCTACGACCGCTTCTTTCCGCCTCCTTCCCAATTCGTTATTCACTGTTCATCCTACCATTCGCCGCTGTACTTGACGAGACGCTGATAATGTCTTTAGAACACCAAAACAATAATTTGATTTGTTGCTTCTTCGATTGGTGATCCACAGCAATCTGAACGTACTGGGTATTTAGAAAGGTATATTTCTATTCCTAATAAGATAACACAAATGACTGAGAAGAACTGGTCATCATGAAGTATTTTGCCGCAAGTCCTTTAACAAATTTAGATCCATACTTCGAGCGTTATAATTGAAGACCAATCTGAACTAAACAACAGGGAAGTTTTAATTCGTCTGGGTATCTGATATTGTAGGTCTAGGACTCTACATCGGCCTAAAATGTTGTAATTAGATTAATATTATCACCAAGGAAGTATTCATGCTGAATGCTTAAAAGTAAAGGTCTCTAAAATTCAATAAAAATAGCAATTTTTGTACAAAATATGATTGACGTTAAAGGAGTGGCTTTTCAAAAAAGTTGATTTCTTCCCATGAGAATTGCTAGGTAATGTCGACAGCTGCAGATAACAGAGTAAAAGAACTAGTGCAGCATGGTATTTAAAAGTGAAAACCTTTCTTATTGAGCATGATAATACAATGCTTTATAAGTCAGAAGTAGGTAGTGGTAAAGCACACGAGATATTTGATAGAGTGTGTGCGTTGAAACTGGAAGAGAAAACAAATGAAAATTATAAAGGAAGTCAGAATGAAAGTGAAACAGCATTTGGAATTGGATGTTTAAAAATTTAGATTGACGGCACTGGCTATAACACAGTACTTTTTTCCTTAGTGTAGGACAAGGTATTTGTCAGGAAAGAATCGTAACTGAATCTATAAATACCGAGATTATAGAACTATTTGTGGAGCCTGATTATGGCTTTAGAGGCCGAAGCGTGTAGTAAATTTTTTAGAAATAAATAATTTATAATTTTAATGAAATATTTAAATTGTGATAGACGGCCTTTCTTCTCCCTTATTTGATATTCTTGCATAGAATACGAAAACTGAATAGTATCTCTAGCGTCTTAGATAGGGATCCTCAAATATCAAATCACATTAGGAGCCTGACTTTTTTAAGGTCGAGACTTGAGATGACTAATGAGCAAAAATTTTGGTCGTAACTTTCAGTAGAAAAACACATGTCTGTTATGAAGTTCATTCGATTATTTTTTAAGGAAAAATAATCTCGGTGTTCTGAACATCATTTTCAAGTAACAAATTATCTGTCCGGGTGATATTTTGAAATTGTTAGCGTTAAAACCCGTTGATTGCATGTTTCCCGCTGCCCAACAAATGGTTAATATATCATATCTTACAAGAAGAAATTGTTTTGTTTCGGTAATGTGCAGAGAAATAAGATGTGGAGGGCAATGCACAAACGAGACTGTAAAAGTTGAAATGTTTGGTAGGCCTCCTCTGCACTGTAGCGCTTTGCAGACTGAAATTTTTCTACTTATCCTAAAAAAACAGTAGTTGCCTCAAGTAAATCAATATCCAAAACATCACAGGAACACCGTTAATATTGTATAGGAAAATGACTCTTTATTGTGCTAACAATTCGATAAACATGTGACAAGATGACATTACCAGTGTCAAATCAGATTATGTATGTATGTATGTGTGCGTATATATATATATATATACACACGAATTTGACGATGGCTTAAATGATTACCAATATTGAAATACATAAAGAAAACGCAAGTTGTTTAGAATATTATAATGGATGTTGTATAAGAATTCCTGTCGTTTATTCTTCCATGTTTGTGACACATCTGCAATACCCGCAGGAAGAGGCACGTTCAAAGGCTATTTCGTGTTGCAGAAGACAAGTCACCGACTGTGCTGTCGCACGGCGCATCGAGCGCATTAAATTAGTGAAGACATGACAAAGCCAACTCAACCACATGTCACTTCAATATTTCGTTACTGCGTCGCTTGGACCCTAGCTTCAGAATAGTCTGCTTCCATTAAGATCTGTTCTACAGTAATAAAGACACCTTCCTCACAAACCCAATCGCTTGTTTCTTATGTAGAAGGTAAAGGAATTGAATCTCAGATCACAGAACACTCTTCATTATTTTACTGAAGTGATCTAATTTGAGGACAATGTATGTGTAAGATTTGGAAATTCATTTTAAATTATGGTCTCAAAAATTGAGGGGAGCTCATACTTCAGTCAACCCAAAAGTAGGTTGGAGGCCTATTTAAATAGATTTTGAGCAAACAATGAGTTGTGTGTAGACTGCAATAAACTACATCTCAGTAGCGCAGATAAATAGCGTTTATGCTACGGGAAAAATGGTCCGGTAATTGAAGGTCGATTTCCTTCATGGACAGGGACTTTTCTCCTCAGCGCTCAGACAGGCTGTGAAGCCACAAAGCCTGCTATCACATCAGTCGTCTATCTGAGGAAGTTTCTCTGGAGATAAACGGGGAGGGTTCTGAATCTGACCACTCAGCTACGTCTAGTGCCAAGGTTAGGAATGGGTCCACCCCCGTAAGTCTTCGTGGTGTTGTGCTTAATTAAGTCACGGAAAACGTTAACTTTAATTCAGGAAAAAGTTAATGAAATTTCGAGTGTTGTAATGGCGTGGAATTTGTTTAGTTTAGCTCAGCAGTTGTTTATATCAGAAGGAGTATTGCTCCGTGGAAGTGTTTTGTTAATTAGTGACATGGATCTTGACCAAATATGTGGTGAAGATGGGATTGCTTGGAATTGGCTAATGATCGTGAGGGCTTTCATATTAGTGGTTCCGAAATTTCGGGAATTTTCGTTACAGTTTTGTTTACTAAAATGTATCTTAGGAAAATACCTTGTGAGGATGGAGGTGGAAAAAACTGGCTCAGCGTAGTGACCAATTGCTGTCCAAGAAATTATGGAGTTGAACCTTCTTGTTCTGCTACTACGTGATTTGTTAATTAATAAAATGGATCTTTGAGGAAATAGTTTTCGAGGGTGGGGGTGGATGTAACTGCCTGAGGACCGTAACCAATAGCAGGCTTTGACATTTGGGTGTTGAACCTTAGGATTCTGCTGCTGTGGGGTTAGATAATTAGTAAAATCGATCTGAGTGAATAGGCAGTAGGCATGGGAGGCGGTAGGAGCGGCTCAGGATCGTGCCTGACGGTGAGCTTCGGTATTAGCGATGTTGAAAATTCCAGGGCTGCTACCAGAGGGTTTGTGACTTGGCCGCAGCTTATTGTAGTCATCTGAAGCACGTATAGAAAATAATTCTCTTAAAGAGACTGAGTGACCCCGTTTTCAGTCACGTTATTATAGTCCTCTCTATTGTTGCTGCTATTACGTGTCCTGTAATTAATTACTCTTCCTTTATCTATATTTAAGGAAAGTCGCCCTTAAGCTCTATTTATTTGCAAGGGTTTTATCAGTACTGAAATATCACTCTGATGTTCCTGTCTTTGCCCGTATTAGGCTGTCTGCCATCCAGTTTCTTCTTCTCTGCAGGATTAGGGACAAAGGGATGAAATGAAACCTAGGGATAGCTGACAGCAAGCCGAGAGACATGGCACTCAGCGGAGCGACAAGTCTTTTGTTTCTAGCCAGAATTCCGAGAAGAAAAACAGCCTTATTGATGCTGCGTGTGTCTGAGTGTTTGGTTTAACTTATCAAATGCTCTGCTTCTGAAACTGGGTGTGAATGTCATGCGATTTTGTGTCCCACAGACGTAGTTTTTTTTTTAAATTTCGCTTATCAAAAATAACAATGCAGCGACAGTTTGAAATTTTGAGATGGAATTGTACATATTAATGTTATTTGCTGCAATTGTTCTAAAAATATGTACGTGAACGTAAGTATAAAGAATAGGCTTCTGTATTCATTAAAGTAAATTTTATATGGTATGCAAAATAGCAAGGGGCACGCGGTGGCCCAGTTGGTTGAGGCACTGGGCTACAAGCCGGAAGGTCGCGAGTTCTATTCACGTTGGAGTCATAATCCTTCCTGCTGCACTATGATCTCTAACAGAAATGAGTACCAGGAGTATTTCCTCAGGGGGTAAAGGTGGCCGGTGTGTAGGGCTAACAATCTTGCCACTTATGTGAGCCGCTTGTCTTGCAATATGAAAGTCACAAGCTCCATGAACCGTCAAGGCCTCTCCAGGCTTGTACAGGTCTTGCTTTAACTTTTTCCTTTACCTTTATGTGAAATTACTTATTAAAATTTCGCAAGATTTTGAATCTTTATAATTTGGAAGTGTGAGAATTTAATAAAGTTAATAATTTTTTGTTTGACGCAGTAAAATCTGGAGGATGTTTGCAAAATTTTCGGAAATATTTGCTGCATTAGTCGTAGATTCTACCCTGAAAATTACACAGCTGCATCTTCCAAACGTTCAGACATCTACTAAAATACACAGTTACCAGAAGTTCTCAGACCATCACATGATTATGTCCGTGCTTCGATCACTGGTAATTCCTTGGGCCGTTGCGCAGTAACGGAATGGTGAGCTACCGGTCAAAATGAATGCAAAACTTATTTTGAAAATCATACGCATGCGAACATATCTCATTATTTCATAATTTGCTCTGTATTAAATATTTACTGATAGCTTTAACAACGTACACCATCTGTTCGCACATTCAACAACTCTACAGTCTGCCCACACTGGGTATCTTAGTGTTCTGCCAGGTTCTCGCGATAAGGTGCGATATTTTCTGTAATCGTTAGCCAAAGATGTATGTAAGAAAGGTGTGTTACTACTCCTATGATGTACTAAATGTGCTTTTAAATGTCTGCTGTTTAAAAGGCTATATGCTATAAATATTTAAGAAAACTTCTACAAAAAAGTATGAGCATTTCCAGTTGCCTTTTTAGGCTCATTCGCAAAATTCCGAAAAGCGATTATTAACTCCGTCATGTCTGTCTGTCTGTCCGACTGTCCGTGTGACTGTCCCTCCGAATGGAACAAACAACTGGACATATTTTCGTGAAATTTTATATTTGAACATTTTTAGAAAATCGATCCGAACAAGTTTCATTGCGGTCTGACAAGAATAACGGGTACTTTACATGAAAACCTGTGTGAATCTATGATATCTCGCCTAGTTCTTCTTAGAATAAAAAATGTTTTAGTTATTTGAAAGTTATAGAGAAAATCAAAACGCATTTTATGTTCAATAACGCTTTTCTGAAAATCTTGTTTTTTATGAGATAATGGGAAAAAATTTGGTATATCTAGGCAGGCCACAGACGGCAGTATAGTATGGCGCATGCGCATTGCACACTGGAAAAGAAAGGCTACAGACACACAATCAGAATCTGTAATATTCACTGCTTTTCCACGACTACTATGGTTATGCGAACGCGCCTCAGCGTCACGTTGTACTTTGCAATGCCTCTCTTGTTAGAGTAAATTTCTAACTCCTTATGTTATAGGAGTACCTAGTGTATTTCTTTTCCCACATTTCCCAGTTAAAGCTGCTCCTTAGATCCTTTACATCTGTCTTATTCAATCCGAGAATAATATTTAAGAACTAAATGAATACTTCCGATAAACCTCAAATTGCAGAAGGTTTAGTATACAGAAAAATTGTTTTTTGGCCTTTAAGTACCACAAGATGAAGACGTCTGGTTGAGTGAAGATTTAACTCTCCGCATTTTTAATCACTTTGGTAGGGGGACATAATTGGTCAAGCTTTACCTTTGTCCATGTGAAATAGCCGTCGGCACCCGTTAACAGGAAACTCTTCCGGGCGGTATCGAGAAGGGAAAAATCTTTTGCCATGCTAGAGATCGGATCTCTAAACTCCCAGTCGTAGCCTGGTGATTGTCCTGACTGAACAATTAGAATTCTACTTTAACCATAAGTTACAATGCTGTCTAGGCTCTAACCCTATTTCACTGACCCGATATTTTAGGTTTTTTTGTGGTTTATGTCATGTCTTTCAAAGCTACTTCTGGGACAAATGCCTACCTACGACGTCCTTGTAATTCCACTATTCATTACGGTAATCTTCAAAGCTATATGAAATTTGCAGTCGGTGAATCATTGTTAAATATACGGATGAACTGGTGTATTTTATAAAAAAAAAAATTTTCGGTAATGTAAACCGTCATGTATTCTGTTTCCTCCTTTTATCTTTATTCCAACCTATCTCCTCTTGTCTTTCTTCTACAATTTCTTTGCCTTTCTTCTATTCCCCCTCTGTTGTTTCTTGTAATTCAGTTCTTTCACCGCGGAGCCAGACTGCGTGGTGAAACTCGAATATCAACCTTGTTATGGAAGCTGATTATCTGGAGTCGATAGATCGCTGGATGTAATCGATGAAGTCCAACTTGTTGCTTATCGATCTTATCGAACGAACCGCAAAGTCGTTCAAGTGCCACGCGCTGGGTATTAGCTTTAAGCCGCTGAAAGTTTCAGGGGCGAAAAGTTGTACTGTAATCGGGTTACAGACCACAAGAACACAGCCTGCTCCCCCATCCAAGTCGATAGTTCATTTTTATGTGTACCTTGTTAGCGCGAGACTTTAAGGGGCCAGCAGTTTCTCTTACGCAGGACTCAGAGCAAAATATTCAGCACTAGAAATATCTTTGTTGTTAATGTTTGAGTTTATGGTGTTTGAGGGCAGAGATTTTGTGTTCTAACCCTTGATTAAAGAAGAATGATCTGTCTTCTTAAATTTAAAACAGTTAATTTCTCCATCGAGACAGCTTTACCCTTCATCTGAATTTGGATTTCGAAAGCCGCTGTAGAAGAGAAGAAGGCTGAGGATAGAAATCAGTCTTCAGAATTAAAAGAGGTGGAAGAGAATAAGGACATAAAGAGTGGTACAAATCAAACCAATAGGAGAAGAACGTGAAGTTTTCCCTTTGTTGAATTGAGCAAAATCCCGCGAAAGGACGGAGGCATAGTTTAACTAGCTGGAGGAGAAAAATTGCACGTCATGTAGCCTGGATGTTACACTAATTGAGCTATTCTGGCTTGGCATATACGAAAGGAAAAGGTGAATTAGAAAGAAAAAATAAGGTAAAATAGTTTCATTAAAATAAATGTAGTAGTAGTAGGATGAAATAGAAAAAGACAATAGAGCTGAAAAAGTAAAAGAAAAAGAAAGGAAGAATAGAAGGAAAAAGATTAAGGGAACATAATTGATAGAAGATGCAGCAGAATGAGATGACAATAAGAATAAGAAAATATGTTGAATTCTGAGAAAGGTTTATACAAGGCCTATGGGATAAAATATAGAGATTGAAGAGTAAAATTAAGGTAAATGAAACAACGGATTAAGGTATGTAGATAAAGGTGTAGAGATAAAATGTTACAAAACAGGCGGAATAGGAACTTCGAGTGACAGGCTATGGCTAATTTGTGTCTAATCCGTATTAGTTTAGAAGATATTGTTGCAAAATTAAATTTTACCCACAAAGTTTATATAATTCTCACAACAAACAACTATTATTTCCCTAAATAATATTAACTGGTTGCTTTTGTAATTTTGATTGTGGTTACTCACTGTCATATGGGAATCTTTAGATACATTTCAAGCTTCAGAGTGTGACGGCACTTCATTCACAATTTTTCATGTTATTCGACAGTTTACGTGTCATTTCCATAGTTGATATGGAAGAAACTTTGGTATTGCACTATGACATATCTTTAATTTCAATAATATTTTTGTGATTTCTTCTTACATTGTAGGTCCAGATTTAATCTTACGTGCCGTCGTGTGAGATCTGTGATTCAAAACCCACAGTTTTTTTTTAAAAAGAAGCCATCTTTGAAAGTTCGAGACAGCTATGTGTGGCTGCAGCTTTGCTTGTAAGGTGTAGGGATTCCTTATCATTCAGTAAGGATACATAAATGATAGTATCTCGCTGTATAATTTCTCAGAACATCGAAGTTCAGGCATCTAGACGCCAAAATTTTGGATCAAGCCTTGGCCATTTCTAGAAAATGGTGGGTCCTAATCTTCTTCATCCGACTCCGAAAAAACTTCTGCAAATAACTACATAGTCTGAGCTGTGGGGATTTCACACTTGTAAAGATTTATATTTTGGTCTTCTGGGATGTAACTCAGTGTGTATATGTGAACCGGCTTTTCTGAAAATCACTGTCTTCGTCTTGAAACGCAACGATGGGAATTATGAAGGAAATATGTACCTTCGAAAACCAGCTAATCATGTACGAGGCCAAGAGTTTTATGCGTTACCTGTAGGACCAGAGTACGATCATTGCCGCTGTGAAAATTTGAAATACAAACCGACAGGGTAAATGCTCCTGCACAATTAGTATTCGAATTTGTGAGTCGTTATTACTAAAGCCGTTTTATCGTATTCTAGGTTCTGAGGCAGGCTGTCCTTATATCGAGTAGGATGGGGCAAAGTTGAACTAGTTTATTGGTGTCGGGAAGCCACAAGCGCCGGCTTATTAACTGCAGCAGCAAAAGTTGGTTATACAACTAAACAGTGACTGGCTGCACGCACAGTGAAATGGGGGATCGAAATTTAGGGTCAAAGGAATTAAAATTCCTTTTAGTACTTGAGGAGCAGACAGTGTTTCATGTATGGGGTGTATTATCGACTGATCTGGCATTTCCTTCTTAACCAGATATACTGCCTGACTCTGTTCCCATCGCCTCGTTTCTACAAATATATTCAACAATGCGAAGGTAATATTTCTACCTAATTGAGGAGAGTAAACTACATATTTTACACTTTACATCATGTCTGTATATAATATGAAGTACGTATGTATGTTATTTACGAAAAAGGAAGAATATTTTTAAAATAATGGGTTCTAATCTCACATCACATCTCCATGTAAAAATAAATTGGTTAAGGTGCAAGGAAAATAGTTCATAAACCAAACACTCTGACTTGATTTTTATGTATATATTTTATTACCGATACATATCACGATAATAGTGATACTGTTGTATTATCCCGAAGTCTTAATCATGACATTTCAACGTTTATATTCTGAAAAAAATGGCGTTACTTTTCTACCAAACCTTAGTATTATTATAATTTTCTACACAGCTCACTAGACCGTAATCTGTTATGTGGCCATTTTTAATTGAATGTAAACCGAAATTAAAATACGCTTGAAGAGTAAGAGTCAAAATAGTTTCTACGCTATTACTGTATTTTTGAAATATTAAAATTACTCAAATTTATAAAAAAAAAGTAACTGCGAATTTTTATTAATACGTTTGTAATAACTGAAGCATGAGATTGCCACGATAGTGACTTTGATGTCTGCTGTCGTCTGGGTTGTGACTGTGAGACGCATACATTTATACCCTGATGATGGAAACAGCACGTTCCTGAAACGTTCATAGCCACCCACCTAACAACGGGATGTCACGTGTCTAGAAGATGGTAATCTTTATGTTATACTCTGCTCCGTCTTGTAAGGAGACCTAACGTTTGCAAGGCTTTAGGTTATACAGCGGTGTTGGTGAGCACTTAAGTCTTCAAGGATGTTAACGTTGTTTAGTCTCTAAAATAGTTCCCGAGGTTTTCGAGTAACTTAGCGCCTCCATCTTCGGAGTCATAAGTCTAGTCAACTTTGAGATGAAGCCACTGTGCTTTGCAGAAAAGTCGGAAATAACTGATCAGGCTTCACGGTGTAACATCCCAGAAGACTTGAATCTTCACTTGCTTTGTCTATTTTGTGATTTTACTGTGCTTTCATTAACCCAGGCCCTGGGGGGGGGGGATGTTAGGATGATTTATGATTATTAAATTGGAAGGCGTATGGACGTCAGTCGTGATGTGCTAATTGAGTTAATGGCCGTGAATTTTTGCTGTAAGGGATGGAAAAAGCCGGGCAACCCTTTAACTGTTTACCCAAGGAAGCGGCGGAGTTGAAATATAGACATCTCCTTGATAGAAGTCTACAGCCCTACAGCTATGCCAAAGAGCTGGTGCCTATTTCATTTTCATTTTTGTGTGTTACAATCGTCCGTTAGAGGGTTCAGATGGAAATGTCAAGTGTGAGTATATTGGCTGCTTTTGTTTTAGTAACTGACAGGGAAAGAGCCGAGAAATTGAAGGAAGAACAAATAACAAAGGAAATGAAAGCAACATAGAAGAGAAGAAGACACAGACGACGAACACTCTGCGAAGAAGAGTAAGAACAACAAGCTGGAAGATAGTACGAATAAAAACTTTCCTTCCAAAGTCATCAGAAGCCAGGAACTTTTAAAAGGAAACCTTACGGTTCTGTCGTATGTTTTAAAACTCTTTTCTCCCAAATTCTTCTAAAGTTTGCTTCTTGTACATGTCATGCAGTCCTGTCCATGACTAAGTGTGTTAGCGGCGTTTTGCATTTTAAATTCCCGAGGTTGATAAACTGTTGTGTTAAGACAGTTCGCATCCGGACGGTTCAAGCGGCTCATTTTATTTACAGTAAAAATACTTTAACAATTCCAAGCACGAAATTGCTATATACACGCACATCACGTGTTATGACTGTGTGTTTTGCCCACGCAGTGTATTATTTGTATTTAGCTCTCGGAATAAACCGCGATTATTTACGTGAACAGCATTACCCGGTTAATACTCTAATGGAGAAAGTGAATGTATACTGTGCGGCAGAAACAGAATATTTGTAGCTATCAGTGCTCCACAATTGTCCTCTTCCTAACGAAACCGTTGTCATCAAGACAAGCTAGGGACGGCTGGGAACCATCAGAGCATTTTTTCGGATTTCGAGCATCACTGGACTAAAATTCTTTCATACTCTTCTGGCCTGAGGCTGTAGCCAATGGAAAACGGAAAACAGTAGGTTTGTCCGGGCTGCCAAGCAAAATATGCCTATCCGTTTACCGAGGTTTTCCATGACTTTCCTCAGTTGTATAGTAAATGCCAGGGTATAAGAATAAGGACCACGTCCCGCCGTCTCTTTTGACAGTGGCCTTAAAATCAACATGACAACCCTTCCACGTCGAGAGGTCTTCATCCTACGCGACGGATCCTCTACGTGTTCTGAACCTAGATACCCATCCACTAAAATTTTTTCGCCCCCCCCCCTCCCCCCTTCTAACCTCCAAAGGTAATATTGCGAATTCCTTGTTACGATCATGTCATGGCCGTCAGCCAAGGAAGGACCACTTTTAACTCAAGTACAGTCCCTCTAGTAGTTTCCGTGTCACAGACCAACAGTGCCTTTCTTCTTCGCTCCAAGCCACGTCGAATTTTCCTTCGCAACTTTCAACTCTTAGTCTCTTAGTTGACTTCTTGGTTCATACTGTAAATTTGTGCCATTACTGCGGCAGTTATTCGCCGGCTGCTTACCGAGGAGACGAGGTTGCAATGCCGGACCACTCGACGTGAGATTCTTTGTACACACAGCAGCACCGAGACAATTGTCACTGCGAGTAATTAGTTTTTCCCGTGTCAGTGTCATTCCACCAATGCATCATAATCACCTTCGTCTTCGTGATGTTCTTAAGAGAAGGCAAGATAGTGAAGCCTTTGAATATCCAGATAAAGCAGCGCTGTTCCAGATATTAGCAACACTGAAGAGGGAAGTGTTTTAATTTCTTCTGTCTTCATTCTTGCCCGAATATATTGCCTTGCACATCGTGAACTGCGTTTTAACACCTAATCTGCAAGGCTTGCGCCAACCTTTCGGAGGAATATATTCCCATCACCATTTACCCTGAGACGGAACATCATGGTTGCTTAATTAGCACTCCTGCTTCGTAATCGGGAGGCCCCGTCTTCAAATACATGGTCGATGACCGCCAAATCTGACTAAGGTTATTTGTGAAAATTTTGCAGTCTCTGAAGCCTAATTCCGTGACAACACCTCAAATTACGCCATAAGCACTGAAATTCTACGTCATTTCTATTTTATTATTCATTTAAAATCCTGCCATTTTTAACACTACAATGTTTGCTACTGACAGCGTGGTTAAGTGAATCACAAACGAACGAACTCTCCAAATAATGAGGCAGTACTCGTATATTAATCTGAAACGCTGCTACCCACTTGGGATACCACAATACAAGGCGCCATAAACGTGTAGACCACAGTATTACTCTGTGCCGTTATAGGACCACCAGCAGCCCGTGATGTCTCTGGTTTGTACTCTATTTGGGACCCAGCCTGACACGCTTTTTATGGCGTTCTCTAGGCTTTACCTTGTCACTATGTCAGTACTCAACACGTTTCCCAAAAATAGAAGAACAGTCTCATTTTTTGTAACAAATTATGCCTTTATGCTCGAATATGTAGGGTTAAACCGTGTTTCCTTTTGAATGTAAAGCGGGCGGAGCGTGAAGCCAACCACATACCTCTACCTATTATCGGGTTATAAATTACATAAACTGTTATTTCCATTCTCCAGTACATCTTTATGAAATACTGTTGCACTTGAGTGTTATGGAGTCCTCTTTTACCATTTCCATTTTGACAAGGGCAGGTATAATTACTTTAATTTTGAAGCATTTATTTGTGAATACCCTGTCACAGTTTCGTTCGAATTGGAAGGTGACTTAATTAAGAGAATTAGAAGTGCATGATATTGCTAACCTGTCCGAGTCATCAACCGGAAACCCGCCAGATTCAATTTTCCGGTTCGTAAACCTGAGGGCATAAATAATTCGCTAGAGAAGTCTCGTTGCATCCATTATTCACGGTTCCTCCTCCACCGCAACTGCTTATTTTATGTTTTTATACATGGCAGAAGAAAGTACAAAAATGTTGCGAGCAGCAATGCAATATTCTTGCTTTGTGTCCCTGTGGATTGGGACTCAAACGTACAGGGTGTTTCACACTAACTTGGCATGCGATATGACCGGCCTTATCTACGCTTGTATTTTGAACTGAATGAACCAAGGTAAGTAAAAAAAGTGATTTAGTAGCACCTACTTTGTAATCAGGACGGTCCTATTTCAAGTGTCGTTGGGATACTTCCTGTTCTAAAATTTTTGTGGCTCGACTGGTCCCCTTGAGACGAAGTCAAGATGACGTGTCAATTTGGCCACGATCGAACCTATTCATATCTTTTACACTTCGTTAGTAATTATTCATCTTGCAGTTAGGCTTTATATCGTTTGAGATACAGGCAATGTCTTTCAGTTGACAATAAACCAAAGTAGTGATTTGAAGTCTAACTGGGATTTTCATTCCTGCTGTGACTCGTCATCACCACCCCAGACAATCTCGTTGATTACTGTGAGATTTTTCTTGTAAACAACTATAAGAAATAGAGCGCGCAGCTGACTTATCACCATCGTCTCGTGTCGAGTTTGAAAATGTTTGGATATTTACCTTCATTCTCTCCCATTCTTCGCGGTATGGTGTTTTTACATTTAAAATTAATAAGACCTACATTCATATTTGAGATACAGATAGAACTTACCACGTACGAAGCATTTCGGAAGCTAGGTTCCACCCAGCCTAATGTTTAGTGGGTACCGGGTGTTCTTTCCCAGGGATAACCGGCCGGAGCGTAAGCTAACCACTCATATCTACCTAGGCCTGGGGTTAAGAATTTTTATAACTTCAATTGTGCCGTACGCTCGTGCATGCCGTTATGGCATGCAGAGTGGCAGTGTCACCTCTACATTTTGCGGTATATTTCACGTGTACAATTTACTTTAACAATAACCTGCTTGTAACAAAATTCGCCAAGCTGAATTTGAGCTTAAATTAATGCATGAACTTAATAGTTTGAACGCCGAAAGTCGCAAAAATAATACATAAATTACTTCCATATCTCATTAAACACTGCTAAAACCGCGATAAATAAAATTAAATTTAAAATAACGTAGAAATTTATGAATTGATTAAATAAAAACTTAAAGGTTTAATTATTATGTATGATGAACTTACCCTGTATTGATGTTGCCCGTGTGCTTGGGTGGTGAGTACTGAACTGGTGGATATCGGACTACATGACGTGTCGGCTTGGGGCGTTGGCTAAGGTGTGTAGTGGGTTCAGGTCGTTGACTACATTTTACTGATACAAATTATTTTGTAAAAAAAATCGTATAGACCGCTTTTTATCAAGAAAAACCACATACATATTTTAATTTGATAATATTTAATTACATTTTAATAATATAGAAACCATGTGACCTTAGTGATGTACAACTTTGGAAATTCCTAAGGATGTTATGAATGTATCGAAACATGTAGGAGTGATTACAATATAAATATTGTTAAAATAAAAATTATATATTGTGCATTTTTGGTTGAAATAAAAACTGTACGCAAGATGCACGGTATAAACATAGAAAAAATTATACATAAAAATATAAACCACTGCTGAACCCGTTTACAGAAGCAGAGCGGGCAGTGCCGTTGAGTGAAATTTGGTTACTTATACTGAGAACTTTACAAAACACAAATAAGCTGTGCTGATTAAAACTAGAATTCCTAATAATAAATCAGGCTATATTTACAGTAATCACTGCTCTTCACATGGGTAACCAGTTGTAGAATATTCCGAAATGAAATTTAATGGAAATCCGTTTTTTTAAATTTCTGACATAAAAGCGAGGTGAGATAAGACGGGCAAAGAAAATAAGCGACTTTATGCAGCTGATGATGAGAGGCCATAAAACAAAACTCTCCTTTGAGGACAATTTCGACCTGTGGCGAGACATATAATTTCGAATTTTCTTGTGTTTTTGTGGGATGATGTCGAGTAAGCCCGAAGCTAAGTTTTAGTGCAGAATAGGGCGGGAGGTTTTCTACCCTCAAAATTACAGTGCCGTGAAATAAACCTCGTGCCGCTACAGTGGATTCGTGCCAGCAAGCAGTCAATCTAAGCCACACACACACACACACACACACACACACACACCACGTTAGCATGCTCTCATTCATCCCAGTGCGTTCAGTGTGCAGATCAATTGGGTGGTAGGTGCTGGATTCCATTCTGCTTGCTGCATGGGGCAGAATTATAGCACAGAAACTGATAGTCACTTAGGCTACCAAGAAATTTCTGCCTTCTTGTTAAATTTAAAAGTTTTCTGTACAAACAATTATTTGGATCCAGGCGAATCTAGTTCTTACCTTCGCACATGTCGAAATCTGTGCCTCCTCAGTATTCCTTTTTTTTGTAAAATCTTGAACTAACCTTTTCTTTAGCCTTTGTCTCTTTTCCTGTGCTTTTCTAACCACTTTCTCTACGACAATTACTTTCATCATATTCTATAAAGAGTAGCATTTCTGAAGCTCCTTACCTGTGCATTTACGTACATCCTTCATCTTCTTGAAGGTTATGTCATATGAAACATGTGCCATGTACTGTACATTGTTAAAATTAAAGTGCCTTTCGTCTAATATTACTACCTCTAGCTTCAGGGTAAGACTGCCAGTATTTACTGCGACTTAGGCCAGAAGACTTCAACACTCGACACCTTTGTTTAAGTAGTTAATATCACATCTAGTGCTTGTTCACACTTAGGCGTAAATATTCTCCCTTGACTTGTGTTAGGTATGTAAGCGGTTCGAATAACACCCAGAATACAAAATATTGTGTTCCTCAATCGTTGTTAAATAAACAAAGAGCAATAAAAAAGTTTCATTTCCATTTAATGGAATGGTAAAATGGCACTTCTCTATAAGCTTATATATTTTTTTTTATTATTGACAGCATTCAGAAAGATAAATCTTTCACTGAACAACATTCGTGGATAGCGATTATAGGGTCCGAATAAAGCACCCATATGAACATTATACATTCATTATAGTGTAGTGTTCACGGAGTATAGATGGTTGAGAGTGGACCGAAACCAACTGTGCTACGGAAAGGGGGAAATGATTCCTACTGTCACCGATGGTCCGTTCGGGTAAAGAAGGAGGTAGCGTGCTACCAGAATCAGGGGACCTGATTCGAGTAGGGTTAGGATCTAGAACTCTATGACCCAAGTCAAACGACAACGGTTAAAGCTAAAAGCTAAATTCTATTTTACTACGGTTATATACAAATTTACACATTTAAGGGCCACAGTGTCTCCTTAGCACAATTACACTCGCAAGTCAAAGTTCTGAAATTTAGGTACAACTAGCTCTCTCG
>Ga0131853_10007859_pt1 | contig 19355 bp, 12 predicted proteins | sample TergutLab28metaG_FD_92764 | JGI IMG/M metagenome (GOLD analysis project Ga0131853, IMG submission 92764) | Labiotermes labralis P1 segment gut microbial communities from Petit-Saut dam, French Guiana - Lab288 P1 (version 2) (version 2) | ecosystem: Host-associated > Arthropoda: Insects >...
ACCGCACCCCGTCCCCCCCCACAAAGATGGCCAAAACGGGTGCCCCCCCCCCCCCCCTCAAGCCACAAGAAAATAAATTGCCTATAGAAGGTAATTGCCACTATTTAAAGCCTAAACACCAGTCCCTACTATTTTACTAACGCATAACATCATAAAGAAACAGTGTGCACAATTTAGGCCTAATGGAAACAGTTATGACAGGCCACCCTTCTACCTATTCATCAATAGCCAGCAAATTGCCTAACCAAAGTATGAGAAATCTAGCCAGCTCTGTACAGAATCATGCTGGTTATATTAAGATTTTATGACATCATGATATTTTGAACCCCCCTACCCCTATGTCACACATAGTTACAAAGGTTCAACCCCCTTCTCCCCCTCAGAATGTGATGTCATTTAAGGAAGACCCATAACCTGCAAAGAAGACAGCCCATGTTCAAGACAAATGGGCACAGAGCAGCCAAAGAATGAACTGACAGTACACCAGTTACAGTTCTGTCAACAACATACAATCCTGCAAGTACAAAAACTGTGCCCAGGAGAAACAAAGCTCACGCAACAAAAGAAGTTTGTTGTTTGACTACAATCTAATCATGAGACGAGCATAAAAGCTCAGAAAAAATTAAATAGATGGTTAATGTCCAATAAGATGCTCTCAATATATCATGTGTCTCCCCAGTGACTTGGCCAATGCAGATGTTTTCTCTCTCTGGAAGATAGATAAGTAAAAGGCTGTAGTTAGAAATCACAGCTAACATTCCACCTACATTTAGAAGACAGTTGATGGTTACTGCTCAGGAACACCTTTACTTACTTGGCAACAAAAATTCAGGCCCAGGAAGAGATAAAATTGATCAGAATTTGACAGCATGACTGTAATGTGGTAACTGGTACAAATAACTATAAATTTCTGTTTTTTGCACACTACAGTAATGTTTATTAGTTTCAAAAAATTATCAGAAATCTTATGTCTTGAATCAAAAGACCTTCAGAAGAAAGGGAATGGAAAGAACATATTGCTTCCATTTCAGTTTTGTATGAAATAAGTACACAAATATGTAAAAAAAAATTCTATTTAGGTATTGAACCATTATAAGTCATGGTACACATTGCTCAAATGAGTCTTCTGGGTTGCTACATCATGCAGAATAACAATTGTTCCGACGTTTCAGAAGAAAGTGCTGCTCGATCTTCAGGGTGCAGAACAAACTTATAATCCTATATGGTGTAATAACCCACAAGACCATCACATGACATACTGAACCCCTTCTGCATTTATACTAACAACAATTAGGCCTGTAAACACTCCAGAAAACAGGCAGTAAAATATACTATTCACAGACTGGCAGGAATGAAGATAAATAACATTTTACATGAATGAATGCTCTGTAAAAAGTATTATATTTATGTGACCTCCAAGTTGATGTTCTTTTTTTATAACGTATCATCTGAAATATGATCATTAACAAAGCAAAATACATCACAGTGATAAATGTTGACAATGAAAGTAGCACAAAACCGCCAGTGCATCACTGTTATCCGTAGCACAGGTTGGCCATCTTTGCTTCAGATAAACCTCTGTAATAGTGCATCATTTGTAAAAATATGCCACTGTTACAGTAGTTCATTTTCCTGACATAGCACCTGTATGAAATTATTTTCAAATTTGCAAATTACATGCCCCATAACACACATCCATTTTCCAGGTGCATAACAAGCTACACAGTAAATTTTTATATGCATCCAGCAGCATTTCAGCCATCAAAGTATGTCGTTGAGTTAATGCCACTAAAAGAATGTGAATAAACTGTAGATGCATTTCATTTAAAAAATAAAGGTAAAGTCATACAACACCACAAAGGCATATGCAGGAATGGTCTACTTCACAAACCAACCACTCTAGAACCCCCAAAAAGTACCAATGCAACTGGAGTCTGGGTGGAACCAAAGCCATTCTGCAAAGGTGGAAAAGAGAAAAATCTCGTCCCTGCCAGGAATTAAACCATCGTTTCTCAGACATCCAGCCCGCAGCCTGGTCACAACACCGCCAACTACACTGAATACTAACAGGGAAAATACCTGACAAAATTAAAGATGGAAAAAGATTGTTTCCATAAATTTAAATTTTCTGAAGAAATGTCTTGTGTACAACAAAATTTTTTGGAACTTTATAATACAGGTACCATTAACAATCATTTTTTAATTTTGATTTTATTTCAAATAACAATGGTAAGACATATACCCTAAACAGAACCCTCAAACCTGTAAATGAATGTGATTTTTATTCACGATTACCAACCCAAACTACAACAAAACTTACCAAAGTATCCGGTCACTGTTTTATAACATTACAAAAATGCTCTTTTAGAAAGGAACTTCATATAATTCAGTTTTCACAGACATATGAAACTACCCTGTCAACATCACCACCTTCATCCACCCAAGTAACAAGTTAAAATTTACACTTTGCAAACAAACAAACAGATAGTGCAGAATTCACTAACAAGTGTCAATATAATCACAACCACATTTCAAAGATGCAGAAAACTGTATAAACTGCAATGCTGGCTTATGTGGAGCAGAGAATTAATTAAAAAGTCGAACTCTGCCTGTCTAATTAAGATACTGAAGCATGGGTGAGAACTGAATTTTCCTTACACAAATAAAAGTACAGTCCCTCCTCACAATATGAAGTTATTCCTCCTCACCCCACTTCACTCCTGAAGTACCAGTTATTTTATGACATGCATGAGTTACCATTCAGAAAGTACATGACTATTAGAGCCATAGTCAGAGGCCTGTCCAAGGCCATAAGATTTACCCATTTTCATTTTCAACTTTATAGTCACCATATTAAACATGTTTTAATCACAACAATAAGATAATTACCTTATCCTCTTCATATCTCATAGCCACTACAGCCAACATGTTTGATCATGGCAAAATAATCAGTATCTGACTGCTTCATAACAGCAAATGGAAAGTCTCTCTTCTCTCTATTACAAGTTACGAAGGAGAGTCACATAACTCGCTCTGAAGCCAAACATCCAAGGTGAAAGTTCAATTCACATAATTCTGACAGCACCTACTAAGCTCTAACAAAAAGAAGCAACATAAGCTGAAGGCCATTGGAGGCCTCTAATACATAGCAAAAGTTGAAACCAAAAGGATGCTGGCACAGAACATATAACAATGCAATGAAACCTCCTAAAGCTTGACCTGGGTAATGCTGGTTACTCAGGAGAATGACTCTGACTCTGGTAGTGGTTTCATACAGGGTAGTCAAACTGGCAGCTGTTAATGACCAGTAACTGATATATTCCAGTTAAAAAAATGTGTGGGCTAAAGTACTGTCATGTCTTGTGAAGGGAAGTTAATTATGTTCTTCAGGAAACAGTTTTCTGTTTTGTTCTAAATGGTTGTTAGGGTTGCACTAGTTATAAAATGAACACCTAACAGTGGCAACCAGTGACAATGACAGAGACTTATGACTTCAAGAAGATCTATATACTCTCTGCATGCTATCAAAGCCTAAGCTGTACTCCTGAGTACCAATCAGTACAGCACTTGCTCAAAGTACACATACATGTAATCACTCTATAACACTGCATGTTAGAAATGTTAATTATTTCTTTAACCCTTAACATTACAAGACCTAACAATTCTACAATAAAATTTGCTACATGGCCCCATCTCGACCACCACAGTACACTAATATTATCAATTCCCTAATTAATACACAACTTTCTTCGCTTACTAGTCAGTTTGTAACAAGTTAACACAAGCATTTTTTGTATTACTTAGTTTCAGCTTCTCAAAACAATAAATAAAGTCTTACAAGCAAACAAAATAGAAGGTAAAACTGCCCTTAATCACCCAATATACTCGCAAGCATAACGGACTTCTGCCCAGTTAGCCTAATACAGTACAATGATACATTTACATACACAGCAAACACATGGAAGTGTTTATAAGCATGCTGTCAATGTAAAAAATTCACCATCTTCTGGGATGTAATGTTGTGTAGTAGGCAAAATTTTTTAAAATTTTGAAGGAAACCAACACCTTCATACCTCATAGAGATTTACAGGCATTCAGCAGCAGCAGCAGCAAATTCCTCCAAAATACATGTAAATTTTTGAGTCTACACATCATTACTGCTACTTCAGAGGGAACACTCAGTTTACTCACTTTAAATTACCGAGCTGGTATTACCCCATGCTCAGAGAGATGGTGAAAGATATTTTGTGTGTTATTTGCATTAACACTAATTTTGTATAATTTAATTTCCAACATAAAAGAGTAAAGCAGATAACCTAATACAGGCAGGTCTCTTTTCATGCGATTTCTTTTTGCATGATTTTGCTTAATGTGACTTGAAAAGTTTACCACTTTCAAAATTTATGCAATAATGTTCAGTTTAACATGATTTGGCATAGATAATATGTGATAATTTTCAGTTTAACGTGATATGGCATGGACGAAATGTGGCTGCACTTATCTTGTGTTGAAGGCTAGCAGAAAGTGACATCACTGTCATGCCCTCAGTCACATGTGTGGATTGATTACATTGGTGATATAAGCAATCACCTCATGTAATCCCCCCTAATCCATCATTGGCTTTTGATAAGAAAATGAGTGAGAAACCTAAATCTACATCACCTAGTGTAATACAAGTGCAAAACCAGCGTAAAACAATCAATAGAGAAGAGAAACTGTAGATAGTAAGAAAAAGGTGAACAAACTTTTGACATATGCTGTAATGTTAGGTATGCTCATATTAACATATGTACAAATCATGATAATACTGATACAATTACAGAGAGTGCAAAGTCAAGAACTAGAGTGTTCGTGTACCAAGACTACCACAGTCCTATCGGAATCAATGGTACCAAAAACTATGGACACGAGTCTCTTAGAGTTTTATTGCATTGGAAATAAATAACTAAATATATTGTATAGAAATGTATATATACTTTATACACATTAGATATACACTCTACAGGTCCATATGTCCACTAGTGGTATGGTCACACACTGCATAGGATGAGGTTGTCAATCCCCTAACCCCCAGGAAATACGCTGTTTTAAATGAAAATTTTGTGTTCAATTTGTGTGACTTTTTCAGGAATGTAACCCTGGCATAAAATGAGACCTGGCTGCAATTTTTATATGCATTAGTCATTAGTTTTTTATATTTTAATTTACAACAAAATTACAATTCATATAATATATGTTTCATTATAAATATTAATCATTATTTTAATACTATAGGTACCTTGTATTGTACTATAATTAGTTTGTAGAACCAACTTTATGCGCACTAAATACATTTTTCACACATCAATTCTTCAACATGTTTCAGTATGTGAGGTGTGACAAACTCCCTGAAAATGGGACAATGTGGTCTGCTGAAACATGCTGAAGAATTGACAACATGTGAAGACTACATTTAATGCACATAAAGTTGGTTCTACAAACTAATTATTAATCATGAGTTTTCTGTATTTTAATTTCCAACACAAGTGATAAATCATACAAGTGGCCCACAAGGCTTACATTGCACCAACAGTCATAATTTAAAAAAAAAAAAAAAACTATTTAAAATGGAATGCTTGTAATATAATAATTTTAAATGCTGCAACTTGTTGTTAATATTGCTTTCACCTCTGTCAGTCGACTTTCTTGTGCTGCCTTGGCTGGCTCATGTCATCCACGCCATCTATCCGTGTTGTATCCACTGGATACAGCCTGTAAGTCACATGATGCATGACCAAGTATTGCACAGTATTATAAAATAACTGAAGGTGCAACTGAGTGTATTAGCTTGGTGATAATCATCCAACTATAGTGAAGTCTTCTCAGGTGAAAAGCCATGAGAGTACAAAATAAACTTCCATTCTTGAGACTGTCTCTGCCTCCATCAAGCACTGACGATGGAGGCAAGGACAGTCCTTGAGACAAAGGAATTTCAATCCATACTGACAAGGATGATATGCAGGATTTCACTCTGTTTAGTTGCCATAAAAACTGCAAACCTTATATCTGAGTTGTACCTGATAGATCGCTAGTTTAAGTCTCAGAAAAGGTATTGGCTAACCTGACTAAGAATGTTTATAGTTCTCCTTTATCCACCCAGGCCAGTTACTTTCACCTTTCGCATACTCATGCATTCTGCTATATATGTGTATTAAAGGATGAAATACATGGTATTTTTATGGATCATGAAAAACTGAAAATAATTTAATGGGCATAATGAATAACAAAAACTGCAATGCCAGGGGAAAATATGCAGTTTTCTGAAACCAAAGAACTGTGTAAATAGATAAACAAGAACAAGCCGTTTAAGTGAGCATGGGTTCAACAACACATTAGCACTGTGCAAGTAACATAAACCTGGGATGGATGATAATTTGTTTTTGCAAGAAACAACTTGTGTGAATAGACAAGAGTGTCCTAGTGGCATAACATAAGTTCCTGAAAGATACAACCTTGTATCAGAAAATCAAGAGCACTGCATTCCAATTTCAAGACATGATGTTTTTGTTATATACTTACACCCCAACATTATTGCATATTCAAGTAAACCCCTTTTGCATTTTTTCTCTCTTTTGCAACTTGGGCATGTGGCTTATTCAGGAGTAGGAGGCATTTGAGAAATTTGGCATTATACAAAACAAATCCCACCTAAGAAAAGAAACAGCAGCTTCTACTTACCACCTCTGATACAAATAGATGAGGAACACTATATCATCACGGAAACAGGCTACACGGTGAGCAGTAGGCATAGTGATGATAAATGCAAACAGGTCATCAATAAACGTATTGAATGCCTGAAAGAAAAGTTACTGCAGTAAGGATCATTATTTTTTCTTGATGAAAGAGAGAACACAGATTTTTCCCCTTGGTTGCGCTGTCTAGCAACTACCTCAACCCACTGTGACTTCCCTCACACTCACCCCTGGACACCAACCACAGCACCACCTTACCCTCTACCTCTCAGCATTCTCATTTCTTTAGGGGAAGGAGGGCATTAGGGCAGACAGCCTGAGCTGTTGGTGGAAAGGATTGTGCACTGTAGGTAGCGTGTCAGCACAGGGGGCCAACTTCAGCTCCCACTGCCTGTGTCCATTCTTTCATTGCCCAAAGTACCATACTAACATGAACCACAGGATGGACTCTCCCTTGGTTCAGGGCCCTTCCTTTACAGGACTATCATGTGAAGTGGGACAGACATGGGGGTGTAAGTCACAAGTATCAACAACTCGCTGTACTACTCTACTGGTCACCAAAGATATTTAATGGTTCACTAACTTCTATTTAAATCCACTAACCTATTAAGGCTGGTGATCCCCCACCATAAACTAGCTTAGATTTTCAGTTTTCAACATTGCTTCAATTTCGGTCACAACTCCTCAGCCCCTCGAACTTTAGGAGTTATACCGTATGAATTCTTCCATCTCTTGCTTCTCCCAACACACTGCCTCATAGTGTCACTGTTACAGCATGCCATTTGGAAGCACTTTTGGCACCATCTAACACACACACACTCCACAGTGTTGTCTCCCTCTTGCTTCACATGTTGGACTGCCTCCTAGCATTACTGTTACAGGTGTGCCATTATGGGAGCATTTCTGGCACTATCTCATGTGCAAGCATTTCACAGCATAAGCTCCCTCTCGCTTCACCCAGAACCATTGCCTACTAGTGCCACTGTTGCAGTTTTGCCATCTGGAAGCACTTCTGGTACCATCCAACCCACACGAACTTCACAGCATCAGCAGCCCACATGGTTCCTTGGTTTTCCTCTCACCTCTCTGTCCACTGTCACACTTCTCATGGCTCTTCCAACCTTCTCTAGGGGACTTGAGAAACTACCAGCAGGGCACATTATTTGAAACATTCAACCCGTGCATGGTTCAAAAATATTATTCAGAAAATATAATACAAGTAAAATCACTGTGCAATTCTCACTTTGATAACAATTCCTTCCTCCATTGTTTTCATACACTGCTTTAGTGCTGGAGACAAACAAATGACCTACCACACACCTACAGCTATCTTCTTCCCACTTCTCTGTAAAATTAACACAAGTCCTTTTCAAAGGTACTGCTACAAACATTTGTCTTCCCATGATGTGTACTGGTTTAGGTCATAATTTGTAAAGTGATTCATATAATATTTAAAGATCTCCATCATGTGGTACCACAACAATAAATAACAGCAAAAGTGTGGGATGTCACACTCTCCCATATTCAGAACCCCCTTTTTTATAAGCAAGAACAGTTCAGTATACTGATCTTTATGTGTCCAACAAAAAGGTTAAAGGGACATACAAACAAACAAGCAACAAGCTTGAGTTCATTAATGATTTGTAATACAATAAATGAGCAATTTAATTATGTCATATAGACTACTGTGTGCAAAAACCCATATGAAGAATCGGTATTTTAGCTAGTATGAATAAAAAGTATGCAGTACACATTCAGAAGTAGTAGTAACCTGCTACAGCAGTAGTTATGAACACTGCAAATTATCGCAAGAACATGCTTCATACAGTGCATGTCCACAGTCTGCTGTACTCATGTCTCCAGGTTACTGGTTACCACTAAACTCACTTTATTCCCAATATTATTGGCACTATTTAGGATTAAACCTGGAACCTTCTGAACATTAAACCTGCACACTACAATTAGACAAATGATGTTGACACAAATGTGATCTCAATAAGAACATTAGCTGTGTGACAAAATACTGAATGCCATCTTATATCATCAGTGTGCAAAAAGCAAACTTAGATGTCATTGTCAAAAAAATTTCTGTATTTTCCTGTATATAATGTCATGGAGTTACAAGCACAAACCAACAAAATGACATAACACCATGCAAAAATTTATCAAAAGGCCCCTGAGGAAAATTTTTAATATCTTCTGGCTTGTGCTCTCAACTGAAGAAATGTGGAGAATGTGGAGATATGTACAACAGAAACCAGTGGCAGTGCAAATCAAACTGTGGAATTGGAAATGGATAAGAAATACAGAGGAAGGATTCCTCTATCACATACAAACAGGCTTTCAGTTGTAACCCCCTACCAAGGACAACAAAGAAAGGGAAGGTCAAGGACTAGCTGGAGGAGAACAACAGTACGAAGAACAAATAGTGGGAAAGATTTGGAAACAGGTCAGGGCAACAGCTGGAAACAGTCAGCAAACACCCCATGCTCCAAAGTGGAGTAACAGGAACTGACTTGACTTGATATGATACCTACTGGATGACAGGACTTACTTTTCCTGACAAGATACTTTGACACTTAACAATCAATACTCTGTCCTTAATTCACAAGATGCTAATTACTGTCATCTAGCACAAGGATTAATGTGTGAAGCTTTATCAACATACTTACTAGAGAGTTTCAAGTTAAGGTGCTTAGGAACAGGAGTAACTTCGTAACATCTTGTATCATTTACCACTATTCTCAAATTGCATAGCCACAGAAAGCACAATATCCAGCATCAAATACAGTTTCAATACTTATAAGTTGTAACTAAAGTACTTTTCATCATGCTCAAAATTACCTTATACATGAAGGCTTTAAAAGGCAAATGGGCCACTGACTTCAATTTGTAGTTAACAAAGAGCTGAGGCAACATAAATAGAAAACCAAAGGCATAAACACCATTCACCAAACTGTGAACACTCCAGGAGTACCAACTGCAAAAAGAAAGATAACAATTAAGAAAAAATCGCACAAAATGCACATGGGAAAATTTTAATAAATACAAACAATACTGTCCACTGTCTAGGAAATACAGTACTGTGTTCTAATTAATGTAATCAGATCATAGAAAGTGTTACCAAACTATCTACCAGGAGGTCTGGTAATTTTGTCTTTTTAAATTAACAAAGATCTTGACTGAAATTAAAAAAAAAAAAATTTGAATTTCTCATGAGAACTAATTTACATTAGACTAAACAAGGTTGTGACCCTTGTCAACATCCACTCAGTGACACAGTACGTTATGGGTGAAGCAAATGTTGTTTAAAACTGCAAGCAGAAATATAAGTTTAATGTTTTCAGTTCTGTCAGGTTTCATAAAACTTTAACACCTTCCATATATAGAGCAAAGTGCAAAAAATGTATGTTCTGTGCCATATTTATGTCTTTAACTTCATTAGCCATTACTGCTCAGTAAGACTGGCTATGGACTGGACTTTGAAGAAATAATTTTCAGAAGTGACACAGTATATGTCCAAACTACTCCCTGAGGCAGCCCAACCTAACCAGCATTCTATCCAATGGGGTATGTGGCACATTTCACAGGGAAAAAGCAAAAGAAATTGTATCTTTAATATTCACTTCTATGTGCCAGGTTAGTAATGCATAATGATTTACCTTGACTCCCCATTTCACCTTTAGGAAATGCTGCCAAGACACAATGAGAATTTCACATTTTATGGACTAAAACATCATCGTAATACACAGCACAGGGCACAAAAACTGTTCAGAAATTCAACACAAAACAAACTGATATTTACACAAGAAGTGAAATCTGATGTTTCAGGAAGGAAGAAAGAAAGAAAGAAAGAAAGAAAGAAAGAAAGAACGACTTTTATAAGTCTCATCTCCTTTTTCTGTAACTAAGAAGTTCTAAATTCAAATAATACAAGGAAAACTAACTTGGCAAAACAAGCTGCAGGATTAGGTACTGATGATGCAAGAATATAGCACAAGCTTTCATGCTCAGTACATACCTTTTGTGTCGTTCATAGAGAAGAGAGTATATGGCTCCACCAATGCAGAGGGGGTAAAGAACATATGAAAGGTACTTCATGCTCTCTGCATCAAACTGCTGCGTCTGCTGCTCTGCTGCTGTCGAACCCTTTGACACAAACTTTAGCCGTGCATAGTAGCACTCTCTGTTTGGTAGTGATACCTCTATTCTTATCACCTTCTGAGCCTTCCAGAACTGAAAGCCATGTATTTTATTTATCTTTAGTGTACATTTTGTCACAGCACCATTAACAAGAACAAGACAGTAATTACCTAGTCCTGCCACAAGTTTCATGTATTCCACAGCCAGAGACAATGAGGCGGAAGAGTTGAATGGATGGCTACTTTCTGGACTATTGTACCTTCAGGTACTCATGCCCAGGCAGTTTGCTTACGTCGGTCAAAGTGTCAATATGGAGTGGGGTGTCAAGGAAAACCGTTTGGCTGCGACTGCCCTTCATAAATGCGGAAAATCCCATTCTCAAATTTTTGAAGTCTAAAACCAATGAAAATTTCAAGAATGTTCATCTATTGGGCAAGTAAACATTATAAGGAAATCTGGAGGGTTGAAAACAGAACTCGGTCACGACTCCCGAGAAAAGTGAGGACTGAGGCCGCTCTCAAAACAGTGTGGGAGTAGCTTCACTGAAATCCGCTCCGGAAACAAAAGATCATGTCCAGAGGGCTGAACATATCAGCCCAATTGATGTCATGCCTCATCAGGGACGATCTACACATGACAGCGTACTGGCAGTTGAAGGGACACCTACTTACTCACGCTTTGAAGGGGATCTGACAAACAAGAGCACAGCAGTTCTTCCAGTGGCATGATGAGCATGGGCACAAAAACATCCTCTTCATGGATGAGAAAATCTTCACCATCGAGGAGCAGTACAACCATTCTACATCATGGTTTAGTGGGGGGTGTCCCAACAGGCGGTGACATCTCTTCATTTTTTGTGAGAAAGGTGTGAAAACTGGTGCGGTGCCCGAGTATATCATGAGGATGTGCTATAAGGAGTTTTGAAACCTCTTAACACGACCCTCTTCAATGGTCAGGAAGGGGTCTTCCAGCAGGACTCAGCTCCTGCCCACAAAGCCAAGACAACTCAGGAGTGGCTGCAGAGGAACAATGCAGCCTTCATCAGCACTGAGGAATGGCCCTCGCGGAGTCCAGGCCCCAATTCCATGGACTAAAAACTGTGGGCTGTTTTGGACAACACTGCTTGCCAAAAGCGTCACAACAACCTAGAGAGCCTGAAGAGATCTCTCATGAAGGCTGCAGCAGAGATCCCCCTTGAGACAGTGTGTGCGGTGATAACAGAGTGGCCAGAGCATCTCAAGGCTTGCGTCGAAGCAGAGGGTGGCCATATTGAGTGACATTATTATAAATAAAAATTTAAAACTATTGCTAATAAATTATTTGGCTCAAAAAGTGGATGTTTTGTTTCACTTTCCTCCTAGGTCACAACATACTTGTAACAGAACTTATGGCAAGACTAGGTAGCTAAACTGCAATTTCCCCTAAGCCCTGGTCTTCAAACTGTAATATTTCTCAAGAACACAAAATCCTGTATCTGGTAAGGGACTGCTGTATTCTCACTCTTACAGTAAATTCACACTCTTCCCTTTACGCATTTTATATAACTGCAGTCACTGCACATTCACAACCGAAAACTAGATTTTAAAAGTTTCTTGAAGGAGTACACTGCCTATAGTTATCTTAGTCAACATTATCTAGGAGACAGATAAAAAGACAGTGATCTGTCTTACATTTATTTATGTCTAGTGTCTACTTCAAATTACCTGCACTAATTTACTTCCACTGCCTAGGCTTCCCTGTTATCACATACTAAGAATATGTTGGCAAACTGCTGCTTAAGAACTATAATCCACTATACTATACAGGACACAAGTAACACAATTCAAATCTTCCACATCTTACCCTCCAATACCTCAGTAACAAAAAGGCTTCTGTAAAATACAATTACACACACTAAAGGCCAAAAACAATCCAGAAATATGAGTCTTCATGTTTTCACAGCAGCATAGATGAGGATTCCAGTCTTCTGGAATGCAATGCTGCATAAAATAGTAACTGTATCCTGTTATGAGGCAATAACCCACTGACACATTATCATCTCCCCCAAGAATAGAATCCCTAATCCAGAGATATTCTACAAAGCTATGTCTATTTATAAAACCACTGGCAAGCTGGGCAGGTGCATGCAGGTACAGTCCATAGTGTCTCTCTTACCTCTATCACAGTACCAATCCCTGATGGCACAAGAACTAACAGTGACGTCTCCTCATCCAGGAGATAAAGAAACACAACAGCCTGACTGAATGCTCTCCACATCACAGTCCGGCTGGATAAGCCCACCAAGCTTCGCTTGCGATGCCAAAAGCTAATGTCATTCTTGAAGGCCAGGAAATCAAACAAGAGCTGAAAAAACAGTCAAATTCATAAGAATCAGTAAATTATGACACACAAACAGCAACTGCATCTTGTGTGTTATCTCCAATGGTATGAAAAGTGTAAGACATTGGAGTTCACATACATTAAAACTGCTGACACACACCGTAAAATGAAAGAACACAAACACCATGCACCAAAAACCGAAAAATGGATGTTTTAACAAGTTCTTTCATATATATATTGATATCAAGGGGCCTTAAACATAACACATGCAAACCCACACACTGTTAAAAATATGTCAACTCCATTTGTTATGCACTACTCACATGCAATGCTGCGACAGAAACTGTGATGCACAATAGGTACAGATTCGTATCAGCAAAGATACCCTTCATCTCATCCACATCCTTTTCAGTAAACCCCAGGGCCAGAATTGATTGTAGTGCAGTTTCAACATGAAGCATTAATCTGTAATTTTGTTACATACAATAGCATTACTGCAGATTCTCCAACAATGTGTAACAGTGATCCCGCCACCATAATTTTGGGTGCTGGTCCTACTACTATCCTCAGGACATCTGTTGACATCATACTAAGACTAGCGTGTTGATTTGTTGTGATGCATACTTCATAGTTCCCCCACATCATAGAAAGAGCACCATAATCAGGATTTTCCAGTCCTAGTAAAGGTGCTAGTCTGGGACTCAGCATTATGGTTTGCTGGTACACAAGGCATAAGCTCACTTCACAGTAGCCATTCAACAATCTAATGAAGCAGTACTGAAGAGAAATCATAACACATATAGGATCTTGTGTCACCATGGCTGCTAGCATTTCACATGCAGCCAAAGTTTACATAACACTTTGAAGCCCAAGCCCTAGTAAGGCTAGGTCTCTTCCAGCTTGCTGCAACGTCCACGCCCAAGCATAGCTCGTGCCTATATATCCATGTATATTCTGTAACACACACGACTTGAACTCGAGTTTGGGTTGCATGGAACCTTTCACTGACTAGCCCTCTATATGGTGCTGCCATCTGGGGATGTTTTGTTGCACTATTTCAAAAACAAGAAACAAGCACAAGCAGCTGTTTACAGTCACATTGTGGTCTGCAGTTCATGCTGTAGGTGTGATGTTCATCTTGACTGTCCCATTTTCTCGATGATGTGCACATTGCAGAAGCTCTAAATGAAACTGTGGGCGATTCTGGTTCAGAAGGAGATGTATCAGAAATGGAATATAGCCCTCTGAGTCAGATTCCGATCCAGGTATGTGATCACCTTGTATAGGAATGAATTTCAAAACATTTGTTCTAATTATTGCAAGATCCCATTACTTTAGCAATAATATTGTTCCAGGAATGTAATATTTTACTGAGCAGCTAATTATTACTATATTTTTAAAGAAAATGACACTCCACTATGAAGGCTGGTCTCTTCACAAACAGATTCTGCCCAGTCTGGTACCTCTAGCATCACCATCCTCAAGCCCATCAAGCAAGAGGAAAGAGAATTCCTGGATTGGAACTTCCGATTCTGAATTAGGATGGTCAATCTTAGATCAGAAACCTTCTTTGCCTCAGTTTTCTGAGCAAAGTGGTTCAACTGCAGTAGTGGATGACAGCTCCACACCATTTGATTTTTTTTCTCTTTTCTTCCAAGAATTTATGATAAAACATATCAAAACAGAAACAAACAGGTATGATAAATCAAGAGCAGACAAACGGAGGAGAACCAATACGCTAAAGCCTCATAGCATATGGCAAAAATGTACTGGAGTAAGGCTGCATGAAATGTACTTATTTTTTGCTGTAATAATCCACATGTGCCTGGTGAAGAAACCTAAACTCAAAGATTACTGGTCAACACGCAACTTTATTTCCACTCAATTTTCAGGATCAGTAATGTCAATAAATTGGTTCACTGTGATACTATCAAATTTGCATGTCAATGATGATGCAACGTACATTCCCAGAAATGAAGCCAACCATAACCCTATGCACAAAATCAGATATATCTTGGATCATCTGCTGACTCATTTCACCATATCATTTTCCCCTTATGAGAATCTTACCATTGATGAAGGTGTATGTGGATTTCAGGGAAGAGTAATCTTCCATGTCTACACAAAGAACAAACTTGACAAGTATGGTATAAAGATGTTTACAGTGTGTGACTCTAAGACAGGGTATGCTGTGCGCACTTCTGTGTATACTGGTAAAGGTCAACGGGACAACCCAATCATTGGACTGTTTCAGAGATTACTTTCTGGTTATCTTGTTAAGGGGCATACAGTTTTCATGGACAGATTTGACAGTTCACCAGCTGTTTTTGATTTCTGGTGGGCAAGAAAGACCAAAGCTGTAGGTACATGCATGCTAAATCGAAAAGAACTCCCAAGACAAAATGTTGTGTCAAATAAAACGAGATGTGATGAGTGTGTGTTCATGAGAAGAGATCATTTGCCATGTTTCAAATGGAAGGATAATAGAAATGTTCTGTGTTTATCAACAGCACATAAAATGACCACAACCAATGTGGAAGTTCGATGTAAGAATGGAGTAAAAACCAAATCAAACTCATTTGCCATTCTAGACTACAACCTCAACAAAAATGGTGTTGACAGGGCTGACCAAATAATTTCCTATTACGTAATTAAGATAAAACAACTGAAGTGGTGAAAGGAACTTTTTTTTCACATGTTAGTCATAGCAACTGTAAATGCATATATACTGTAACGTGAGACTAGGAATGAAAATCAGAGAAATAATTGTTACTTCTTCCTGCAGAAGGTTGGAGAGGGATTTGCTGAGAAAGGTGGAACAGTTGCCCAAAATGATGTTTCACAAGCATCATCAAACAACAGACTTTTGGGAAGGAACTTTGCCGATGAATACCCCCTACTGGCAAGGAGGCACATCCTACTAGAGTGTGTAAAATTTTTTCAGAGAAATCTAAGAGGTCTACTGGAAAAAGAGAAAGAAAAGAGACTGTGTGATGGTGTCCTGATTGCAAAGTGCCACTCTGCATGCCAGAGTGCTTCAAATTGTACCACACAGAGCTAAACTATTTGTAAATATAGGAAATGTGTTTTGCGCATATTTTTTTCTGTAAATTTTCATTATTCTTGTAATAAATTTTTTATATTCTTCTAGAAGAATGATGTGTCCATATTTATATTCAAATCAATCTTTATCCCTCAGAATGTGGTAAGGATATTACAATATACCTCTTATACTCATGATAGTTAGAATTTAATAATATGTCAAAAATCCCTGGGTTTCTGGACCTGACAAAACACTAAAGGGCTGGTACAATGATAAACAACATTTGTGTCTCCCAGCTAATTGCCAAATTATCTTTTGGATGACTCTCAAACAACCGCACTCTAGTAATTTCACAGCTGAAAAACGGCATTTACTGAGACACACAGAATGAAAATGCACATACAATTTGAGTGTAGCTGCTACAATCATATAATCTTGTGGCCATGGTTACTGTAGATAACAATTTAAATTCTGAACATTTGGAACATTATGTAGAAGAAACCAAAGCCTGTGAAGATGGAACAAGCCGGAAAATGGCTTATACCCTTAGCAGATGATAATAAGCATAATGTGGAACTGCACCTACCTGAGTTTTCCAATGCTAATGGGTGAGTACAAAAGCATTATGTCTACAGACGTAAGATTGCTTGTAATGTGGATAAGGTCTCGAATACGACTGTTCAGAAAACCATATTGCACCACAGGTAGATACTCCATTTTAGGCGTCACACTGCAACAGAAACCTATGTTTAAATAATCTTATTGGAATCCTACTGCCTAATTTAAGTACATTCTGTTGAATCACCCTGGATGATTACAGTTTTTAGAGCTGTTGTAACAAACAGTACCTACAGTAAATAACATTAACCCAGAAAAAGCCATACAGAGTTGCTAGAATTACCTTCAGAAACAAGAAAAATGAAGCATCAATGCCAGTGATGAGCAGTTATAGGTGAAACAGTGGAAGTGCCTAAGTACATTTGATCAACATTTATACCATCAGTCCTACAATGTAATGGAAAGAGCATGTGCTACCTACGTGAGCAAGCGTATAACTTCGGGAGGCAAATCTCTTGTTGGCAGACTGATATCATCAGTAAGAATGTTGAACGTAACACGAGACTTGATGTGAGTCACTCGCTGCAACCCTTTATCTGGCATGCCTTGTGGTGATATTTGGTCCTATAATGGAAAGAATAAAGTGTAATTTAATAATTTCATGTGATAAAATATAAATGTTTGAAAGCATGTTACATGTACTGGCAGATGTTAGCATCAGATGGAAGTGAATATGTACAGCAATGCACACACATTTTGTGTGCAAATGACAGTGTGTGTGTGTGTGTGTGTGGGGGGGGGGGGTCAACTTCATTTGGGAATCAAAGTTCATACAGTGTTAACAATGTTGGTACATGAAAGCAGCAGTTGTCCATTGCAGAAATGCATGAGAGAGCCATGAACACACGCATAAAGCACTGAGTGACAGTACTCTAGCATACTGAACAGCTGCAAGGTGGTTACAGGCCTTCAGAAGTGGAAGAATATCAACTACTGACAAGCATCATGGTAGAATATCAACTGCTGACATACATCATGGTAGATGTTACGTGTCCATTCACATAGACATGTGAGTGGTCATAATTGAACAATGTATGGATGAAGACAGGACTTCAAGATTCACAAGACTGCCATCAAGTGAGTGCCAAGTCATTTGAATGTGGTGTAACAGAGGGATGCACTACAAAACAAGTCGTATCAATCTGGAACAATTTCACTGTAAGGGAACAACATACCAAATCCAATAACTGCAATCTGCTGAATGTGGGCAAAGGCCTACAAACTGGAACTTAAATGGCAATTATCCAAACACTGTCAGTGGTAGTCACCACAAGAACACAATGTTTGACAAACTCTGTAATCCAGGAAGCTGTTGACCAATTTTTTTTACAACATCCGTTGTTTTCTTGTACCTCATCCCATTCCACAGAGTCAAACTGTAAATGCATTTTTGTAATAACACATATGTCATACAGTTAGAGAAAGCAACCACGAATGAATGGGACTGAAAATCCTTCAACCTAAACAGTGCTACAACCCACAGAGCAGATACTCTTAAGAACATTATCTGGTGTTGGGAATGGAAAATGTCACATAATTTGCAAACTTAAGAGGACATTTTAACAGCCGTTCATTATGAGGTGGGATGGATTAGCTAATGGTCTATGCCACCTTTCCTATCACTGGTAACAAACCATGCACAACCTAAGGGACTACTTCAAAGGTTGTTACCAGCTTGTAAAGTAGTGTGTATTGTACTCCTTGTTTCATGTTGACCATACAAATAACAATAAAACAATAAAATTGTGATTCCTCATTGTGGTTTGCTTGCCTCCTGCCAGTGACTCAAGTACACATACCCACCTACGATGGTAACATTTACACATGCATGTAATGTGCTTTTAAATGCTATATGCTTCAAATGCTATGCTGTCACATTCTTGGGCAAAAAAAAAAAAATTGATGCCATGACTTACTGAGTGTCCTCATATGCTATTATTATTATACGATACGTATGTCTCCTGTCACAGGCATTTCTTCCTGGTACTTCTCTTGAGCCAGCAGTGATCCCCACCGCTCAGGCTTCAAGCTTCACATTGCAGTACTTTCTGTATTATGTGTGATGTTCCAAGTATAACTGTCTTTTGTAGTGAATCTATCGAGTGTTTTCCTGGTATAGTTTCCAAATTTTTCTTTAAGCTTCTCGTTACTAGTCCAGTGGCTCCAGTTATTACTGGTACAATTGTACACTTCAGGTTCCACATTCGTTGTATCTCTATACACAAACTCTTGTATTTTAACTTCTTTTCCGCTTCCTTTGGCACAACATTTCTGTCTGCGGGTATTGCCACATCTATCAGTGTGCATGTTTTCTCTTTTTTGTTTTCAATTATTATATCTGGCCTATTTGCTGTAACTTCTCTGTCTGTATGTACTGCTGATTCCACAACACTGTGATATCTCCCTCTTCACACACTGGCTTGGGCATGTGTGTGTACCATTTGTCTGTAGTTTCAATACCTAAGGCTTTGCATATTGAGTAGTGCAAATGTGTACAAACT
>Ga0131853_10007860_pt1 | contig 19352 bp, 9 predicted proteins | sample TergutLab28metaG_FD_92764 | JGI IMG/M metagenome (GOLD analysis project Ga0131853, IMG submission 92764) | Labiotermes labralis P1 segment gut microbial communities from Petit-Saut dam, French Guiana - Lab288 P1 (version 2) (version 2) | ecosystem: Host-associated > Arthropoda: Insects >...
CAGCACGCCTCAAGTCAGCCTACACAACACAACAAGTACTCGCTAGCTCCTGAAGATGGACGTATTAACGTCTGAAACATGTTGAGCAATATATAATAAAGCAGGTGTCATCTAGTTGGTCAACCTTTATTCAAATGTAAATTTTGTTCATTATAAGGCGTTTTTCATTTACGATTTTTGGAATATCACAACAAGAGCCTACATCGTACATTCTAAACGACCTTCTGGGGCAGAGTATCGCAGGCGGCGAAAACATGGCACATTATAAACGACAGCCCTTTAATGGCGATTTAATATCGCCGGCAACCATAAACGTGCGTAGGTCTTCATGTAAAGTGCCCGATTTTTCCGCCCTACTTTAATCATATTTGGAACTTCCCAGCGTATTTTAATAAAACCCCCATAAAAGTCTCCAATATTACGGAATCCGTCCAATGGGAGCAGCGCTAATACATACGGGCGTGCAGGCATATGGACGAAGTAACAGTCTTATACCATTTCAGTCGAAAAGAGCGCATTTACGGCGATTTAATGTCGCCGGCAGCAATGACATGTATTTACGTCTTCGTCTAAAATGCACGATATTTTTTCCCAATATGAACCAAAATTAGATTCTCATCACATTCCATGACAGTCAACATTATCAAATATCACGGAAATCCAGTGGGATCCACGCGATTACATGCGGGCGGACAGAGAGACGGACATTAAGTTAATATGAGTTCTTCCAGAATATGCAAGCGCGCCTGAAAACCCTACGATCTACAACCTTTATCTTTCGGAACTGGAGTTTTAAATCGCCCGCTACTAAGGCACTAGAGCCGTATAAATAGCGGTGGTAAAATCACGTCGCCCGGGAATGGGGGATTTTAAACCTTGCGGTTTTATGGGGGCTAGTTTTTCAGCAGCAGTATTAGAAAAATGCAACGTTGTGCAAACTTCACTGCGTAACAAACGTGGAGTCTGGAAGAAATAAATGTACCCAGTCACCACCACCATCTCTCATTCTACTAAAAGCAAGTACTGGATAAAATTCTTCACCGCATAATGAAAATACTACAGACCTATTATAGCGGACCGCAGTAGCACAGAGGTTAAGGTGCTGTGCTACAAACTGGAAGGTCGCTGGTTCGATCCCAGCCGGTGTCAGTGGATTTTTCATTGACATAAAATCCCTCCGATCGCACTATGGCCCTGGGGTCGACTCAGCCTCTAACAGAAATGAGTACCAGGAGTATTTCCTGGGGGTAAAGGCGGCCAGTGCGTAAGGCTGACGACCCATCACCATCCTGTGCCGTTGTCATGAAATCTGGGAGCTTTAACTTCCTGCAACCCTCTGGGCCTGTCCAGGCATGTAATGGGACTGCTTTACCTTTTACAGACCTATTATATTCACAAAGGATATCATCGTACAATCTTCCACTGCCTTACAAGATCAAATCATCAAGTGCCGCTCGCAAACTTTGGCTACTGTATCCATGTGGTCTACAGTACTGAAATGTTGGACCACCAATGACTGGACCGTTTATAAAAATGATTACAGGAACAACTTCAAAACTTCCCACGAACTAACAGCCTGACATACGACAAACTGTCCAGCAAATTCAGCACTATAGTTTAACAAATCGGCTTACTCTACAGGGGTGCTGATAAGTCATTAGCCCGACCAGGAAGGAAACAAGCTAATGTTCTATCAGAATGGCATGGATTTCCTTCGGCGCCTTGCCTTGCAGGGGGGAAAAAAACTTGCTGACAGCTCGCGTCTCGATGTTGTTGAAATCGCGCGCGTCCCTGACATGCTTCCGAGCTTGTGTCCTTCCTGGTCGGGCTATGGACTTATCAGCACCCCGGTAGTACCTATCCGTAACATGTGGGTCCGACAGTGATCGGAGAGTACACACTGCAAACTGTATGGGGTTACATATAAATGTTACATTTCCAGTGAAAGTTTCAGGCAATCAATGACTGAACTTTTGTGACTGATACCTGTTGACCTCTTTGCATTCATGACGGAAAAAATCAAAATAATATCGAGAATGACATGAAAGGAACAGCATTCTGTCCAAACAGTGATGACAGTCGTAAATTCTCACTGGATCGATTGGCTACAGAATATATAAAAAAGCGAAAGGCCTTAGGCACAACTTTCTACGTTACTTCAGTAGCTGGAGGTTCACATCCGGAAATAACATCATGAAGAAAATCTCACATCGTCATACAACAAGGTCTGTGCTTGCCAGCATAAAAGTCCTGCACAATGCCATCTCCTAACAAAGTGTCATCAAGGCAGTGAGTTTAACAAATTCGAGTCTTCTTAAATTTATTAAGATCAGCAATACACGTGCACACGTTACATAAGCGTATTAAATAACAAGACAGGCAATGCAAGTTTAACGTAACATTCAGACGCCTTCACGTAACCATCGTTGTCATGTCAATGCAGTAAAGTATTGCACATTCTGACTGTGTGACTGTAGCCTGCATGCAGCGCGCATGTGCCGTGTTATATTGTCATATGAAGCCTGTCTGGCTGTACCACATTTTTCCACATTACCTCATAAACGGTGCGATTTCAAAAAAGTTACTTAATATAACACGTGTTTCGATTTTAACTGTAACTTTTGTCTGAGACATTTCTCATTCTAAGAAGAATTCAACGAGATAGTATCATAAATGCACATAGGTCTTAATGTAAAGTACTCTTTATTCTCGACAGATTTTCATGAGACTTCAACTTTCTCGACATATTTTCGAAAAATACTCAAATGTCTAACTGCGTGAAAATCCGTCCAGTGGGAGCCGAGCTGTTGGATGCGGTCTGATGGACAGGCATGACGAATTTAGTATTCGCTTTTCGTAATTTGGCGAACGCGCCTAAAATTTCATTCGCCTCTCAAGATTAGTATGCTTCACTGCACAGTCGCGTAGTCACTCTATGGAAGTATGAATAAACTGGTTTTATCCCAGTGCACACCGAATTGAAAGATGGATAAAAGGAAGGGATAAACTCCCCAAAATTGTAAATACGAAGCCATGCTTTAGCGCACTCCATATGAAATTACTACCAATCAAACATTAATACCCTCAACTGTGTTAAACCGAAAAATGAAAGAGAATTTGGTTTAAAATTCTTTAAAAAGAACTATTAGCATAACCGTTTCCTCCCTGCGTTATCGCAGACACTCCACCCTCTTCATCGTCCTGCCATTTCGTCATTCAACATTTGTGGACGAGTGTAAATTACGAACCTCCATATTTTGTAATATTCTCTAACCTCCTGCTAATTCATATTTCAACTCGAATATCTGACGCCCTCTGTGAGGGTCTGTAGCACACTATTTGGCCCCACAATCGAATTCCAGTCTACCAGTCTATGGGGGTCACCCCTTTCTGCCTGTGCTGCGTGGTCAATACATTCCTAGCTATTCTCCACATCTGGAGGTCATTCCCCCATCTGCAACCTGACAGTAGATCATGCCATGGCGACAACACAGTTAAGGTAGATATCCTCTGTTACATATACTACAGTTCAATTCGTTTCAGGTTATCTTAATTCACGTGTTTGTGTAACGATCATTCAAGCTTGTCTGCCGTCACTAGACACTGCTCAGGTGTAGGTAATGCTTCTTTCACATTTATAAGTCTCCACTTCGAATACCGGGCCGTTTTCTGTGATTTTCTTCAATCTCCCCGCCAGGATGTGGCGACAGAGTACTTTCAAATAAGCCACGATCAGTTCCTTTCAAATCCTATCCAACTCACCATTTACAAGTATTCAATGCTAGATACATGTGACTTACATGGGAATCATCATGATTAAAAAAAAAAGTAGACAGAAAACCGTGAGAACTTCTTCGCAATTTCAAGTTATGAAATATGCAGACACTCAGCACCAGAAGTTGACTTAGGCTTCAACTGTAGTACGAGTGGGTCAGAATGACATGACCATGTAGGAACGATGCCTCTGTAAGCCCCATCACTTGTTACAGGTGTACCTCCTATGCGTGCATGGACTGTACATATATTATGCTAGTACCTACAGTAGTTCAGCACTGTCTCGTAACGTAAAAGTCCACTTTTACAGACGCGTAGAAATAAATACGATCTACTGCCATATAATTGCATATGAACTACTTCCAGTGAACAGTTACAGTCAACACCAGTGTCATGCACTGTAACCAAGTCTTACAGTCATTAAGTTCCTCACTATACAGCTGTGAAAAAAAAAAACATTTTTCTTTTTCCTGGGGCAACACGCATTATTCTGGGTCAACGAACAGGGCATAACGTTCCTTCAAAACTGTACTGTGGACAGAATAAAGACAAAAAGGTAGCGGTGGCAGTTAACCCTTTAGAAATTTTAGTTATAGATCTGCATATTAAATATTAATCAATCATGGACCTCACAGATGACAATCTGACAACCATGAAAATTCTACGATAATGACACCGCAAATTTCAAAATCAAGCAATTACAGCATATACCAATTAAATACCCTGAGTCTCTATCGTTCCACAGAAACATTTTAAAACCGCAATTGTTCTGTTAAATGTCCATGGATGACACAACACATCCTACTACAGGAGTTACAGATTTTCCCTAATCCTTCCAAAATCGACAACATTTATGTTCCTCTTTCACACACTTCCTACAGATGGTAATTAACAGGTGGAAAACTGATCTTTGACCCTCACTGCCTTGTCCTTGGGTATATCACTCTCAGCGTCTCAACAGTGAAGAATGCAGCACCCTTCTCCAACATATTCACAGTGTTCTCATTCCCTGACAGGATGCACACAATGCAATGAAAAACGACTGACAAGAGGTTTGTTGAAAAAGGTACAAAAGAAATATGACCTATGCAGGGCTGATATACTTTTCCTTTAAATAATGAGTGTGATGTAAACTTAAACTTCTGTGAGATCTGCTTTTCGCATAGCAGTGACTTCAAAGGTCACTGTGATGAAGTATAATCTGGCAGAAACATACACACACATTTTGGAAGAGCCGGCTACATTCTTGTTCCAGGTCAGAGAAATTTCTTCTGCCAGACTACACAGCATCACATCCCAGGAGAAAATAAGTTTTCAGAGAAAAAATCCTAATAGATCAACGTATAAAATAAGATATATATATATATATATGAACCAAAGTATGCCATTCAGTGGCAAATCATGCTACAGACCAATTATGTACAATAAGTCTTTCTAATTGATACCCTAAATTAAAATACCATCTATTTTGTGCCACTGAAAAAAAAATGCAAACCAGCGCTGGCCTGAAAAAAAGTCTGAACTGGAATTTAAAAACCCATCTCATACTCATGTCAATCAAAATAAGCCAATGAAACAACTGGCAGTACCTTGCTCAAAAGCCTAGTCACTAATGCCTTTGCCAAAACACTAACTTTATTGGAAAAGCATTTTCTGTACCCTGTCACTCTATGTGGAAGTTTCTGGATCAAAACAGTGAAGCAGCAAAGAATCTGATTTTTTCCAATCCATATCAGACACAAAACAAAAGTTACTAAGCAAAAGATCCTCCACCACATTACCAGTAAACACAGTCCTAATATTACAGAAGCTGCACTACAGTGTCAATATATCCCAAACTTGGTGCTGCACCTCATTCCTGGGGATCACTGCACTGTAGCACGCACTTCCAGTAGAAAAATATGCAGAAGCAACTCTTCAGCATTTACTCCAGCCCTCTTGAATACAGGGGTATATAACTTAGTGCTTGGTTCCAACATTTCAGAACAGCGCTCTGGTTCCACTGTCAAGGGTCGAATATCCCATGACCTCGAGGGCAGAACGACCATGTCGAACAAATGCACTAAGTCAAAGAAACTTTAGTTTTCTGTTTTGATTTTATAAGCTTCCTGGAACGTTCTTTATTAAATAACAGTCAAAGTGGTATCATTTCTCAAGAATATCTCTGATGTGTGTACCTTGCGCTTTATGACAAACGTACACAATGTGGGGGACAGCAGCCATGCAATTTTTAAGTTTCTTTGTTTTTGCAACATAAAACAACAGAATAAACATTAAAAAATAGCAAATTTTTTGAGCTTGTTCCTAAAATTCAAAGAAAATGTGTCCTGCCCCACTCTACAGCAACCTACACATCATATACTAGAAGCCTGGTGCAAACCTCGCAACTAACAAGCCAGGAATAGTCCACAGTGTCAGGTGTGGGCAATGTCTGCTAAACACATGTAGACAGTGACAAAAGAAATCTGCCCACACATATTACATGTCCTCCAATTCCATATATCTTCGAATTAATCACCCCACGTGATGGGTACAAAAGAAACATTCTTCATTATGTAATATTCTTCATTCCTCCATTGTTTCATCTTTCTCTGGCAAAGTATTTTATTTAATCTATGACGGAATGTCAATCTTCAGAATGCATGGTGCAGTACTGCTAATGTACATCTGTGTAATAATGGAACATAAAATTGACAACATACAGGAAACCCTTAATCAGAATGCCAACCCAGTTTTTTATGTCTACATATGCATTTGCTTTTTTATTTAAGGCAATGTCAACAGCTGGAGTACTTACTGCTAAATGTCAAAATTATTAGTAAATAATAAATTGCAGTGGATCTGTGGCCTAATAAGGTACTATCCTAGTATCTGCCTGGGTATGCAGAAAACCATAAAAAATCTCAGCTGAGACAGTCAATGTTGCTAAAATTGGGACTGGTCACCCCCCAAATACAACCACATGCCAAAAGTGTTACCACTTACCACTGCGTATTTGAAGTTATTCAATTTTATGGACACAATACAGAACTTTGTTAAGAAACTCAAAGGATGAAATTATAAATTCACTACATTACAGCAAGAATTTCAAAGACATTATAAATTATAATGGATGACACTGGTAAATAGCCACAATCAAATTCAACACTCAATTCACACTGTGCCCTGCAATAAAAACAAGATGGCAGATCATCATCCATGAATGTAATGACATACATTAAATCCAATCACACTGAATACAGACAGCAACCCACACCAACTAACAGTCCTACAAATACACTGACTGTGATAATGACAACAAAGTCCTACATGTACATAATCCACAGACAACTTTTGAAACAATAATCCTACCGCAGAAAGGGGCATGCCTCACAATGAAACTTATAGATTCCCCACATTTACAAAGGTCCACTGCAAAAAATAATTAGGCTTACCAGCAAAAAAGTTAAATTTGTTTTTAAGTAGTATATGTCGTTTTTCCTAAACAAATATTCCATGCCCAATAGGGACAATGAGGATGAATGTTCACATGTTTGCGATACTGGGAGAGACAGAGGTAAACAACATTAGCAGCTTCATTTATTTTTGACCTCTACACAGGCGTCAGAAAAATTAGATGTTGGTTCCTATCAGTTCCTAATTTACTGAGTCTCATATGTAGCTGCATCAGATTTCCAAAATATAATTTACTGCACAAGCAAGTCTGTGTATGTCAATAATAATAATAATAATAAACTGCTTCTATTTTAAACCTCCTTCTACACAGGTAATATGTCTTAAAATATTAGGAAACATGTATCTCTATGCAGTGTCATAGACATGCTCTTCAACAACAGTATCTGCCAAAATGTGTTCACCAAACTGAAGAACTCTGAGGCCTTTACTCTTCTGGAATGTTGTGCGGCCTAGGTTGATAGTTTGTTACCGACAATGTGGGACATTCTATCAGTCAAGCAATCCGAGTTCTGTGCTTACAACCAGAACCTACAGAAGTGTAAGCCTAAATTTGTTTCCACTTCCCTGAAGTGCAAAACACACTATTAATTGCTGTGACCGAAAATATCCAAAGTGGTGTACCCCTGACAATAAACAAATCTTCTAACACCACTACTACATTGGTCAAAAAATTTCAATACACTGGTGACAATTTAGTGAGGAATAACGTTTAGTCATGAAACAGTTAATAATTTAATGAGGACTTATGAGACACAGATGGCAACAGAACCTTTTCCTACACTACGTCCAAAAAAGGAAATTATTTCACCTTGCTACTACCACCCATTGCACCAATGATTCACTTACTTGTGGCAAAATTATACACAATATCAAAAAGTCTATTTCATCCAGTAATGAGGTTGGTATAAAATACATATTTAAAAAGTGTAAGTTAATATCTTGTCATCCAAACACACTACAAAATCACATTACACAGACATCCAATAAATTATATATATACACACACACACACACACACACACACAAAAGGAAAATTCAAATGTCAGGAGACAAACTCCACAAAATTAAAATTATACTCACATAAAAGAATATAATAAGTGTGTGCCAGAATTCAGTTCAAAATTGGTCACACCATCCTCTAAAATTCCGAAATTAAAACACACATAACCACAATTTTTGTGTTGTTTTTACATACATACATATGTACATACACGTTTTATTTGGGTGTGCAATTTGTCTCTTGCCCTGACTGAATACAATAGATTATGTGTGTCTGAGAACAAAGCACAGATCATTTGGGCCTATGGGGGGAAAATAAGAGAAAAATAATAAAACATGTAACAAGCTGCATCAACATTTTCTCTTCACCAAGTAATATTCAGGTCTTTCAGTCTGAGGACACGTGATTCACTGGACAGAGGCAGCATATAAATGAACACAGCATTTTAGTAGGAACACCTGAGGGAAAGGACCACTACCAACTAAGGCATATAGCATGACAATATTTAAATGTAGCTTGTAAAGTCAGTTTTGATTTATAAACTTAAAAGCTAGCTTCTACTACCATCCTCTCTGATTTCTATGCAAAATCTTAATCTCTTTCACTATAAGAGACGTCTACTCTACCGATCTGTAGTAACACAAATGTGATGATCTCCCAAACTTATATTCATCTCTTCTATCACTAGCACATCACTTCTATCTTTTATTTACATATGCAACTCTTCTACTATAGCAGGAAAAAATTTCAGTTTGTTACTATGTCATTTTACTCTGGTTCCACTTTACTTTGCAACCAAAGAAGACAACATGTTCATACTGTCAACACAGAGACTAATTATCTTCTTAATCATTTGAGCTACATGCCACATGCACTATTCACTTATGATGGTTCACAATTATTGCAACAGACAGGACATGGAAGAAGTGGTCATGACATGACCTATCAAAGACAATGTCCAGGCCTTTTGCTGTTGATAATGAGGAACATCACAAAAATCCTCAGTCAGGGCAGCCTTTTCTGGGCTAAATACTAACCCAGAACTCCCAAATACGGAGTGCCAGCCACTTCATCATGAGGTTCAGGCTTATTTCACTTCAATAGCAGCTCTCACTATTAACAAAAACACTTCTTCCTGCATTCTTTGAAGTTTACAGTCACCAAAAAGAGCAAAGACCTGCTTACTAGATATATGTGACAAGTTGTTTACATATGCATTCTCAGCTTCAGTTATAGCAGTGCTTGCCAATTGGCAGAAGATAACCCTAATCCTAGCAGATGAAGCTCAAACAAACCTGAAAAATCAAGTGACTTCAACACAACATGTAAGACTAACTTAACAACACCGTCCCACCCATATGTATGAATTAGAAGTCACATGAAGTGAATGGTCATTCAGAACTGACTCACAACACTATCTTCCAAGACAGAATTGAGACATCTAAAGCAAAGTGAAAACACCACTTCAAAAAAACAAAATGACATACATCAGCATCAAAAGTATTAAAGAAGCACACATTTTTCTTATGCCTATGATGTCAATAACACATATACCCACTGTGGTAATAGTTCAATTCTTTTATACATTTTTCACTTACAATACAACTAAAAGGGATATAACGATCTAAGGATAAGGCAAATGTAGCACAGGCTGCTCCATGTATCATCCTCTATTTTTCCTTATCTCTGACAAAATTTACTTTGTGTGTGTGTAAAGAATAAAAACTCCCCACTATGGTTATGGTTCCATGGCCCCATGTTAAGCTGCAGGTCCCCCCTCTACCAGTACCATTAACCTGAACTCTCAATCTGTCATTTGCAGTGAACATGTAAATCTCACTCAATGGGGCTCCAATAAAACTTCACAATTCTACCATCATCACAGCCAGTCACTCAAAACCAGGGTGGTAAAAGACTATGCCTGGAGTCGAAAGTCATAACATAACAATGTCACCATCAAGTAAACTGATACCACAAGCTAGCAGAAATGGCAATATTGGCAGCACTTAACCTAAATAAATGGAGATCCTAATTTATCCAGAATATTGGAAAATCATAACAACACAAGGCACCGCCTACAACCAAAATATGATTATTATTAAAAGTGAGAGCCTTTACTGTTCTGTATCTCCACATTCAAGTCACACAGTGTTTCTCAAAAACTATCCTTATAATAACAAATGCTCACATGACATGAAATATTTCTCTCTCAAATGCCTGTAATTCTCCAACATTATATTTTCTAGTTGGCACTGAAGTAACCACAAAAATTCATTTATGTTGTAATAAATTACACAAAGGCATTATCATCATGAAAAACAAAACAACAAAAAGCCACTACTTCTTTAAAAAGTCCAGCTCTTTAGATTACATATAGTCTGGCTTCTACAGAAGGGAAAAAACCATGTACTCGCACACATTTTTACTGTTTGTCAACAAAAAGTCACCTTATTATTGAAAGTACACTTACACATGTAAACACTGCAACAACATTTGTCAGCCTTTGTGCTCATCATCAGTATTAATATGTAATGTGTTCCAAGAAAAGATCTCATGCACTTTTGAGGCAATTTCTAGAATGAAAAAGCCTCTAATTCCAAACAGTCTGATAACACCAAGGCAGAAAGCTACTGATAATGATCCAATATTTAAGTTATATATGTCTTCCTAAGATTAATAGCACTTTTACATGACTGTGTGGTATATCAACAGCACTCCTAGCAATTTAACAACATGATACTGTTCTGCTCTCTCTCTTTCTTCCTAATTCCCTCCTCTGTCTGATCTCCAAGAAGAAGAAATTAATAATTTATAAGCATCTAGACCTCTTGGGTGGCAGTAAATATTGTGCAGTGTTTTTACTGCTTGTGATGTTTTGTAAATGTTTCACCTTATTCATTAATTGAATTTTCATCATAACCCACATTAAAATTGTTTTTTTTAGCCATTATTCTATCATCATCATCATCACCATCAGCTGGCCTTTTATAGTTTCATGCTGCATCTTTCATGACCTTAACATACTTGAAAGCAAGATGGTGGATATTTATACATCTATTTTTAACAACGTATAAGAGAAGACATTCTGTCACTATTCATCTCCATGTGGCAAGTCATTCTTACAGTTCAAGACATACGCCAGGTGGTACCCATGGCCAAAAACAGTCGACCATTACGAAGCAGTCAAGAAATACCACATCTAAACACAGGAACTATCAGAGTTTCCAGTCGAAGTAACAGTGGTCTTGTAAAGTGCTAATATTGTAATTTACCAGTTATATGTGAGGCCAACAGCAACAGCCATGACAAAAGTAAAGCATGATTTTTGTCTTGTGTCATCTCTTATCATTACATCATCATCATCACTGGTGTTAATGGTATGAATCCTACACATCATGAATTGATGAATCTGGTAATATACTTTGACTGCAATGAATTATTTCAGTACTCTATTCTAAACAACCATAGAAAGAAAAAAGTCAACAATGGAAGACACAATGACAGATATGGCTAGAGCTATCTCTAAACCTACAGGAGTGAATAACTTTACAAATATAACAAACTCTCTCAGATAAAAAAAATGCATGTGGACACAATGAAATATCCACAAAATTACTAAATAAGTGCACACAGTGAATTAGTGATCTGTAAAGTTGGCTATGTAATCAATCAATGGCAGTGGGTGCTATTCGAGAAATCGTTCAATATTCAAATGTAAAACCTACATACAAAAAAGATTAAAAAATATCCAGCATTTCTAATTTTGAACCAGTTTCACTATTCGCAGCATTCTTGAAAATATTTGCGGTAAGAGAGTAATTTCTTAAACTCATCACCTTTGCAGATGAATATGGACTTAGAAAAAATCTCTCAGTGGAAAGAGACCTGTTTGGTTGTAGCAGTATCATCTTATGACCTCTCAACAGCAAAAGCCATACTGGAAGAATATCCTGCAATCTTGCTAAAGCACCTATTATGTAAATCATAAACTGTTACTATTAAAACAACATTTTTACAGAATTCAAGTTATAACTTGACAGTGGTTTAATTGACACCTCAATGACACAGCATAAAAAGCATTAATGAAATCACCATATTCAAATCACGCATACAAAATGCAGAATAATAAATGACAAAGTCCCTCAAGGTTCAATATTTTGTCCTCTGTTTTTCTCATACATACCAATGATCTGCTCCAAACCATCAATTCCCTTTCTAAACCCATACTCTCTACTTTCAAACTACAGTACTATTATCATTTCATAACCAGAAACTGTCCACCTTCAGAATTGCCTGAATAATGTCATCAGTAGCTGGAACAACTTCTTTATAGCCAATAAACATATATTACATTTTGACAAGATATATATCATGAAATTTTGTTCGGCAACACACATGCTGATCTGAATAAGGGCTACAATAATGGATCATCTAAGAAGCAGGAACAACACAATTTCTTGGCCTATTACCTAACAACAAATTCAACTGAAAAACACATGGTGAATCAGATTATCCCTAAACTGAGTTCAGCATGCCCTGCTATGACAGTAACAACACTCATAAAAAACAGAAAAGCTTAAATTACTTTATTTCACTTGTTCTGACCCCATCAAGTTATACATATTGAATAGTATTCTGAGAAAATGTGTCATACACCAAAAGAGTGTTTTGTATCCAAATGGCAAGTGCCAATTGGGCAAACACATATTTATGAAGTTTAATATTTCTCCATTGGCAACCAATTATTTCTCTCTGCATTATCAACTGATGTGAGCGCATGATATAGGAATGACTCTCAACGTGCTCAACCACCACCTCAGTCAATACCAAGCAGCAGTTGTGAATACTGGAATCAAGTTATTCAATATCTTCCAGCTTTTAGGCTACAACATTATACGACTTAAGGCACCACAGTTTCTGCTATATCACTCCTATTAACACACAATTTGCCTCAATTGAGAAATCAATTATTGCAAAAAACACACATCGCGTACGCATGGTGAACAATCCAGGGTTCTATTCCCAGTTAGGGGCAAGAAACTTCTATCTACTAAAAAATTTCCAAACCAGCTCTGGGGCCCACTCAGCCTCCTACTGAATGGGTACCAAGGTTCTTTCCATCACCACATAATCCCATCTTGAGTTTCGTCAAATATGGTTTTCAAAGATCCATTCTTTATGGTATCCTTCCATCTAGAATTTCCAAGTGACATTTTCCATCCAAAATGTTGATGCATTTCTTGTTTACATAAGTACAAAAACCTTACATGGCTAAAAGCATTCAGCAGTAGCCCTGATATGTTTCTTTGTACCTATGTATCTCTGTAATGCAGCATAAACAGTCCAAAACCAATTCTGATCCTCACCCATGGTTACTGTCAACATCTAATGTTTTGTACTACCAATCCTATGTTCCTCCAACCATCTCCATAACATTTGTATAGCTGTGTTACACATTAGATCCAACACATTTTAACTCACAATGCAAAGTCATTCAAACAAACTGCTATCATTACTGAATTCAATTAATTATGAATGCTTATAAACCCTAATCCCATTCCATACAAATACTGTCTGTTAAAAAGCTTACGAACAATCTGGGTATGATACTGCTCTAACGTCAGTCTTACTGGCATAAATCCAACAATTACCACACTTTGGCAGAGAAGTCTGTGTAAAAAATCAGCAAGAGTAAACAAACTGAACCCAACAGGTACTGGTACTGTGATAGATAATCCATTTTTTTTTTACAAAATTTGGTCACCTACATACTACAATTCACTGCTTTTTATAGGACCAAAAGGTTTATTACCACGTTGACAATCTAATCTTATCCTGTGACAGTTAAATTCAGTCACACCATCACACCTCATTTCCCCCACAGTTCAGTTCAATACTGTCATCCTATCTACACATACACATATATGACAATTTATGACACAATAACACTAAGAAGTACCTATTTTTCCTCTCCTATGATCCATTAAAAGGCCATAAGGGCAGGACTAAATTCATAATAAATTAACAGTGCAGCATCAATGGAAGTGTGAAAGACAGAGTTTCATTTTTGATGAGATACAGTTACAGTGGTTACAGATTATATAACTACATGACTATGGCAATTTATCAACAAAATGCCACGTTATTCTGTATGACCTATGTTTAACACTCTGACATACGGAATACTTGTACAAAACATCATTCAATATGTCATAAATAACAGATTAAGGCAAAGTTGCAAATGCATAGGCTGTGATGGAAATTATAGATTCCTCATTGTTTCATGAAGCACAAATACATAATGCAAAGTCTCAAATGCCACATTTCCTTATTATGATCAACAGAATTAATTCTCAAAACTTGTCCCCACTTCCTTTCTCTGCTGAATATCAGGCAAATTTTTCTATACCTCCCACTCATAAAATTTAAAACATCTTAAAACCCAGTTATCAACTGGTCTCAACATATTACACTTGTCAACTTTAATTATTATGGAATACGAAGCATCTCACCATTTAAACAGCATTCCATCTAGTCAGTCCATTACAATAAAAAACACCAGCTTTTAGAAAGAGGTATTTGAAATGTAGCCCGAGTTTATAAATTCAAATGAATAAAGATTCTAATTATGGTCTGGAATGTAAAGCCATGCAGTTTGCAAATACCACTAAAGTACATAGTGGCACATCACTGAAGGCCATAATCTTATAAATCACTGCTACAAAAAATTCAAATTAAAAAAAAAAGTTACTGTACATTGCCGTCATGTGGGTTTTCATGCTAGTGTAACCTGGTAAGAGGCTGCCAAACTTTCAGTTACCTGCTGCCACCATCTATCTTGAAAATGGAATAACAGCTTCATCTGACACATCAGTCATCACTTATCAAACTAAAAACTGTTATAATCCAGAAGATGACAATTTATATCTTCACCTTCATGACAAGCTCAGATCTCATACCAAAAATCACTGTCCATACAGGTGTGCCTTGTGCAATTGCAATGTCAAAACATATGTTTTGCCCATGTATTAACGAAAGCGGGCAACTTGGGCTCGGCATACAAATTTATCTTCTTCATTAACAATTAATTAATGCCAGTCACGTCAGTGAAACCAAATTTCACTTCAAAAATCAGTGCCGGATATTTGGGCCCTTATTGTTTCTTGCTGTTCGGTTTTTGTATGCCAAAGGCCTGTCTTTCCACTGTGTTCGAATATGTACAAACAAAATAAAATACCTACATCCAAATAAATGACAGTAATTCGGGCCACTCCAAACAATGGCCTGCCTTACCTCCAGATCCTCGTACGTGCGGAAAGCTAAAATGGCAAATCCATCAATGATATCTTCTTCGAACGGCGGTTCTTTCGATTTTTTCCTTCTATTAGGGGGTCTCTGTGGTTTTTCACGCGCTGGAGATTCGTCTTCTGCACTATCCCCATCCTTCGCTTTGCTTTCTCTCTGAGCTTGCATGCGCTGCGCCCGCTCACGTCGACGATTTCTTTGATTTCGCTGCTTCACTTCGTTTTCCATCGCCCTACCTCATCATGCATACCACATATGAAAAAAATTCTCACTTCACTGTAATCCTTAAAACCTCCAGATTGATCCAAATGTATCACATATCACAAACTTCATAAATACCACGAACTATTCGCCAAAATTCCAGGACTTATACCTGGAGAAAAACACTTTGATTGTTTCGAATGGCGGAATATACACGGTTGCCGCATCGCCTCCTAAAATGGCCGCGTATCCATCCGCCGGCCGCAACTTAGTCTTTACATTCTACTCACAACATATTTAGCACATCTCACACTTCATTACCTTCACTCGAAAATGTACGAAAGTTCGAAGAATAAAACCACACAATTTACCACATTACTGCTCAGTTTTCAACACTAGTCAATACAATACTACTGACCGATGTCATAGTATGAAAACGAAGAAGGCTGTGGCAGCAGTCCTAACAGTACCACCAACCGACAAAATGAAAATACACCATTACAAAACATTTAACTTAACAATGCGTAATTACTCTTTCATTAATTTTAGTCCTATTTCAAGATTACAAAACTACGGCTTAAAAACTCAGAATTCTAAATTATTCCTAAAAATCGCAAACTGTCAAATTGGATAAATGCAGGGAAGGCTGACATGACTCCATTGTGCGTAAGAAGTGCAAACATTGAGTTATACAAATAAAGAAATACAGGCACAAAAATAAAAAGTGTGTCAAATTAAATATAGACACAGTAACATGCCTTCAAAGAAGGTATGGCTATATTTCAGTAAGGTGGAAGGGTGTCCAGACTGTATGGCTTAACGGGTTAAAAGCCACACCACACTGAAATGTCTGAACAGCATTAACTGGTTTGACTGGGGTGGGGGGGGGGGAGGTTCGAACACAAGGCGATTGCCCCCCACCCTTCGAATCTAAATATTTCTTATGATCCTGTGAAAATAAAACGTGCCTATTCAGTTAACAAAAAATTATAATTAGTCATGTGGTTTGCAGAAAGCAGACGTCTGATGGGTACACCTGGCTCTTTTCCAGGACATCCCTGGTTCAAATCTCCACCGGAATAATTGACGACTGAATCCTTAGCAGTTATCCTCAGTCACTCCAGGAAAATGGCTGGATGGTATTTCAAATTGGAACTTGATAGCTTTCTTAAAATTTTCTCTGTGCTTGATGCGCTAACCATTTCCTCATTCGACGATGTATGGTCTCAGTATCAATAGCGTTCATTCATAAACTGTTATCATTGTATCAATAAATAAATTCGAGTGGTTTGTATGTACGCCTTACTTTCGAAATTAAATATGGATCTTGTGTTGTTGGCCAGGCATCAGATGTAATATCTGTATATATTTTCAGAGCGAACACGACCCTATGACACTATGCCTTCATTTGTCATCTACAACATGTTTCGGCTGTTATATATTTTAATGTAGTAACTGTAAAGGTAGGCCTCCACCTCGGTATTGTTTTCATGTATATTGTTGTAAAATCCACCTGATGATGACCAAAACGGCCGAAGATGTAGCAGACTGCAAATGAATGCATAGTGTTCTACGTGTTGTGTTTGCTCTGAAAGTAAATACAGACACTGGTTAGCAAACACAACGGGATGACTATACAAAAAAAAAAACTCAGAATAAAAGTTTTATATCACCTTGCTTACAACCAGCAAGGGTAAAATATTTCTAGGGACTTTTAGACTGCATAACATATGAAATCAGAAGCTGGCATTACTTAACTCTTGCAGACTAATTGACAAGTGGACAGAAAATAATTTACTCATTCCAGGAACAGCCAATCTTTAAAGTGGTAAAAATGAGAAGAAGTAGCTCGAAATAAAGGCATTACCCTCAAATAGGCGCATTTTTTGGGGGTACCGTAGGATGAGTTAACGTATTCTAATTATAAACACTTCTTTCATATGAATAAATTCGTTATGCTGAACTTCGTCCAAGTCGGAAAATTAATTTGGAAGCTTTGGATAGAAAGTCATTTAAGCCTCGAAGTAAATTATGGCTTTCATTGTGCTCATTTTTTTAAGAAAGTCACAATCATTACTTTTTCGGGGACGCTTTCTTTACGGTGTTATACGAAAATGTGACAAATATAGAAAATATGGGCGACATTACGTCTATGTCCCTAAGCAAATATGGCTTTCACTACATTGAATGATTACTCACTAATATTACATGCAAATCTTCTGCGCTGAACTGATCCAAATAATTTTAATGTTTGCCATCCCGAAGTGTTTAACACATATATAAATATACAATGATGTATCAGTCAAACACAACAAAACTTTATTATGTTTATTATTTTATTAGAGCTATACGTTTCAATTTTTATAGAATCATCTTCAGGCTCTTCTAAGAACCAGGTCCTTAGTTAGCAATGTTTAAAATGCGCTGTGGGATCCCAAACGCTTACATTCTTGATATAACTGTGTATAAAATGCATATGTCGGTATGTTCTTATTATACAATCAGGATACTTATTTTTTAAAATTTAACCGGTACATATGAAGGAGGTTACACGTATGTATTTGAGATGTGTTTTTATAGAACTTTGGATATTGTTATATATATTGTTTCTAATTACAGAATATGTATATATAAGTGTTAAAACGTTAAAATCATTAAAAAGTATGCAGTAATGTTGCGCTTGGTAAGTGATATCTTCCCTATGTATAATAATAACATAACGACACATGCATTTTATGCATAGTTATATCAATAATGTAAGTGTTTGGGATCCCACAGCGATTTTAAGCATTGCTAAGTAAGGATCTGTTTCTTAGAAGGGCCTGAAGATGGTTCTACAAGAATCGAACCATGTTGTCCTAATACAATAATAAACATAATAAAGTTTTTTGTGTTTGACTGATACATCATTTTATATTTATATATGATCCAACTAAGGATGAAAATTCTAGTAGGGAAAAAATTTCATTTTCCACAGGCTTCCGCTACATCGATTTTTATGAAACTTACTCTGGTTGAACAATATTCTACTGGGAAACACTCTGTACCACTTTCAAGCCCAAGGGTAAATAAATATGGGATTTACATGTAGACGTTCCTTTAAGACCTTCAGTTATATAATCGTCAATGGTCTGATTTTCCCGGAACACATGCTAGGCTAACAATTTTACAGAGAATTTCAAACCACAATTCACTAAAATTTGACAAACGATTCAGTTACTGATGCTAGACCACAAACAGATAGATGGTTGGAGAGAAGTTCGGACTTGCTCTTCACATAAGGCTTTCTTTTTGTTTCGCAAAAAAAGTCTGAACCCCCATATAAATGTAGATGTTCACAACTCAGCCAAGCCGCTATTGTTTGCGACAAGCAGTTGACAGCCAACATGGGTTGTCCCTCCACAGTGCATTGCTCGCACCAATGTCTAGGAAACCTACGAAACTGCCTACATCAATGTCTGAACTCTAAACAGGGAACGGAAAGACGTACATATTCAACAATGTAATCAGATGTCTTCGGAACTTCGCTTCCCCCCCCCCCCCCCCCCCAAAACACATCTTTTAATAAATTGTTTTTTTTTATTATTAATAAAAAAAAAAAAAAAAAAACCCAAAA
>Ga0131853_10007865_pt1 | contig 19347 bp, 12 predicted proteins | sample TergutLab28metaG_FD_92764 | JGI IMG/M metagenome (GOLD analysis project Ga0131853, IMG submission 92764) | Labiotermes labralis P1 segment gut microbial communities from Petit-Saut dam, French Guiana - Lab288 P1 (version 2) (version 2) | ecosystem: Host-associated > Arthropoda: Insects >...
GGCCACGTTGGAGGGAAGTAGCTGTACCAGTATTATGACCTGTACCGGAGGTTGCGGTTACAGTTTTTAGTACTCCTGATGATGGGTGCTGTGACACCCGAAACATGTAGAGCGACTTTGCAGCAAATAAATATTTGCATACTGTTGCATCTGGTTGGATTTTTTTTTATTAACATTGAATTACGATGCACGGAACCATGAGTTTAAAAAAACTGAGAAAGGTCGCATCATGTTGGTTGTACTATGCGAATAAATTATCTACTCCCTACCTAGCCCTTCCAGTGTCAATATCAATTTTCAGTCTCACTATACAGACCCTACTCATTGCTCGTCCTCTTTCATAACTCATAATGTGTCACATCATATCGTCATTTTCACCTACTGAATATTTTCCGTTGCCACGCCCACCACCTACTTGTGTTTTATTTCTTTCTGTCATTTATTCAGGCTTATTGTACATAGTTTCAATTAAATGCTTATGAACCATTCAACTGGACAGTTAGTAAGATAAATGTAAATTTTCCAGTGACGTAACGGGGGAGGGAGCGCTTGGGACGTTCAAACCACCCCCGAAATTCCGAAGGCCCTCCAAAATCGTGCAAAACTCAACCCGAATGCGAAAACTGTTAATAATTGCTGAATTTAGGACGCCAACGCCCCAAGATGTTCGGAAAAAAGGCAGTAAAATTCTAAAACTACCGCCGGTTCGCATTTGTTTTACATTAGCAATGACAAATAAATTGGTTGTCATCATAAATAGTCTTAAAGTACCAAAAATTAAGAAAATCTTACTATATGAAATGAAATTTCTTGTACCAAATTACAGCTGCCTCCCGAACCTCTGACTAGGGGGCTACCGCCCCCAGATCCACGTTCTGTCTGTCCTCTGTCCTGAAGTGAATTTGTTGAACCCCCTCCCCCCGAACAAAATTCCTGGGTACGCCACTGGAATTTGCGTATGTGCACATCATGAAGGCATGTGAATGAAATAAAAAAAAAATGTAACTCCATGCGTTCTTAAATTCGATGTTAGATTTGGACTGTGGTCAGCCTACGCCCAGGTCACTTTATCTCAGGGGAAAGAGCCCCGGGGTTTATTTATCGGGAGGCTGGTTCGGCCTCAGAGCGGGTATGGAATGACCATGTTAGTGCATCAAGTTATGAAGTGTTGACTGATAGAGGGCTGAGAGAATAATTAATCTGAGGGAGTGTGGAAGAAAGTGTCGTGACCTCACTTAAGGCAAGACCCATGAATTTAAGGGTTGTTTGACCATGCATCTTCCTCATGAAATAATGTGGAATGCCAACTTGATGCAACTAGGTAATTTTATTGATGTATTCTTAGCTCGACATGTTTCGGGTACATACGCCCATCATCAGGAGCATTAGATGTTGAGTTGCAGAATATGGTTTTCTGCACCGAGTTTTTGGATGGGTGGTGGTCTTGTACCCGAAACATATCGAGCTAAAAATGTATTAATAAAATTACCTCGTAGCATCAAGTTGGCACTCCACATTATTCCATGAATTTACCTGGAAGAAATGAAGAAATCCATAAAGAACCTAAAGCAGTCGAGTCCGTCTGTGGTTTTGAATCCAAGACCTTCTGAATACGAATCAGGAATGCCAGTGACTGTTTCGTGGTCCTTTCATTGTTATCGTTCAATTATTTACAAAGATTCGCCTGCTGGTATACAGGTTCGTGCTTAAGGGACAGAAATAAGAAGATCGCGTCATGAAAAGTTGCCACATTAAAAATGAATGGCCAAGATGCGTGCACAGAGTCTGTCCGTCCGTGGAGCGAGCGGTCAGTCAGGGCGGGAGACAACCGTGGCGTGCCCCATGCAACCGGCCAAGTGCTGCAGCAATGACGTCCCTCGCGAGGTTCTATCTACTAACTACAACATGGATAACAAACGGGGCATGATATGTCACATTTATCTCCACTTTTGCCTTTTCGAAGATGCATGAAGGCGGCCCAAGGAAGCTACTTTTATTCAAGTAAGACTTGAAGTCATTGTGCGATGAATATGGTGATTATATTCTTCTGGAATGTAACGTAGTGGCATTCGTGAGTAGTTATCCAGGTTTAGAGTGAATTTATATGCCAGACTACGCGGCGTCGCTCTCTACAAGACCGTCCATCTTTATATTCATTATTTTCTTTTACCACGAAGATGGGGGTCTCAGGTTCCTCTCAGATCGTGGTAGATGTCGTATCAAACTACACGTCATCACATATAAGAAAACTGTAATATTAACTTTCGTAAAATCGCTGCTTTTTGTTAAATTTTTAGATTAAATACCATAGGAAGATGTGGTCTCTACCGACTGTTCTTTATTTTAGCTACAGTTCTGTTACAGTAGGGTCTCGGTTTACGACGGGGCTACGTTCTCGAATATTTTGTTATAAATCGAATGGTCGTAAAACGAGTGCTATTTAAATGGTTCATGGGCTAAACAAATTAGTCAAGTGATTTTATGATTTGCAATATTTCTTTACATTTTGACAGACAATTTTAATTTAATGAATTAGGTACGTAGAAAATAGCACAGGTAATTGATAAAAAAACCAATAAAATAATTTTTTATTTTGTTGAAGAAGGCCCAGGCCGTGGTTCAGAAGACATCAAGAAAGAATGTAACGTCAACTGTTTTGATTTTTTCTTCTTTTCTGTCTTTTTGATGGACGTCATGGGTGGAAAAATCGCAGTCAGCTTAAAAGAACTGCATTAAAGTAGAAAAGGAAGAAACACATGCACACCGGAAAAGAGCTAGAAGCACACTGAGTACAGAAAGGACGCTTGAGTTGGGACAGTGATACACCACAAGTCGGGAGTGTTTGGTCCGACTCGACAAAGGTCGTAAAAGTGAATCGTCGTAAAACGAACCGTCGCAAAACGAGACCCTACTGTATTTACTTGCATACAAAACCACAACACTAAGTTAGCTGATGAATCCTTTGAAAATATGGCAAATTCCGAATACTGGGAGAGGAAACTGTCAATACATATTTTATGGGTAAAATGTTAAGAGCAATTTAAATTCTGGGTATGCCCGCTACCATTAATACAGAACCCTTTTTCCTCACTTTTCCTACCCCAAATTGTGAAGATAAAAGCATGTAGAGCTACAATGAGGCCTGCACTTTATACCGATGTGAAACTTGATCATTCGCAATAAGGGAAGAACATATACTGAGAGTTTCGAGATTAGGGTACTGAGGAAGATTTGAGGTCTATGAAGGTAAAGGTTACAGGGGCTCAAGTAAATTGGATAGGGAGAAGTTTGTTGTTTGTTAACCTCTCAAAATATTATTCGGCGATGAAATTAAGGAGGACGAGTTGGGAAGGTCATGTGACTCGCATGAGGAGGAAGACGAATAACTTCAGGGTTTAACCCTTTGAGGCCTAATGAACCCTATAGGGGTCGTACCACACCGCTAACCTCTAAAGTTGCATTTTATATATTTATTCAACAAATATAGGTACTGAATATTTTAAACATGGTATATACTCTCCTTTTTTTTTCTTCCAAATGCAGTTTGTTTCCTAATTCTAACGTATTTGGTTCCTGTATTATTCACATTTTATTTACAGGGTGTGCTAAAATTAAAAAATAATTCCGGCGCGAAAGGTTAATGGGGAACCGGAAGAAGAAAATCTGAAAGACTTAGTCGTAGACGGGAGGATAGTATTAAAATGGATTTTAATTAAATATTTTGGGAAGAACCTGGCTTAATGTAGCTGACATTGAAAATAAAAATACTTTGTGGGGTATTCTAAACACAGTGATTTATCATCGGTTTCCATAAAACGCAGGGAATTTCTTGACTTAAAGGAACTATTGGCTTCTGAAGAAGGATTGTGAGACATGGAGTTACTTAGTTAATTAGTATATATTTGTTTAGGAATATTACGATAAAATTAGTGTTAAGGATTATGTTCAATATTGGAAATCACATCCGAAGTTGTGGTACACCCTCTTTAATAAGAAACAGGGACGTGTGTTCCTTTTTGCATCATGGTAATTAAAAACAGACATAGAATTTAAACCAATTTTTCCTGTTACGATTTCAACACATCATTATTGAATATGGTAAAGTGATACCGTTACGGGCCGGTGTGGCCCAGAGGGTGGGTAGAGGTATAGCTCTACTCTTACATGACCGCAGCACTAGAAGGGGGTGAGTGGTCAACAGCACCATGCTCCGACCGCACTTTCCCCCCCGGGAAAGACCCGGTACCCATTTTACAGGAGGCTGGGTGAGCCCCAGGGCCGGTCTGGACGGGCGGAAAATTTTGTCCCCACCGGAATTCGATCCCGGATCGCTCAGCCCGTAGTTCAGTCGTTACCCGGACCACCAATATTGAATATAGTCAACCTCTAAGTACATATCAACATCGGGTATCCGACGCCGTGTAGTGTGTTAGACTATGTTTTAGATCTTCGCGATAACCTGAAATATTCAAGTCTATTGTATGAGTGCAACTGGATCACTGACAGCTGCTGTGTGTGTTGAATATTCCGGCAGCTCTTCGCTTTCATTCTACGCTGAAGTCACAAAAAATTTATCGCTGCGCACTGGAGACAAATAAACAATATATTGAATCGCATGACAATTTAAGTATGTATACAAAATTTTGTGATCCTCCAGACATGCCTTATAGTGATCAAATTGATTGGAATGTTTGGAAAGAAATTTACCTTAACATTTTTAAACAATAAACAAACTAAATGAAATTGATATTCATTGTAAGAATAAGCTTTTCATGACTTAAAATTTGTGAAACATTTAGTGGTGTTTATTCCACCATTAAACGTTTCACAGATTTTAGCCTTAGCGCTTGGGACACGATAAATCTTGCGATTTTCTTTTCACGGATTCCGGTGTACGTTGAGATGACAACGCAGATCTATGTTAAAATTTCCCATAGAAAATTTTATTAAGATCCGTTCAGCAGGGGTTAATTTGTTTCTTGTCAACAAACTGAGATGAAATCAACAGGAGTTTAAGAAGTACACAAAATGAACTATTGCAATATTTCCATACACACATATGTCGAATATGAATTGTGTTTGGGGAAATATCCTCGGGCGAATCAAAACTTCATGTATTTAAAAGATGACTTGATTTAGGCCATTTGATGGGCGGGAAATGTTCTCTCGTTATGTTAAGGTACAATTTTAAAATGAAATAAAATGTGTACTCCAACTGACACAAGTTTCTTTTGTTTCGTTATTTCAAATGTTGGCTACTATATTCGGCCTGAATAGGCCATCATCAGGCCAAATATTTATAAAAACGCAAAACTTAAACTTATATCATATGAACCAAAAAGTTTTTATAAATATTTGGCCTGTAGACGGTCTATCCGTGCCGAAACGTGTAGCCACCATTGGGAGTAATGAATTAAAAAGAAGTTCATGTCAGACGAAACATATATTTTATTTCATTTTAATATAGGAGATGTTCGTACAAGGAAAGAAACCCAACTAAATAAACTAATTGTGGACAACAAGCATATTGATCAGGTTAGATCATTCAGCTACCTTGGTACTGTTGTGAATGGGAATAACACTCTGGAAGAAGAAATTAGAGAAATAATTGCTAAAGGGAATAAAGCATTCTGTGCAAACAAAACGCTTTTTGAAAGTAATTTGGTGTCCAGGAAATCCAAATTTAAGTTATATTGGTCAGTAATTAGACCAATTGCAGTTTATGGCTGTGAAACATGGGTCCTCAAAGAAAGTATTATACAAAAACTCTATGTGTTTGAGAGGGAAATATTAAGGAAAATATGTGGACCAACTAAGGAAGCCAACGGTCTTTGGAGAATTAAAATAAATAAGAAGTTGGATGAATTAATTAAACACCGGAACATAATAAATTATGCTAAAGTCCAACGATTGAGTTGGTTTGGACACACAAATAGAATGCCCGATACCAGCATAGTGAAAAGAATACACAACTGGAAACCATTCACAGGAAGACCGGCTGGAAGACCCAAGTCTATATGGGATGGTGATGTCAGGAATGATTTGAGGAAGATGAAGCTTGCGAAGTGGGCAGAACAAGTACAGGACCGCTCTAAATGAAAGGCTATTGCAGAGAAGGCCAAGACTCATTCAGAGTTGTAGCGCCATAGAAGAAGATAGGAGATGTTCTGTTATTGTGTAAGAGCAACAAAAAAATCCACAAATTAATACTCTGTGCCTAATTATTAATTATTTATTATGATTCAGTTTACTACTTTATATGTGTGGGCCCGGTAGCTCAGTCGGTATAACGACTGAGCTACGGGTTGACAGGTCCGGGATCGAATCCAGGTGGGGACGAGATTTTCCGCCCGCCCAGACTGGCCCTGGGGCCCACCCAGCCTCTGTAAAATAGGTACCGGGTCTTCCCCGGGGGTAAATTGCGGCCGGGGCGTGCTGCTGACCACTCACCCCCTTGTAGTGTCGCTATCATGGAAGAGTAGAGATATACCTCTACCCACTCTCTGGGCCACACCGGGCCTGTAAGGGGTTCACTTTACCTTTACTTTATGTGTACTTTAAGTGGCAATAAGCATCATTATGCTTAATGCATCTGTTCTCCAAAACTGTATGCATTCCGTGACATTCCGTGACATTTTTGAAGACAAATAAAAAAGACAAAATTATAATATTTTATTCCGTGATTCTCGATATACTAAAGAGTATTGCGTTGCTTAAGGTTCCATGACTTGTTCTTCTGACAAGGAAAATATGAGGAGGCGTCACTGGTGTAATGTCACTGGTAAAGGCAGTCCACCTTGTTCGGAGAGAAAACTGTGCTAGTACGTTTTTTGTACCGCTCACCTAGGATCGAAACTGGTTTTCCACTGTGACAGGTCAGCACTACATTTAAGGATTCAACTTTTACCTCACAGAGAAAACACTGTACTTCCATTAGGAAAAACAATACATGAATTCTGTTCTGCGAGATAATGGCTCTACATTATGGCAAATATACGGAACGTACTTTAAAACAATATATATAAAACAAAGAGTTTCTGAGGTCATACCTGGTGGCACATGTAGCAACCATTAGAATTTAATGGGCCAATCAATAACGAAGTGTATTTGCCAACGTAAATGTGGTTTTTGCTTCTACTCGAAACAGACGAAGCAGACTGCAGATTTTATTAAGCCTGCTAAAACATTCGAGTACTAAATTAATGTACTTAGCGATAGAATCCAACTAAGTTAACCTTCATTAAAATTCGTGTTTTTGTTAGCAATAGAACGAGGCTTATACTAAGAATAATTATATTTTTTTTTCTGAAGAATGAAAACCAACTAAATGCCACTTGTTATTTTATTGTACTTCTTACAGGCTCAACATGTTTCAAGCATTACCATGCCCATCATCAGGAGCTCGCGACTGTGATGTTGATTACCACATTGGTTGTTTCGTTCTTGGTTTGTTGTATGTTGGAGGTTAGGCGCGGTTCGGTTGGAGTAGTGTCCGGGCTGCACCAATGTATCAAATTATTTTATTTTGAAGTGACACTCTACATGTTTCAGACGGTCTTTCCGTCCATCATCAGGAGCTCAAGACTGTACATACAGCAACAGGCATATTTCAAACAGATACTGCTGTCTGCTTGCTAGCAAAATAAAATAATTTTGATACATTGGTGCAGCTTGTTGATTTTACTGTAGAAATATATTACGATGCACGGCCCTATGAACCTAAAAATTTACAGTTGACGGACATAGGGTAGTGGAATCTTAGAAGCAATTTCTATGCATAAAATTCGGAAGATTCTTTCAAACCTTTACACAGAACTTCACTGAATACACAATCGGTGAAATAACACTCAAAAATTAACCTGAATATGCACCTTCCTGCACACAGTCATATATTGCGTATCAAAGTCTTCCGCACGTCTACTTTCCTACCCACATTCAACGTACGTCCAGCCTCGGAGATAAGATCGCCCATCCCCTTGTAAACAGATGGGCCATTTTCCCACAATTCCTTTCGTGCGCACATCAACACCCCCCCCCCCCGTAAAATAAGATACCTAGTAGACAACCCCATAAGAATTAAGGCGTCTTTGTTTCCACCCCTGATTCTTCTCTTTCTTTTGCACTTTCCTGTTCATGTTTTCACTCTTGACAACTCCCCCCTTCTTCCCTCAGGCCAAATAACCAATATGCTCACTAACTCCGTGGTATTTCTAGTACACAAAAGTATTACAGCACAATCTATTAAATTGGCTCTATTCAATCAAAAATGAATTCAGATGCGCTTTTCAATATTCCTGGGCAGAAACTCGTAGATAAAAAAAGACTTTTTAAACGTGATCTATCTGTCTATCTCATGCAGAACGCTGTACCTACACCCCAAAACAAATATGATCATTACACATGTGACGTCAGTAATGTTAAATATAACTGGCTATGTCAAGTAAAGGTCAATTTCTTTTATGATTTATTTTAATTACAAACTGCATGTTTTGACTGTCTGTACAGTCATCTTCATCGTGGGAAAAATTTATTCACAACAAAGCTTACTTACTTACTTCCTTACTTACTTAACTACTTACTTAGTTACTTACTTACTTACTTATATACTTACTTACTTACTTAAATACTTACCTAGATACTTAGTTACTTACTTACTTATATACTTACTTACTTAACTACTTACTTAGTTACTTACTTACTTATATACTTACTTATATACTTACTTACTTAACTACTTACTTAGTTACTTAGTTACTTACTTACTTATATACTTACTTACTTACTTAACAACTTACTTAGTTACTTACTTATATACTTACTTACTTACTTAACTACTTACTTACTTACTTTCTTACTTACTTACTTAACTACTTACTTAGTTACTTACTTACTTATATACTTACTTACTTAACTACTTACTTACTTACTTACTTACTTATATACTTACTTAACTACTTACTTAGTTACTTAGTTACTTACTTACTTATATACTTACTTACTTACTTAACTACTTACTTAGTTACTTACTTACTTACTTATATACTTACTTACTTACTTAACTACTTACTTACTTCCTTCCTTACTTACTTACTTACTTACTTAGTTACTTACTTACTTACTTATATACTTACTTACTTAACTACTTACTTAGTTACTTACTTACTTATATACTTACTTACTTACTTAACTACTTACTTAGTTACTTAGTTACTTACTTACTTATATACTTACTTACTTAACTACTTACTTAGTTACTTACTTACTTATATACTTACTTACTTACTTAACTACTTACTTACTTACTTCCTTACTTCCTTACTTAACTACTTACTTAGTTACTTACTTATATACTTACTTACTTACTTACCTTATGGAGCGGAGTCCTTATCGAGAAGCTAACCGATTCTCAACTAGTCAAGAAATTCTCCGCATTTTATGGAAGCTGACGGTGTATCACCACGTTCACAAGTGCCCGCCACTTGTCCCTATTCTGAACCAGATCGATCCAGTCCACGTCCACGACCACTTCTTGAAGATCCATTTTAAAAATATTGCCGCTATATTCCAATTTACACTGAAGGAAATTGTCCATGTAATTGGCATATCACGTGGCTATAAAAGTGCAGGTATGTGTAGGTTCAGGTATTTTTAACCTTGACACTACCTGGAGGTGAGTTGTGCAGGTCATGACCCTACAAAGAGGTCCGGTACAGAGGAATGTGAGGTTAGGCGGTGCACAAATTCGGTCTAGCTTTTTAAAAAAATCTTGCTGCTGCTTACAATCCAGACATAATTCCTAGTCACATTGCCACCTAAGTGTAAAAGTATTTATTTGACACATAGTTTTGAATTTTTTAAGTTTCATTACATTTACTTAATTCTTATAATAAAACCAAATAGATGCACTAATTTCTCAAACTTATTTTTGGAATAAAACTCTACATGTTTCGGACAGTTCCTCTGCCCATCACCAGGAGTGTTTTACTGTACACACAGCAATGGTACATGTCATACAGGTATATGTCATACAGCTTGTGAGCAGGATGTCAGCAAAACTCTATGATATATACCATTGCTGTGTGTACAGTGAAAAACTCCTAATGATGGACAGAGGAACTGTCCGAAACATGTAGAGTCATACAGGTATATGTCATATAGCCTGTGAGCAGGATCAGGACATTCCGTCCTGATCCTGCTCGCAAGCTGTCAGCAAACCTGTATGACATATACCATTGCTGTGTGTACAGTAAAAAAACTCCTGACGATGGACAGAGGAACTGTCCGAAACATGTAGAATTTTATTCCAAAAATAAATGTGAGAAATTATTGCATCTATTTGGTTTCATTATAAGAATTTATTACGATGCACGGTCACCTGAACGTCAAATTCATTACATTTACTAGTCAATTTAATTGATATTCAATGATTTTATACTTGTCATTAGTTTTCAATGCCTTTTCATTTCTCTAGCCGTCTATAGTTTTACTAGTTTTCCCCTCTGTGTTTACGAAATACCGAACTTTTGACGTAATTAATGGTTATAAACATTGTTACTGAAAACTTTCATTAGATGCTCTAGGTAGTGCAATGCGGTCCGAAAGAATATACGCTGTCTCCAGTTGTGTTTATGGAAAGAAACGTAATTCCGGTTGAGTTGTGTAACATTTTGCATTCTCGTTCTTGGCAACTTTCCATCTTTCATAGAGATGTGCGTGGATCTCCGGTATAGACCTGGTAATGTCTTCGATTATTCCCCATAATTACTGAACCACTTAAAGAATTTCCTGATTGGTTGGTATCATGGTCATGCTTCGATGTGCAAATAGGAGACGAAAATATAAGGTATCAAATTTTTACACTTTTTTTCCTGAAGACGGACACAGCATTTTCCTTCGAAACTTCCGAAGCAAAGTTTTGTCTCAAACTTTCACCCTGCAGACCGAGGCAATTTATTCTGCTTAATCGGGTGTATGTTTAATATTGAGACAATATGTTTAATATTGAGACAATATGTTTGCTGTAAACGTCTATCTTGAAGATAGAAACAGCAGATTCCTTCGAAATGTTAACAACTTTACCAAATTACATTAATTAACTTCTCAGAAAACATTGATCTTAGCAAATCAACGATATTTCATTGTGTCCATATGGATAATGAAGCATAAGATGTAGAATACAAACTTTCTTTGGCACGAAGCACAGAAATGTTAACCTGCAGCTCTCGTAGGTACGACTGAACAGGGGAAAACGCCGGAATGCTTTCTCCGGCAGCTTGGTATGCATTCTGTGCACGTGAAACCTGCATTGCCGCTGCCTTCTGTTGTATTCTTTCTTATTTACGCTCCTTCTGGGTCTTTACTGCCGTTCAGGGTAGTTTTCATCTTTCATCGCCTACACCCACGTGTATGGCTGTGTGTTGGGGTCTAAAGTGTTTTCCATTTTTCAACGTCTGTTAAACTGTGTGTAGTGAATGCCAGGGTTTACGTTGCTCTTGTGAGGACCCCTTTCCTTAGCCGCTTTATATATGCGTGACAGTTCCAGAACAACTGTAATCACAACTGTCATCAGTAACGCACCGTCTACTGTCTTTCAAGATTTTTGTTTTCGGTGAATGTTGCGCCATGTAGTTAGGTTTATAGGTGTCAATGATTCAGAGGGAGCTGCTTCCTTACCCTCAACGTCATTTACCCTGAAAAGAACCCAGCAGGTTTCTCCTAAATATATGTGGCTTTGGCGCAGTTGGTTGAGGCACTGCGCTACAAGCCGGAGGGTCGCGGTTTCGATTCCCGATGGTGTCACTGGAAGTTTTCACTGAAATAATCCTTCCGACCGCACTATGGCCCTGGGGTTGACTCAGCCTCTAACAGAAATGAGCACCAGGAATATTTCCTGGGGAGTAAAGGCGGCCGGTGCGTAGGACTGACAACTTTACTACCTTCATGTGCTGATTGTCTTTAAATCCGAGAGCCTCATGCTTCTGGAACGCTCAGGGAGTGTAATGGCATTGCTTTACCCTTTTATCTATCAAAATAACTGCATCACAACCCAGAAGAGTAAGTCTTAATTCTAATATTAATGTTTTCTCAACTGTTCAGTTCCTACGTGCAAAGAATTGTAAGGATCGAGTAAGATTATGTAATATATATCTTCATTGCTTTACAACCGTATAGACAAGCTTCTTGCAAACTTTATGTGCGTTGCGGAACCTCTGTTTTAGCTTCCATGTAAGTATGACGATACGTCTCCCCAAGAGGGGCACAAACGTGGGGCCTGTCTTCCTAAATTTTTTATCCATACCGATGCATTATGTAAGACCAAACAGTTTGCTGCAGTCCGCACAACGGCGTGTTTAGCGCCAGCTGTTTCGTTTTTCTAAAGGCTATACATATTTCTAGCGCCTCAACTCATCGTCTTCAGGAGACGATTTTAGGTTTTTGTTTTACAATGTAAAATAGAGCGCTTTATGTGAAGACCTCGTCATTCCGTCGATCTGTTCGTCTTTCTGTAACACAGTAACAGAAACTAAACCGTCTGTTGGATCTTCATAAATTTCGGTTAGGAGTTATTTACAAAAAGTTGTCGAGTATGGAGGAGTTCTTCTAGAAAATCAGTTTAGTGACGGTCATGTCCTACTGCAGCGCCCAATCGAAATGATAACAGCATTTCACATTTTTTGGTCCGTATGAGCGAAATTCTGTACCGAACTTCTTCGCATATTCCCGTTGAACAAAAATTGGTGTGATGAAAATCGTTGCTGTGAATGCCATGTTTTATTTGAACGAGTAAAGGGATTTTTTGCAGTACAGATTCGGTGCAATTTGGAAAAATACTCGATAAGGAAATGCCCATAAAATTTTATGAAGTGTTTGTGAATTGTGTGGAAACTGATACAATGGAACCCATGTTTTACAGAAGAGCGTACACGAACTTCCGCCCACATTTCCAGATGAATAATTCTATTTTGGGTGAAAATTTAGTGTCACAAATCTACACGAAATTCTGATGGGTTTTGTTGGTTTTGTGAGTACCTGAACATGGAGGCAGTGCTTTTCTTATTGCCTAAATTACATTATATTATATTTACTTGTATACAGTGAAACCGCATGGCGTTCTGAAAATAAAGAATGTCTTGATTAATTCTGTGTACTTTGTCACGGAATGTAAAATTTGTAATTTTTTTTTTAATATTTTGAAAAGGTAGTAGGCTTGAAACAAGTATGCTAATAGACTAAGTTCAAGCTCATTAGCAGTCTGCAAGGAATGAGAACTGATATTGATTAGAGAAGGTTTTGAAAGAAATATGAATTTCTGATATATAAATTTATTATTATTATTATTATTATTATTATACGATATGGATGTCTCCTTCCAAGGCATTATTATTATTATTAGTATCATCATCATCATCTCCTTTATGCAGAGTTTTATACTTATATTCCTGAGACAAACTATGTCCCTAGGGAATACAGTGTTGCAGCTATTCTGTTGTTATAATTCATGGTGCTTATATCTTTAGTTTCGGTGTTGATTCTATTATTATTATTAGAGGTAGGGTCCAAAGCAAAATGCATATAAGAAGCACATTTGAGAAAGTCGTTAAAGAACTAGACCCGAGGAAGGCATATACGTGTTTAGACATAGAAGAGAGTTAGACATACAGCATAAGTATGAGAAAGAAAAGTTGAAGAAGGAATACTTGATGAGATTGAGACATTATTATTATTATTATTATTATTATTATACTTTAATGAGTTTATTTATATTTCATACTTGATGATATCAGCTGACCTTGTGTTGTCACTCTAAATTGTACATATCTTAAATTTACATCATATTGTTGTGTAAGACGGACAATAAATAACATTGTGTTGTCACGGTAGCCGTTCTTTCGCCTTAAATGTTTTCATTCTTACAGATATTAATCTTTTTAAAAAACTACATTTAACTTTGTCTAAATATCTACCTAGATTTTGAATCAGAGCTTTATTAGTGTTGTCATATACGCTACCGCGTTTTTAATTTTCAAACATTTTATTACTTAAACATTTTCTTCTTAATTTTCCAGGTTCTGAAGAAGTCAGCAACATGTGATTGACAAACCATTCACCTAAAATGACGTGCATCTTCCTTCACCTGTTTTCTTAATTATTTTATTAATCGCAGTAGACCCTTTAGACACCAAGAGCAGGCCGAATTGTATTTTATAGTTCATTTCGTACTCGCTGATGAAAAACCAATCAGTTAATGATGAATATGGAAATAGCATATTTTTTCTGAAAACTCTCTCAAACACATAAATGCATTGTGTGGAAAAAAACTTAGAATTTTTAGAATGCTAAACGTGGTGTTACGTACAACACCCACAGGGCTTGATAGGGTTAACAAATATGAACTTTATAGCTGACGACTCAACACAGGAACAGATAAAGCGAACCCTCTTTATTCACCCAACACGCTTTCTGCTCCCTGTCTTCATGAGGGCAGAAACGGTTCAGTTTCTTAAAATTTTGTATTGTGTTCAGAGTGATATAAGTTGGACAAAATTTTGAAACCTGCCATAAAAACAACGCCTGATGAATCCTGGCGACAAATTCACATCGTAATTATTTAACCCTTAACCCGCTAACGTGGAAAATAGGGTGAGCTCCTAATAATGCCAGAAGATGGCAGATGGGATTTAACTCGGCGTTTAAAGAGTTAGGTACCTTTCAGGCGCATTCGCATAAACGCGAAAAGCGCTTATAAGCTTCGTCCTGTCCGTCTAGTCTGAATGTCTGACCGTCCAGATGTATCAGCATGGATCCTACTAGAAGGATTTTCGCAAATTATATATTGCTGACTTTTTTGAAACTCTGTCGACAAAATCCAAATTTGGTTGACAGCGGACCAAGTATCAGTCACTTAACATTAAGACCTAAGTACTCTTTTGTTGCCGGTGACATGAATTTTAAATAAAAGCATCTTTCACAGCACTCACTACCGCTATATTGTTGACAGGGACATCAACCTAAACAATACACGCAAAACGCATTTTTGAATTTCCATTGCCACAATGGTTAAGCGAATGCTACGCAGTGTTACGTTATATGTATAGTGTCTACCTTGTATGATATTGTGCCATCTGCATCTCCCCATGTTACGTCTTCTCTCACATTCAAATTCTCCAGTCAAAACTTTGTGTGCGTTTATCGTGTGATCCATGCGTTTTGCGTGGACTCCTCACAGCCTGCATTATTTACGAGTAATGGAACTCCTTACGATACAAAGCGTGTAGATACATCTGAGCTTCAGTAACTTTCTAAATTAGAACTCATCTGCACAGAAATTACATTTGCTTATTAAATAGACCTGATGAATTCTCCTGGCGCTGCCTTAATCACTGCTATTGTGACGCAAAGCAAACAACAAACAGAATTAGGGGCCTTGTGTTTTATTACATAGCTCAGGGACTGCAGAGGAGAAGTCGCAATGAAAAACAGGTCAACGGGGAATATAAAAAGAAAAGAAACTCTGAATGAATTATAAAAAAGAACGCAGTGGAGGTTTAGAAAGAGAAAGTTTTTTGAATGTAATAATGCTGAGTAACACTTGTACCTTAAGTCGTTCTAAAGAGACAGAAGTTCTTTCCTTAGTTGGGGGTTAGAAATATTTAACACGGAAATCTTAAGCCTTTTGAAGCAAGAATTATAAATAAGCAATATATTAGCATATATAATCGCTATCAAACAGAGAACATAATGCCTTTCCAGTACTTCTACCAATAGGTTCCTGCAATTTAGGACCAAAATCGCTCTCTGTCCTCAGAATCACATAAATTCATTTTATATATTTTACACAACCCAATGTGAAATTGTACATTTTTGAATTTAATAAACTGAAGTAATTCTTTTCAGGTTGTAATAACTATATAACAACACAGATTCCGAAATCAGCTAAAAAATCCATTAATTTAGAACTGTAAGAATCTTCACTTTTTTTCTTTAGGTCTGTAAATTTACGATTTTCTTTAATAATTCATTTCGCACTTAAAAATTACCTACACATTTATTTTTATTGAAAAATCATCATCCAAGAAATTCAAATCAACACCACGATAATCAATACACAGATTTTTACGAGAAAGTTTTCTTCTTGAAAGAGATATAATATATTAAAATTAATATGCTGAAAATACTTCAACAGGACTACTGGCTACTTCAACAGGACTACTGGCTACTTCAACAGGACTACTGGCTACAGAAGTCCTGTTGAAGTATATATTTGGAGGCTATGAAATTCTTTTAGTAGACTAGGATTAGATACCCTATTATTTTTGAATGTTAATGTTTGTTTGCCTGAGTAGTATTAGTTATGTTCTTGAAACTTAAAGAATTTGGCGGTATCTCATTCCGTTCAGAGGAATCTGTCTCGTTATCGATAGTCCACGTTGGACCTTACAGTTTAACCTTCTTGTATACTTTAAAAATATCTATACAAGAAATCTAGAACTTGAAATAAAATCAAGTGATTTATTCCGTCAGAACACAAAAACATATATAATCATCAGCATCCTAGTAAGGTTACATGTTTCGGTCCCTTCCTAGATCATCCTCAGGCCGATATTTAATGTAAAAGCTACTAACAGTTTGCACTATACATTATGGGACCCCCATTTGTTTAGAGAATGTACGTAAAAACAATTATGAAAATTATTTAATGTTAAAATACTGTAGAGCTCAGTTGAAACCTGATGGCACACGGTGACGCACGGTAGGGGAAGTGAAGGGGAAACATGCTAGTGGATTGGGTAGCCAGTACACTTCACACTACCTTGGAACATGGTGTATCCAGCATTACTACCATTACTACCGCTGATGCACACACCTCGGCTGCCAGTAGTCGACTGAACTAACCCCCCCCCCTACGCCAATTTAAATGGGCTCGTCCGTTTCGCCGAAAGACCAAATCCGGTTTCTGCGCGTTAGCCATCACGTTTCAGACGTGCCGTACAACAGGGTGCAGGTATCTAACACGGTATATAGATGTTTACAACCAATAAGGAAGGTACTTTCGTTATATTCAAGTAGTGAGTAATACTAGAACACGTAGTCATGTTAACAATTAAGTTCACGATACTATTGTACTCAATAATATATATGCGCGTAATTAGGATCGACGTTTTTACATGAGAGTATATGTATGTAGCTGATATGGAACTGTAGGTTACACATTAATTTTTCAGGTATCTTGTACACGTAAACACACAAATTCCGTGTGATATAACATACACGCACATACTGTGAAATTACCACGTCTGTGTATGCGCACTAAGCACACTCAATTATGGAACAGTTAATAACATCTAGAGTTTATTTGGTATTTTCTACACATACGTATTTCGAAATGGGGACCGCGGTAGCACAGTGGTTAAGGCGCTCTGCTACAAATCGGAAGGTCGCTGGTTCGATTTCAAATGGTGTCATTTGGAATTTTTTCATTGACATAATCTTTCCGATCGCACAAATGCATTGGGGGTCGACTCAGTCTCTAACAGAAATGAGTACCAAGAATATTTCCTGGGGGTAAAAAGCGGCCGGTGCGTAACGCTGACAACGTTACCACAATCCTCCGCCATTGTCACGCAATCTGGGAACCTTAACTTCCTGGATACCTCTGGGCACCTCGGGCCTGTAATGGGGCCGATTTACCTTACCTTTACGTATTTTGAAATACAATTCTCTATAAATCCTACTTTAAGTTTACACGCTTCAGAACCAGATGTTCAGAGCAAATCTCAAAATCTCATCAACCCCAAAATTCAATCGAAAGGAAAATTTATTGTTCTTTAATCCCAAGTGGGCTTGTAATTAAGGTAATGAATATACTCTAAACGGGTAAGTGCAGGTAAAATTGTTTCGAACAAAATAGATGGCAGTATGGACTTAAGTCACATCTCTGTTGAAAAACTGATTTCCTTCTGCAAGTATAAACAATGACAGTATACATTAGCCTGTATAAAATTCAAGAAATGGAAAACAGTCTTTCCTGAAAAACTGTTTATCTCTGCTGTCATCAGGACATTCTGGTGTATTCTTGCTACTCCGCTAAAAGGCCTAGATGGTAGTTGTGTGGGATGGAAAGGGAACAATAGAAGTGTGATTGCGTCGCGTTGCTTAGCGACTACGTTAATACAAACAAGCCAAACCACAACTTTCAAACACAATTTGTTCCCGATGTACGTTTTTGCATATTAATTCCCCTTTTAACAGCAGATTATGAAGGCACTTGCTGGTGTTTGTAATTCCCTTCCTCACTTTCATACTCTTTTGTTACTTGTTCAACATTTCGTTTCTTCTTAAACGGGAAGATAGTAGAAAGTAAAATTCTTTGCACGACTATACTTCAGGCCTGTATAATTTATAAGAAATGTTTGGAAGTAATGGATGTAATTAACATTTAATTACATTTAGGAAACTTTTGTGGATAGATTTACTTTGATGTGGTATGGCTGTCCGAAGATTTGAGCTCCGACAGGTTCCAGTTTTTCCTTTCCTGCAAATCGTTCAGACGAAATGAGAACCGCATATAAAAATTATACTGGAATATCTGAAGGAAAAAAATAACCGTGACAACAATCGAGTTGAGTTTTGCACGATTTTGGAGGGCCTTCGGAATTTCGGGGGGTTTAACCCCCCACCCCCTCGGTACGCCACTGCTGTGACCAATGAGAGGTAATGCAACTTCTATTTTCATAAAAAGTATGTGGGATTTCTTAGACAGCTTAGGCACTGTTAGCTTCCCATGAAATAATTTTTCATGGTGTTGTTTAGTTATCAGCACCAGATGGCAACAATAAACGAATCTGAGATGCTTGTTTTAGATGCATATTTGTATCGCCTATTGTCGAAAAACCAAGTCGTCAGTCGCATAGCCAAAACAGAGGGACTTTACGTTTATTTAATGTGCTTACCTTTAAAACAACAAGCATTTTATACTTAGTATTCACAAAATCACTGTAATGACTTAGAAATTTTAAACCATCTCCTACACAGGAATTTTCTAATAATACTTTATACAGACAGAAATTGTTACATACAATACTGTGTTAAATTTGGTTAAAAAGGTAAATCAGTCCCATTACAGGCCCGAGGTGCCCAGAGGGTTCCAGGAAGTTACGTTTCCCAGATTACGTGACAATGGCCCAGGATGGTGGTAAGGTTGTCAGCCTTACGCACCGGCCGCTTTTTACCTCCCCCCCCCCCCCCACAAATCCTCCTCTCTCTCTACCATTTTTTGGGATTGGGCCTCTGAGGGCTGTGGGCGGAGGAGGGAAAGGTGGATTTTAAATTAAAACAATTAACATCATA
>Ga0131853_10007866_pt1 | contig 19346 bp, 5 predicted proteins | sample TergutLab28metaG_FD_92764 | JGI IMG/M metagenome (GOLD analysis project Ga0131853, IMG submission 92764) | Labiotermes labralis P1 segment gut microbial communities from Petit-Saut dam, French Guiana - Lab288 P1 (version 2) (version 2) | ecosystem: Host-associated > Arthropoda: Insects >...
ACACACACACACACACACACTGCTCGTCTTATCTGAGAGCTGTGCTCCGTATGTGTTAGAGCACATGTGTAGAAACAGGGGTGTCCAATGTGCATAGAAGAGTTGACAATGACCTACCAGTTCAGAAAAAAAGTGTTCGTTCTTTACACCAAGTGTATAAAGTTTACGGAGAATGATGGCTTCCGGGATTTGACATCGTCCAGACTTGTAGAAATATACCGACTATGTCTGTTGTCACGTTACCGCTAAGAATGTGGTAGGGAGATGCTTCGACCCATCTGCAAATTTCTACCACGCTACAGAAAGTCCTTCTGTTAGCAGCGTGGTGAAGCACAGTACCGTGGTGACAGGACCCAACCTAACGTGGTTATATATCGTGAATGGTTGAAGTAATACAAGATAATTTCGATCTTAGGAACTTTAATAAAGTTACATTGTAATGTCTTGACTTCCACTTGTTGACTTGCATGAAAATTAACATCAGGGATTTTTGCTAAACTTGGTCGACACATCCCACTTTCATCTAAAACGCCGTGGTCCTGTGTTATTACCATGGTTAGCTTGGTTATTAACTTCGTGGTTACCCTGGTTACCAATCGTCGCTATAGTTGTTTTGTTTTACTGTGGTCGCCTTTTCGCTAACCACCTAACTACCTGGTGCGAGGTTGTGGAGTTCAGGACCTCGGCTCGTAGGTTTTTGCTCTTTTCAGTTATCTGTTGGATGTTTCGGTACATTGTTCAGACACAAGGCGGTCTTTCCCTGGAATTGTGGTGCGACGGTCTGTTGTCAGGTTGCTGACTGAAATTGCGTTGAAGCACAATTTTGGAACAATTGGATGTAGAATTTTGTGGCTGATTCTGTAATGCTCGTTGGTTACTTTAGCTCTCTTGACAAAACTGTAATAGCGGTTTCTTCTTTAATTGTTAGGAACAGAGGTAAAGCTGCTGGGGAATGTATCAAGTGAATCACCTCCGTCAGTTGCCTGTTTTAACAATTACACCTGCAGTCCTTCATACGTTATCATGTGGTGCCTAACCAAGCACAAGGACAATATTACTTCAGCTGCAGCTTGCCCACACTTTGGTCCTACCAACCTCGGTCCATAAATCTTCCAGAACAAAAGTATATAATGCACTGTTTCTTCCCATTCTGCATGGAAGACAAATTTGGACTCCCAGACGAAAGAATAAAAAAATATTGACGTTAGTTGAGAAGACATTTTTCGGTAGAACAGCGGGATACTCACTCTTAGACCACAAAACCACAAACGGAATTAAGAAGTTTTGAAAAAGTTGAAAGTAGAAGCGGTGGACGAGAAATTAAGGAAATACAAATCAAATTGGCTGCGACATGTAACATGAATGAACAACAACAGGATGCTGAAAGTAATGCTTGATTATGGATCAAATGGACGAAGACGACTTAAAAAAACCTTTGAAGAGAATATCAGACGATGCCGAAACAGGTCGATCAAGGCCTAACTCGTGACGGATGATGATGATGATAATGATGGTGCCCTCACCATGTGTAGGAATTCCTGTTTACTTTTACCCGCATAGGGTGGCCGGAGGAAGAAGCTCAGAACTTTCCTTCTTCAAATATCCTGATTTAAAATTCGCGGACTATGTCTTCTTTTCGTAATGCTTTAGGCATTGCGATAACTTTGCATCTTATTTTAAACATCCTGTTGTGTTCCGTTCTGAATACAACACGTGTGTTGCAGGGCCTGTACAAGTATCTGTAACTCACGTGTCTGAACTCTGACAAATTTATCACAATGTTGGCATCATTGTTTTTGGGTGGTCCACAGGGATCAACAGAGGGTTGGAATACACTGCGGTGAGCATTGTCCCTGTTTGTTATTCACAACAACAACCCTGGACCGTTAGTGGCTGTTGTTCGAGGGGATATTTTGGATAGTCGGAATGTTGTCGGAGGTCTCCAAAGTAAAAAATAGAGCTTTTTTTTGTTGTAGTGCTGATAGTGCTGCCAACAGCATGTGTAAATACTAGTGAATCTACTGCTGCTTTTCGCGAACTTTGTTCCGCGGAAGACAAGTGTTCTGCGAGTTGTGAATAGGTATTCCGTAAAAAAAAATTGAAAAAACAAAAAATCATAGGTTTTTATTAAACTTCAATATAGTATATTTGATCATAGTTTTAGACGCTTTTTGTATAGGAGTTTTCATGAGGACCCTTTATTTGTGTACTAGCAGTTATGTTGAGTAACTAACATACTGTTGGCAGATGTGTGGCAACTGAAAATTGGTCTAACGACATGTCAGAACGAATAACTGAACAGGTCTAACTGGAATTAGCCATTTGGCTGAGTAATTAACTAAATGATCAACGAATTTAACTGAGTGATTAAGTAACTTCGTGAAGAAATTACTGAAGCAAGAATTTTATGGCTGGTTATTCCTCACAGTCAACAGCCAGGCTTACAGCAACAGGGGAGTTTCTCACAGCGATGCCGATGAAGATTGACGACTTCTGGGATGTTGTGCCGTGTATATTGGTAAACAGTTACCGACAGTGCTACCCCGTCTTCTGTTTCTTAGCAGCAGAAAAAGATGGTGGCGGCAGACCCCTCTGAAATGTCGGTAAATACCTTACAGTCGACAGGTTTAGCATCCCATAAGTCTTGATTCCTCACCCACATTTTACGTGGGTTGCGAAAGTCGTTCCAGACAAAAATGCACTCTGTGAGCAGAACGCAGTGTCGTTTGAAGAGTTCGGAGAGTTCACTGACCAGCTTACCGGCAGCTATTATTGAGATTTTGATGGTTCTCCGCAGTGCATTCAGGCAAATTTCCGTCATAGTAGGCCTGTCTGCAATTCAGATGCAGCCTGGTGGTGGCCTTCTTGGGCCGAAACATGTATCTTACTGAGATCTTCGCTTTTCTGAGGTGTTAACGCAGCGTTGATTGGTAATTAATTCTTGATGTTATTAATCCAACAAGCTTCTTGGGACTGCTTGGCACTTGAAGATGGGACCGATAGTTGTCCCAAAGCGTCTGTAACTATTTACTAATCCACGCGGTGGGTTAACATCCCAAAAGAGCGTAGGTGTCATTCACACAGTCGGCGGAAGCTTGAAAACTTACATAGCATATTACTAACAGGATGTTGTTATAAAATAAACATACTTGTATTTGGCCATATTTTTAACAAAACAGCAGATTCTTGCCAGGGGCCAGTCAATTACTATGCGCTTTCTAAACTTATTGAATGATGCGCAATGAACTGACAGAATTAGGCAGGGTACTTGTCTGTGTAATGTACCTCTAAACTTGTATTTACATTCATGCTGACATGCTGGTTTCCTATAGGTCATCATCATCATCATCATCATCATGTTCGTGAAGGGTTAGGCGTGTTTCCTGTTCCTTAATCCTCAAGATGAATTTGGTCCCTCCATCTCTTCCGCGGTCGTCCTATGTTCCTTCGTCCTTTTGGTTTATATTGTAGTGCTTGTTTTGGTAGTCTGTTTGTGTCCATCCTCTGTACGTGTTGTAGGCACTTTTTCTGGTACTGTTTTATTTACTTTACTATGTTCTGTGCTCCCTTTTTTCCCTTAATACATTGATTCTTTTCTTAATTTTTGTTACTCAAAGTAAGTGTCTCAAAAATTTCATCTGTGCTGCTTCTAAACTTCTTCCTCTCTTTTCTTCAGTACCCAGGCTTCATGATATTATATGTAAGAGCTCACACTGCCCACCTACAGCCGTGTAATGATATGTATTTGTTTTGTTTGCAGGTAAGCGAGAGCGTCACAAAAATTACAGTGAAGAAAAGCAGAGCTTCTCATGAAGTTAAGTCACCTACAGATGTTTACGATTTGTGTGTAGTGTGGTTCGTAATGTGACATTACTGTTCGTAACAAACAAACAGAAATACTCTCTGCGTATCCGTGATAGGTTGCTGTCCTTATCGCCGGTGCATCAGACTCAGTAAGTTGCGGGTCAAATCCGAAATACAACTTGATATGTTGGGGCCCAAGTATGAATGATGTCACATTCCCTCTTCCTACATTTGTAAAATTTGAAGTGTATAAAATGCAGGAATCTAAAATGCTCCTTGCATTTAATTTTGTAGGATTTCTTGGGTATAAAATGCAATAAATGGGCTGGACGGTCCGGGGATCGAATCCCGGTGGAAGCGAGATTTTCTGCACCCGTCCAGTCCGTCCCTGGGGCCCACCCAGCCTCCTATACAATGATTACCGGATCTTTCTCGGGGCTAAAGCAGCCTGGGAGTCGCGTTGACTACCCACCCCCATCTAGCGCCGAGGTTAAAGAAATGGTAGAGCTATACTACTTCCCCTCTGGGCCTTCGTGGCCCATTCTAGGGTGAACTTTAGTATCCAATAAAAATGGCAGTAAAGCTTTATAAATATATGATCAGCCGGTCACTTCCTACAGCTGTGCGGGCCAGTGCTCTATCGATATTACTGAACAATACCTAAAATTTTAAGGTATAGAATAAAAAGAATTCATGTTAAGTAATTATAGATTTCTCACTTCACCAGAGTACTGCGTAGGAGGATTCGAAATGTGTCGAAAAATCTACCGCAGTACGTGAATATTCGTGGCTACCGCACTGTGTGTCCTGTGTTAGGCCAGCGGTAGGAAACAGGACAGTTACATTGTTGTGTGCGACGTTATTTCTTTATGGATATAGAGGACACAACCTGAGCCATAATTAGGGAACTAGAATGGTTTGGCCAAAATGTATGTATACATTTTTTTTACAAGATTCTTGACGAATGAAAATCGTATAGAAAGAACAGGGACAGTAATTGTGTCCAGCAATTTATTGTGAAGCTGCTGCTGATACAGTTTCTTTGACAGTGTATAGCACAGTGGTAACTGTACGTGCCACACAGTTTAACCTTTTAAAGCCTACTGGTTGCGTGCACCAACAGGCTTAAAACTCAAGAATTTATATTCTGCACACACTGTGTTAATGTGTTTTGTATTAATCTCAGAAGTGTTTACAGCGGGGTACGAACTGGGTCTTTAAATAAAGCATTCTACTTTTATTCTTTAAAGGGTTAATATTTAGATCACCTGAAGCTCTGTTACGTGTTGTCTTCTATTTTTAAAATAAAAGGAAATTATACTGCAACCAGCAAGGACTCGTATGTCGGTCTTCGAAATGAAGACGCAGCGTGTTGCTGGTATATGGGAACTAATTTTTGAATAGTAGATTACTTTTTGGGAGGGGGGTACAGCAGTAGCAGTGAGGGTCATGCAGCACCCGCAGCTGGAACAATTGAAACAGCTGAACTTTCTGCTGAATAACGTGTAATTCACTTTATAGCTATAAATATTGACTGCATGCTACAGTATTTTGATTCTGTGACATGAAGTTCCTCACTGGCCGATGGTTATCTGTGCAGTAATTATATTATGATTTCAACATCAAGGGATGTGTAATGTGTACACAACCTTCAAATACAAATAGGAAATAACGCAACAAGGGAATTAAATTCTGTGTAACTTCTGAGAAAAGACATTTTGTTCGGAAATCCCGTGGGATGACAATTGAAATGGACCTTCGGGTAGAGGATGGAAGGAAGTTGGCTGATTCATTTGAGGGTTAAAGTCTTCTGGGATGTGACGCAGTATCGCTGTGTATATTGTATTGTTCCCAACGTGGGTGAGGGCAAAAGAAATTACCTTCTCCTTTGACTCCTTGATCCTTGAAGATGGAGGCGCTATGGTTCATCGTACGTCGAGAACCGTTCACGCAGCGACACAACGTCACATCCCAAGCGATGTCCATCTGCTGGAACACCGCTGCGAGAACCTATAATCTTTCACGGATTCATTTTTGTTAGAATAGTGACCAGTCGCTGACTTCTGGATGAGGTAATGAAGCTTTGGTTTCCCTAAAATGTGCGCTGAACAACTGTTAGAATTGCTCTGCTGCCTGTTTGTTAGTTGGGTCAGTTCCGTAAGGTCTCTTACCTTTGCAGTTTGAAAACAAGTGCAGCTACTAGAACCAAATTCGTTATCCATCTACAGTGAGTGTTTCGCGCACTTCCGAAGAATCAACGAACTCCAGGGAGCAGAATTCTTCTTGTGAATGTAACGGTGTTTTAGATGATCAGGAAATTTGATGGTGTATTTGCGCGTTCACAAGAGCCTGAAATTTTCCCATTCCTTAGCCATATGAATCCAGTTCACGCCTCCCCATTCTCTCTATTTAAGAACCATTTTGATATTATCTTTGTGTCTTCGCCTGTATCTTTCAAGTGGTCTTTTTACTTCAAGATTCGGCGCCAAAACTTGTGTGTGTTATCACATCTCCCCCACCCGTGCCACATGACTATACAAATGATGTACATGAATTCAGTTCGTGTCCACACAGGATAGAATCGTCAGTTATAAAGTGTAGCCATTTTATGCTACTTGCTGAAACAATCGCTCTGCACTGGGCAGAATCCTACGGAACGTAAACGCAGTGTGCTGAGTTGAACGTTGATATATTTGAAACTTTTTTTAATGTGTAGAACTTCTTAACGGATTGCACCTCTGGCACTTGAAATATGTTCTGGACGCCTAAACCAATGCTCTCTGGAACGGCAGATTGATGTGTGTAATGCACGAAAAATCACGGCAATAAATTCTGGGGAATTTAGAATACTGCACTTCAAAAAGAAGCGTGCTTTCTTGTTTCTCATGTAAGGAGTTGGTGGTCAGTCTTAAAAGTGCGCGATGTTTTTCGTGGACCTGTTGTCCTCGGTTTCACTGTCGAGGAAGCAAGCTGTCCTAAAAAGTAAGTAATTTTTAAAACAGATTACACGGCGTCACATCCCAAAAGCAAGTATAATTGCTGCGAGATTGAGGTTCTCTTGTCGGTGTTGAAGAAGATTCAAGTCTTGTAGGATATGATGCCTTTTCGATTGGTAAATAGTTTCCGACGTTTCGGAGGAACTTGCTGCCACCTTCCTCAGTGATTTGCAATTAAAAGTGACTACTTGCCAGTCGACACGGAATTACGTCCTAGAAAACTGAGTCTTTGATGTAGCCGTCTTCGCGTGAATTCCGTATCCGCATGGTAGGAGGTTGTATTTTGCAGTATGAAGGTACGTGTAGACCATCGTGTTTCTGGATAGCAACGAACGCAAGAACCAAACAACCAACCAAGTAACTAACTAGCTGGGTGTCAGTTTTTGGAGTTTAGCCAAACTTGAAGAATGTAACAAGCTGAAGAGAAAGTAACTGTTACCTTCCCATTTTTTAAATCCAGAGTTCCATCTTGGTTTACATGTTTTAAAACATACATCGCCTGTAAGAACACGTAGAACGAATGGTGAACTGCAGAAGGTAAAGTTGTCCGCGCTCGTAGTGCAGTATTGTGCCATCAGAGTATATTATTTTCTTTGTCACTGGCGGAGGGTGTGCGGTCAGCTTTAGGCCCCATCTAGTTTATATCCGGTATCAGGCGTCTCGGCACCACCTGCCTAGGACGTTGTGTGGGCCCCAGCTGCAGTCTGGACGCTTTAGAGAAGAAACGAATCTATTGCACCTGCTGGGCATCGAACTCCGATTTCACGATTATCCAGCCCGTAACCTAGTCACTGATTTGACTGAGCTATCCCGACTTCCGTGCATGCGAAATAAGAGACTGGTATTGAAGGAGAATGAAAAAAACATTTTGAGATCCTATGACGCCATTCAAACGTTATTGTCTTCCTGGAGACAAACGTCAGCCCGAATTTTCGTCCCGCGGAAACGAAAATGTGTTTAGAAGGTGCTGATAAAACGAATGGCTGGGTGCAGTATTGATCGGACAGGTACTGTACGGGGAATGCACCACGGACGGACAGACGGCCCATTGTTGGCGATGGCTTAACGGTACTCGACAGCTGCTTATCATGTCACGAAATTAGATGCTTTTAGTGAAGTCGAGGTCTCATTACCGTGTTCACAGAATCAAATTTTGGGTCGTATCTTAGGGCGGATGGACCAGTCGTCAAGTTAACATCCTGCGTCTGTTTTAAAACTGTGAAACCATGTGTTTATTTATATGTGAATTAAAATTTTCAAATTTTATTGAAAATATACTTCTTTTCTATTCTGTTTTCCATTTACAGTAAGTACATTGCATCGCCATAACAAAGTCCAACCTCGTAATGCTGTGTACAGAAATAATCGCAAATAATATTAAGACTGTGTTCATAGCACTCTAGTACACGCTGATTGTCATCATGTAAGTTAAACTTGTATATTGCATGTTTCGATCAAAAGGATTGTCTTCATGCAGAACATGTAAATATAGAGTCACGTCAAGTTTTACAAATACGGTAATGATTCCAGCAAAACAGTCAATTTTTTTTAAATCTTAAGACACTCCGTTGTGTATTTATTATAATAAATGTTAATTTATTATTAATATTTATAGCAATATGTTCATAATGTTACATTTTTTAAATATGATTGGCCTGGGGATGACCGTATTTGGTCGAAACACGTCGCCATAATAATATGATAAAATAGTGTGAGTAATAAAGTTGCGTTGATAGTGAAAAGTACCATTCATTGCAATACTTTTACGTTTGATAAAATATGGAGATACTTCCGCGTTAAAATTTGAACGTAAAACATAAAACAGAAAAATTTATGATGATTGTTTCCAATTAAAAATTTGATAACTATGCATACTATTACATTTCTTTTTCTTTTCGATATTGTCGTTGCTGTTATTATATATATTTAGTAATTTCTTTGTTTTGTAATTCTCCCAATCGAGGAGTTATATATTTTTTCTGTCATGGTTGGTTTATCTGACATTTTGTTGCTTAGTGCGTGCGTGTATATATATATATATATATATATATATTTCATGTTGTAGGTATATATTGGTTATAATTATAGGCGTAAGCATGTGTATGTATATCGTGCAGTTTATATTACACAGTTTTCATCAATAGTGTTGCTATTTCTTCTGCTTATCACTAGTTGTTTGTCCGTGTTTGTTGTAGCTTAATGTATGCTCATTTATGTAGCAGCTTTAGTATGACTATATATTTCGTATCGAATTCCCTATGCTTGATCTTCAGGAACTTTTTTTTTTAAATGGTTTACATAAACTCTAGTCCTTGCTTCTGTGTCCTTATTTTAGGTGGATGCAACGTAGACGGAGAAGTGACCAGTGGCAAGCAGCGAAAATGACGGCACTACACTTTGCAATACAAAGTCCACATTATACAGTGTACACGTACCGAAACAATACAGACACTGTACGTATAACGTAACATTGAGGCGCGTTGTTGCAACCATTGTTGCAGTGGAAAAGAAACAAGTATTACTTATTCTGAGTGTATGTGTAGCCTTAGGTATCCAACATGCAGTGCACATGCGCCATTTCATCTGTGGCCTGCCACGCTCAACAATATTTTTCCACATTACCTCATAAAAGGTACGATTTAAAAAAAAAATGTTATTGATTATGCATTTGTGTTTTGATTTCCTGATCAACTTTTCTCTGAAACATTTCCTGTTCTAAGAAGAATTGAGCGAGAAATGATAGAAGTTTATTGGTCGTCATGTAAAGTACCCGTTATTCTTGTCCAATTTTAATAAAATTTTAATATCCTCGACAGTTTTCGGAAAAATTCTAAAATTTTAAATTTCATGACAATCCGTACAGCGAAAGCCGAGTTTTTCCATGCGGACGAACGGACGGACAGACATGACGAAGCTAATAGTCGCTTTGCGCTGTTTTGCAGACACGCCTAAAAGCGACAACGAATGAAATAAACCGTCCATCTCAGGACAAGTAGCCCCACATTTAGGGAAATTACACCTTTTACGTTATAACAGCAAAACGAAGAATAGGACAACAGCCAGGACAGTGTCGAAAGAACCAAAGATAAGCAAAATTATATGGTCAATTATCGCACTTTAAATTTGAAACACGTAAAACATTTTATAATTTTTTGTTTAAGTTTTCAACACAAATTCGGTTGTAGTGTTTATATTATATTTTATTTGTATTTTTATCAAGAATGAAGGTATTGTGGCGTAACGATAATAATGCAAAGCCGTCTGTGGTTCCACCCTTGTGATTTTTAATTTTTTTCCCTGAGGATGGTCACTGCGGTCGAAACGTATAGCAAGAGCGTTTACTGCAAATAAATACGACAAGGGAAAATTATTTCTACTGAGATGTTATAGATATTTATAGAAGAATAGTGCACGGTACGGTGAAGAGCTGTTGCAAATTACAAATTTGGGCAAAGGTAGAGTTTGTTACGCCAAATTAAATGGTACAGATATTTACCACTCGACAGAACGCGGGATTCAATTTAGGGTAGGTAAGAAATGGTGAAAAATGCTGGTTTAAGTACAAGGAAATATACTTTTAGTTTTCTTGACTGTACTTAGCTCCCATGGTTTATGATACTGAAAAGGGAACGTTATAGAATTTTGGAGGGAAAGATTTCTGCATTAATTATGATGGTAACACAGCAGACAGTTCTTTGTGTACCGGTTGAATGAAGCGTAGCAATTCATTCAGTATAAACAATTGACAATAGCGTAGCGGCTTCGTGGCGGAAGACAGATGGAGGACTTCCTACCAAACTGAATACCTGCATCTAACACATGTCATACCTCGTCTTGCTCATCTCCTCTCCTAGCCTTCCAACTGAGGGACGAATCCAAACTATCATATTTCACCGTGCTTAGGCTGCAAAGAGAATAACCAGAGGTGGGGTTCCGCTCATGTTACGCATTGCGACGCGCTGAGATGTTGGTCGCTCGATGTGTAAGTACGGGAAAGAATGACATTTGCATGATAGCAGAAACAGAATATTCAATATCGCTAAAGCCAAAGCCCACTGATGGACACGACCTGGAGCCAGTTCAAAATTCTTCAATCGTCGTCGTCGTCGTCATCATCATCATCGCCTTTTTCCTCACCTCATTCTATTTTCTGTGTGAGTTTAGTGAGTCTGCTAATAAGGAGCAGGGAACCCAACAACCTAGGCGTATGATTTCGTGAAATTGAGGCAGAGGGTGAGTAGAATGCTTTAGTTACAATGCGCCACCTCTCGACCAGTGCTTTTCTCAAGCATATCCCACTCCCCTCGTATTTCTGCCGTACTTCGCGCACCGCACAGCGCAAGAGGCATGACTGGAAAATTGTATATAACAATAACCTGGTTGAGAATGAAATAATCCTTTATACCCCAGTCCACTTGTGACATCAGAGTACGCACTATGCAGCTGCACTCATGTTGCTGGAGTACAGGCTCCACAATGACTCCTTCGTGACAAATCCCCATGTTCTGTCAACAAAAGATTACCGAAATGTTATCATACAAGTAAGCCCTTTGTTATCCGATCCCATGCAGCCAGCATGAAAGGAAACCACTGAATTATTACACATACCACTGGAACAAATGCGCTCTGCACTGACGCCAGACGCCGGTTTAAAACCAGCTACAGTGTACGTTTAAATGCGCTGTTCAAGTGCATGTAAAGTGACGGAATGTGATAAATACGGGTCATAGGAAGTTGTGGTTACTCTCTATACGGACAGAAATTGACTTGCGATGACCAAAAATAATTTGGGCAAACATTTGGAGCGAGTTCAAGAACACAAAAGAATTTTAGAAAATTTTCATCTATGATTTTTATGCTTTAGATGTTTTAATTCTGTTTTTATGATCCGGAATACCTGAGATTGGAATGTGAGCTGGCTGACTGGCGAATGGGATTCAATTTCCGATAAGGGTAAGAAGTTATACTCAGTTCCTCAGGGTCCACTTTGGTTCTGGCACTAGCCGAAATTCATATCCGATAAATACGGAAGACTCTGTGTCCAGGGTTAAAGCGGCCGATACTGAAGGTGATCTTTCGATTTCAGTCGATGATAAGAATACTTGAAGGTATGCTTCCACTGCCCCTGTTTTCCGGTAGAATAGGTCCTGGTACCGTGTTAGATATGAAGTCGGTCTGAACGCTGTGGAGAAGAAGGAGATATCTACTTGTGCCGGGAATCGATCCCTGATTAACAGTTCTCCCAGTCTCTTGCGTAGTCGCTGTACTGACTAAGCAGGATGGACTGAAAACGCCTCGAATATTTTTCGAAAAGGATAGCCGTTTTTTGAGTCAAGAAAGCCCAGTTTTAGACATTCCAAATATTGTACCCCGTAACTGTGTGTTGATCATTCAGACTGACAGCTAGACGGGGCCTCAAAAATATTCATTCCCTGGACTTCGTTTGAAGGAATGTAGATTCTTGCAGCGGACCACAAGTTGCAAGAACCGCAATCACCTGCAAGTATTTCTGTGTGTGTGTGTGTGTGTGTGTGTGTGTGTGTGTGTTTGGTGCTGTAATACAAACTATATGAAACAACCCCATCTGGCAGCCATACAAGTGCGCGTGCGCTGACATCTTGCGTTTAATGGTCTAAACATAATCAGCATGTGTTTACGACTTCAAATTTTATTGCTACTTCGCAGAATGTAACAATAATTCCCACCACTTGTTCGCGTGATGTCATGGACAGGGATCTGAGAGGCAAAGAGTATCACGCCCCTAAAACGTGGTGTGGAGCAAGACAGGGATACGGGGCTCTCATACAGCGAAGCGGTGTGACAAAGTGATTAGCTGAGTGATTTTCTAAATCCCTACCTCTTTGATTTACTGACTAGCTGGCAAACTGTATGTGTTTGAAGAACCAGGCGATCTGGGATGTTAACGCTGAGCCACCTTGTAAATAGTTACCGACGTTGCTGGAGAAGATACTGCTTCTGTCTTTAGGTTCGCGCTTTTCAAGAGCAGGTTTTTCTGAAACGTCAGTAACTTTACTAGCCGACATGATGTAATACCTTAGAAGACTTGGATCTTCATGGACATCGCCAAGAGAACCTCAAATTTCGCTCTGTATAGTTGTGTGATTGGGTGATGGCTGATTTGCTGGTTGCGTAAATCATAAAGTGGCTGGCTGCTGAACTTGTTATTTAACGGAGTGAAGTTTTGCATACCTCGCTGATAATAGGTCTTTGTTTCGCTTAACAAGAAACTTAGGAATTTAAGATTTTATAAGACTTCACTGGTTAACTACGTCTGTGTCTTTCTCTATCCGTGCGACCCTCTTAAGTTTGGCCTTGGCTTTCCTCACAAAATGTGTCATTTTGTTCTGTCCAAAGCTCTTGTTCTCTCTCTTTTTACATCCATATTGCTCAAGTCCAATTCAACATCACCCATCCATCTACGTAGGTCCTCTATTATTTCTCTCCCTTCCTGGTCTGCCTTCCAGTAACTTCTTTAAAGTTCTGTCACCATCCATTCTTATAAAATGACAAATCCATTCACGTCTCTGCACTTAATTATGGTTACAACATCACCAGATATATTTTTGTATAAATTTCTTGATTCTCTTTCTCCAGTTGCCGTTTGCTTTGTGCTGGTCCGTATGTTTTCTAAGTATTTTCGTTTCCCACGTCATTAAGACGAATAGTAATTGTGGTCCATGATTCAGCATCATAGTTCGCGTTCGGTCTTACAATTGTTTTGTAGTGATGTATGTACTTTTAATTACTGGATTATATACTTTTCTTCCGTAAATGGTCTAGCGCATGGCAAAATTTATTACCAGCAAAAATGTTCCCTTTTGTCTCTGCTTCAACCGCATTTGTGTTTGTTACCAAGGAACCTAGATATGTAAACATCTCTATATTTTCACATCTGTGTCCATTTATTTTAATTCTTTCTGGTTCATTTGCCTTTTTCTCTCTATCAGGAATAATCATATATTTGGTTTTATATACATTTGTGGTCTTGCCAATATTTAATGCTACGGTTGTCGTATCTTCTGCTGATTCTGCAATATGTGTAACTGCATGCCCACAGGAGACAGGGAGAGCTCAGTCGGTATAGCAACTCGCTACGGGCTGGACGGCTTCGGGGGTCAAATCCCGGTATGGGCGATATTTTCCGTACCCGTCCAGACTGGTCCAGAGGCCTCCTGTACACTGGATACCGGCTCTTTCCCAGGGACAAAGAGGCCATGGCCTGTTGCTGATCACCCACCCCCTTCTAGTGCCGAGGTTGCGAGTGGGTTGGAGTTATACCTCCCCCTCCTCTGTGTGCCTGCATAGGCAGGTAACGAGATTACCTTTTCGCACGTCCTGCAACTACCACATCATCGGCATCTTAAGAGTACTGCTTTGTGCTAATGAACATTGTCCTTTATGGGTTTTGTTTGCGCATTCCTTGTAGCCTTCTCCAGGCAGAGAACAAATAAGATTGTGGACATTGCGTCACCTTGCTTCAGTACCTACCACAGTTTAAAAAGTAGGTGGCATCTTGAGCAGGGCGCTTTTCTGGATCATTACGCAGCGAGTAGTGGTAATTTCTTACCGACGTATCGGGACAACCTCTCGGTCCCATTTCAAGGGTCAAGGATCCAAAAAGGACAACTTTCCTTGGATTTTCACATTGTTGTTTTCTTTTTCACTGTAATCGTGATCAGTCTAACCAACGTACTTGGTATTCCAACATCTTTCGTAATATCCATTAACTATTATCGTTTAATACTGTCTTTTCTTTGTTTATAATCGAGGTTAACTACGTAGCTTAACTAATTTGTTGACTGCCGGCTGATTAAATAATCGAATGGTTGCTCTCATAACACGTTGTCTGTCTCGCTGACTAGTCGCGCGAATTCGTATTTACGGTGACGTGCATTCCGTTTTCGAAAGGTGATTTTATTATAGTTAAGTGTAAGTGTAATTGTCTGAATTAGATCTGTAGCCTTGTTCTTTCTTGTGGTCTTGGTACTTTTCTGGTCAGATGGAAAAGGGAAACATGTTGACACAGCACACTTAACGAAAGTTGCCAAAGGAGTTAGGTCGGGCTCGACCAGACTTACCCTGTATGCGGGTCGGTGATCCGTAGAATTGCTTTTTACTGTGACATCGTCTGTTCAGTTTGGATATTTCAACAGGTCCAGTTTCTGTGTGAACGTGGTTGAACTTAAATGGAGGGTAGTCTGATGTGTGTCCAGGAAGTATTACACGAACGTACCTTTCGTATGAGAAACTGAACTTTGCGATTTGGCAGCACTCAGATTTTTCGCCGGAGCTGAACAACTGCAATCAGGAGCCCTTTACCTTTTCAGCCATTCTGCCTCATGTATGTTAATTTCTAAGTAAAATCTTCGTGAAGACGAATGTCTTGTTCGAAATGGAACTGAATCAGCCGAGATCAATATTCAGCCCGAGTAGCCGGTAAAGATTCCGACAGACGACTGTCTACACAGCACATTGGTAGCATTCTGTGTCACCTCTCCAACAGATTGTGTGTTTGTGTTTCTTCTCTCGTAATAAACACAGATTGTCCCTAAACATCATCGATGTGTTGTTCTATGTGACTGAAGCATCGTGTTCTCCGTGATGTACGTATTGGAATTTTGTACAGAATGTTATGTAGATGAATTTGAGACTTCAAGGCATTAATCTTAGCATGCAGTAAGTATTCAGTAAGAAATTCATTTATGTCTTTATCGCTCATAGCTTCGAATATTTTTCTGGTTTGTCACAATCCTACAACTTAAATTGTTTGGATGGGGTGAGATAGCACATGTAAAATGAAAGAACTAGGCTGAATTTGTCTCTGTGTGCTTAAGTAAGTACCATTTCACTGAGACCTGTAGAGCGGGGTTTCCCAAACTGACTTCGCCATTGTACACTTATGGCTTGAAATACTGAGACGGAACCAAAACGTCGCGTGTAAAATAATTAGCAAAAGAAAGTTATTTTCTTACTGAGAAATTGTCCATGTAATGTTCCAACATGATACGAAACAACAGCTGCGAAAGATCAACGTTGATAGATACACATTCTTCATCAGTAATGACGGTGACATCAACGCAGAATATTAGACCTAATAATTACTGAAAAGTCTTCTTATTGTAGCTGAGATTTTAGAAAATCACTCGATTGAATAATGTAATTGAAATTTTGCACTTTTAGATTTGGATTTCAAAAGAAATAATTTTGTGTTATTATAATGATTGGGTATAGCGACTTGCTATGGGCTGGACGGTCCGGGAATCAAATCCCGTTGAGGGCGAGATTTTCCGCACCCGTGGGGCCTACCCAGCCTCCCGTACAACGGATACCAGGTCTTTCCCGGGGGTAAAGCGGCCAGGGCGTGGCGTTGACCACCCACCCACATCTAGCGCCGAAGTTAAAGAAAGAGTAGAGCTATACCTCTTCTCCCTCTCAGGGCCTTCGCGGCCTGTTCTAGGGTGCACTATATGATCTAGGGAGTACCTGAGTTAAAACCAACACTGTCAATTACGGCGAATGCTGGAATTAGGTGTCAAGGGCTGTTACCACAGTACGAATCCACATTGGTAGCTGTCGTGAAATTTGTCCTAGTCAGTTAAGACGCAAATGTGGCAGCGTTTACTTACATGAAATTTGTAGGGGAGTGACCATTAAACCCTTCCTTATGGCACAGTGTATGAACAAAATACATTGAAAATTGTCTATAACGGAACGGCAAGGAACCGAAGTTTTTCCGTTGCTGGAAGATTCCGTTTAATACAAGTACTTGAAATTTTTATCCCGAAACTAAAAATATTGTCCGGAAAAGACAGGGTTCCGTTAAGCAAAGGTTCCGCTTAATAGAGGTTTGACTAGATTACTTAAATTGATGCAGTTCTCCTTTTAACTGAAACCTCTGTCCATGGCCTATCAGTGCGCTGTGTTTAACTCATTACACTTACTAGCACGCAAAGTTTAAATTTTGTACTGAGGCTTTCGCCAATCTGGGATGTTAAGAGGCGTAGGTTGGTAGTTGGTTACGACGTTTGTACCTAACTATCAAGCTGCGGCGCGTAACCTCTCAGAGGAAAGAAGGCTTCAATTTACACGGCCGCGGAAGTCTGAGGTCTTGCAGATACGTGCAATAGCAATGAAAGCTCTCTCCCCCTCCCTTCCACTTTGCAGTTACAAACCGGATCGACAATGATTGTTCAGCAAATTATCGCAAAATGTTACCCGAAACCTGTTATTGTTACAATTACATCGATTCCGTCATGACGTCATGAACAACCAACTGACCAGCCTCACACCTTAACTCGTCCACAACCAATCGGAACTGGGGTATAGAAATGTGTCTGCTTATTCAGACTGTTGGGTTAATGCCCGGTGCATGGGTTAACGACAAACAATTGCGTTGTTTGCGAAGTGAAGTAAAGGATTATAAGTGGCAAAAAGAAGTGTCATTGACTCTAAATGGCACACACGTAAGCAGTGTCACAGTCCTTGCAGTATTTATGGTATCGCACTTTTTGTATTGTACCTTACGTTTGTGTTTGTTTTCAGACTTTTGCGGCCCACACATTCTGAGTTCCATACGTCTGGAGTAAATAATCAAGTCGTCTGTGAATGCGAGTGCGCGTGGTTTCTTCACGGACGTCTCCAAATCACACCGCACGAAGCGCCGCCTTTCCGCGGATTACATTTGTGGGTGTGATGAACGGAGTTAGTCGGTTGTACCCTGACTTCTAGTGATCCTACTTCATGACAGGGAATATCGGTGGCGGGGGGGGGGGGGGATTTGGAGACAGCAGGGAAGATACGTCAAAACGAAGTTACAGAAAACAGCCTGTTTTATTGTAGTCGAGTCACTTGATGTTCCACCAGAGCACACACACACGTACATCCTATCCGCTGCCTTGATAGTCCCGAAAGATTCGCGTGGCACGCGTTCCCAAAATTCGAAGTCAGGCCAGTGTTGCCTGACATCAGGGTCGAAGCTAACTGGCTAAAATGCGCCGCGCAACTAACGTAAGTTGCTCTGTTGGTCAGCCTATATCCATTCTGGCATACGATCCCCGTACCCTTCCTCTTCAAGCCGCCTACTTGTAACAGGTGTTGCTTAACGAAGGGCCCAAGGCAGGAATGCGCAGATTGAGCAGAACGGACGTTGACTTGCCGATGTGAATCTGTATAAAAATGTATATGTTTTAAATATAACACATCTCAGGGAAGCCTGTTGCCGGGATCGAACCTGGAACGGGCGGCTTCACGGTAGTTCTACGCATTCTTAAGCACGGCACTAGATGAAGGCTGTTTATCAGCGTTATTACCCGGCTGATTTAGTTGCTGCATAAATATACCAAATCGTTTTACGGGAAATTGTAACTTCAAGGCGTTTAACGCTTGCATGGACTGACGTCCGAGAAGACCATAACATTTATGTTTATTTACAGTGCTTTATCTAATCACGCTGTCAGTAAATCACATTATATGGCCAGCTAGACTACGTTAAAGCACCACACTTGACGGAACAACTTACGCAGTAAGCATGCATGAACAAAATAACGTACTTTTTCGTTATTTCGCGCCTTCCTATTTCTGTTTGTCCAGCTACAATACGTTAGTTTCAGGTACTTGTTGTTCCCCTTTCTTTTGAAAGTCTTTTAAAATTCCCGTCATGTCTTCCTCATGTGCATGTAAGCTGTCTGAATATTATTTTACACTCAAATTGCAAAACCACACCAGTCGCGTAATGCTTGGTTGTCACCCCTGTTGTATGGCTCTGGATAATAGGATGAATATTGAATAATGAACTGGAAAGGACGTGGAAGGAAATGCTCATAGTGTAGTTTAAGGTGACGTCCTGATTCATGCCTAGAGGGACGGGGGAAAACCACAAATTCTGACATCAGGATAGCCCGCCTCGGGTCCGAGATACGAACTCAGGGCCTTCAGAAAATGCTGCAGGAATCAACCACGACTTTCCTTAATTTCGTAAACTATGTTAAAATACAGTTGTCATGACATTCTTTGAATACGTAAGTATAAATTGTTTAGAGCGGGATGCTGAGGGAAAATTTTTGTATCTACGTGGGTGTGCTTACATATGGCTTGCATGGGAGAACAGAAAAATTCACTGCTTCGGTGGAAAAATTTTGAGTGAAAACCCCCTAGGAAGACCTAGGTATAGATGGCTGTGATATTAAAATAGGTCTTTAAGAAAAGGAAAAGGCGTGGACTTGATTCATATGGATTAGAATAGCAGCCAGTGGCGGACTGTTGTAAAAACCATGACAAAATTTCATACCCCATGAAATGCGGAAAATCTGTTAAACCGAGGAACTAGTATCTTGTGAAGAATGACGCTGCTCCATGATATTAAAAGGTAAAGTGTTCCTGTTACAGGCCCGGTGTGGCCCAGAGGGTGGGTAGAGGTATAGCTTTACTCTTCCATGACCGCGGCACTAGAAGGGGGTGAGTGGTCAGCAGCACGCCCCGGCCGCACTTTACCCCCGGGAATGACCCGGTACCCATTTTACAGGAGGC
>Ga0131853_10007867_pt1 | contig 19344 bp, 9 predicted proteins | sample TergutLab28metaG_FD_92764 | JGI IMG/M metagenome (GOLD analysis project Ga0131853, IMG submission 92764) | Labiotermes labralis P1 segment gut microbial communities from Petit-Saut dam, French Guiana - Lab288 P1 (version 2) (version 2) | ecosystem: Host-associated > Arthropoda: Insects >...
ATATATATATATATATATATATATATCTTTAGACTTTACATACCTAAGAATACTCTAGTTTAATGAGGTGCAAATTCATATTTGTCTATATTGAGATATTTCCTGTCACGAGTTTTAGTGACTTCGTAAAGTCACATATAAAAGAATAGTGAGACAATGCATTTCCAATTCCGGTAAAATGACATTTCCTGTTTAGTCTACAACAAATGTCACTCATATACATGTTCTTATCGTGCAGAAAGAGAACAGAAGTCTGGGTTTTCGAACGCAGGTAACCAACGCACCTTAACGGGGTAAAGAAGCCGAGAAATACATGGAATTGTTTATGGTATTAATTCCATGCATTACACAACAATTTATAGCACAATAACCAACAAAATGCAAACTGTTGCAATATACAGTTTTAAAATGAAAAAAATTAAAGAACTCCAACATGTTTCGATTCCTTTAGAATCATTTTCAGGTGGAAAACATCAACCCAGTATGTATAAAACATGAATTAAATTAAAATTATAATATACGATGTATGTGGGATATCCTTAAGTCCACGGTACAAGCACAAATGTTAAGCATGGTATTGTGGAATACTTCGTCACATCTGTGCTTCTACCGTAGACTTCAGGATATTCAAATACTTCATATATTATTATTTTACTTTAATTCGTGTTACAAAATATATGACGGACGTTTTCTCCTTGAAGATGATTCCTAAGGAATCGCGACATGTTCCAATTGTAAAATTATACAATGCAACAGTGTGTGTGTTTTGCTGGTTACTGTATTATAAACTACACAGAATATGTTAATAAAAATCCAACCAGATGCAACAGTATGCAGATATTTATTCGCTGCAAAGTCACTCTACATGTTTCGGGTGTCACAGCACCCATCATCAGGAGCACTAAAAACTGTGACCGCAACCTCCGGTACAGGTCATAATACTGGTACAGCTACTTCCCTCCAACGTGGCCCGATCGGATGACCTGAACCGTAGGTTGCGGTTACAGTTTTTAGTGCTCCTGATGATGGGTGCTGTGACACCCGAAACATGTAGAGTGACTATGCAGTGAATAAATATCTGCACACTGTTGCATCTGGTTGGAATTTTATTAACACTGAATTGTGTTGCACGGAACCATGAGTTTAAAATTTACACAGAATATGTATGACTCGGACTCATTTGTGCGTATCATTTTCGTTATCACAGTAGCCGTATCCACGTTGCTTTTACCGACTGGAGACCTTTGAGACCCACCCATTAATAAAAGGTTAATCAGTTAAATTACAGGCCCGAGGTGCCCAGAGGGTTCCAGGAAGTTAAGGTTCCCAGTTTACATGACAATGGCCCTGAATGGTGGTAAGGTTGTCAGCCCTACGCACCGGCCGCTTTTACCCCCAGCAAATGCTCCTGGTACTCATTTCTGTTAGAGGCTGAGTCGACCCCATAGTGCGATCGGAAGGATTTTATATCAATGAAAAATCCAATGATACCAGCTGGGATCGAACCAGCGACCTTCCGATTTGTAGCAAAGCACCTTAACCACTGTGCCACCGCGGTCCCCGCCGATCCATTAATACAATTCCTAATTATCAACATGGTAGGATCACTGATATTTTCTTAACGTTATTAATTCCACACAACGGGACTGCATTACATACTCATAAAACCAATACATGAAATACAGTACACACAGAGATACAATTCCTTATTTCCTCCTACATATATCGGAGGCCACCCGCCATCATCACAGAGTACAGGCCTACACACGAATATATTTAAAGCTTGATAAAATATAATACACTTACAACAGTAATACTAACTTTATCATAGTGATTTCTGCAGCTATGTACATAGGATGTAAATAGAGCATACTAGCGTATGCGTAGTTGAAGTAGCAGGCAGTCACTTACACAGAACACCACACTGCATAACGCAAGAGACAAGATCCACTACAGATTAAAAAGAACTACGTGTTTGAACGCCGCTGCGACCCCTAAAACTGTACTGCAAACACAAACAATTTTAACTGCGGATACTATTTCACTGCATTTCACACCCTATGAACACAGCTGTCGAAATCAATGTACATTATTTTTGTAAATGTATCATATTTTATTGAGTTCTAAATATATTGGTTTGTATACTCTGTGATGATGGCAGGGCGGTCCGGGATCGAATCCCGGCGGGGACCAGATTTTCCACCTGTCCAGACCGGCCCTGGGGCCCATACATTCTCCTGTAAAATGGGTACCGGGTCTTTCCCGGGAGTAAAGTGCGTGCTGCTGACCACTCACCCCCTTCTAGTGCCGCGGTCATGGAAGAGTAGAGCTATACCTCTGCCTACCCTCTGGGCCACACCGGGCCCGTAAAGTGATCAGTTTACCTTTTACTCTATGATGATGGCGGGTGGCTGCCGAAACATGTAGAAGAAAATTAGAAATTGTACCTCCTTCTACACTGTATTTCATATGTTGGTTTTTATAAATAAGAAACATTATCGATAATTCACTTTACTAACCAATAAAATCCACTAAGTAAAATACAATAAAACAAAAATCATAAAACACACTTCACGGTAAGTGCACAACTCCTACATGTTTCGGCACCAAGGTGACATCATCAGGGAGTTTAACAACAACAAAGGACCATGAATCCAACACCTACTTTAGGCACTAGTCGTCCTCACTTGAAATTCCCTGAGCATGGCACATTGGTGCGGAAACATGTAGGAGTTTTCACTTAACATGATGTGCGTTCTATAATGTGTCTTGCTGTATTGTACTCAGAAATTCTACTTAGTTAACCTTTTAAAGACGAAGCGCAGACTGCTTAATTTAAAGACCCAGTCCGTACCGCGCAGTAAACATTTTACATCTCGGTTATAAAAACCAACCAGTTTATACTGTAAGTGGCACAAGTCGCTGTTTGTTCTGAGATAAATACAGTGTGGGCAAAGCGTACAGTTGTTGAAATATTAAACCTACTGGTGCATCACGTAACCAGTAGGCTTTAGAAGGTTAATATATTGAATGCACGAAAATTCACGGTATGAACAACAAAGAGCTACCGACAATTGTTAGAAAATGCCTTAACTTTATCATCGGGCGAACAGTCGAATTTTCGGCAAGAGGAGCCAACGTTCTTACACGGCGCCTTCAAATACTCGTGTCAGTAGACAATGAAACCCTTTAACAAAGATTATAAATATAACAAGGTTTGTCAGAAGTGGCAGTGTAATTGGCGTGGACTTACACGAGACATACAACCCGTTCTTATGTTCCTGCCGTGCAAACGGGTCACGCCATAGGCAGAAAGCTCCACTCCATTTACTCGTAGTTTTGTTAACGTTTGGTTTAACCCTTCGACATCTTCATTCGCCGGTAAGACACACGTAGCTGGTGGTGCCCTCGCAGTCGTTCTGTACACTAAACTGATGGGCATCTAAAAAAAAAAAAAAGAGATAACTTCGGGAATCGGAAACTCCCCATGCAATCCGAGCATTTCGCATTACAGCGCCATCAGGGGTCATAAAAGAAAGGTCGAATTCACATTTGGGTGGCCCAGTTACACGTCAGACAGCTGGCCTAGATATGCCAGCTCCCTGACTACGATTAACTTGGGCAGGTGGTCGCCCTGCACAGGTTTAGCTGCTAAGTGAAGACAAAGCAAGGAGCCACAAACGACCTCGGCACGCCGCCCACGTTTATAATAAGAGTTTAATTATATTAATACATGAATGCACAATCACGAGCAGATGGGCGCTCGACGCACGCTTCAGACTTCCTGTCAGCCGTAACTGCCTAATCACAGAAATCGGAGAATGAGCCTGCCCACGGCCGACTCTAACGTTAAGTATGAGCAGCGATGCCGTGTGAATGAAACGCGAGAACACACACACACACACACACACACACGCATATATATATATATATATAAAGTTCACCCTAGAACAGGCAACGAAGGCCCAGAGGGGGAGCAGAGGTATAGCTCTACTCTTTCTTTAACCTCGGCGATAGATTTGGTGGGTTGTCAACGCCACACCCCGGCCGCTTTACCCCCGGGGAAGATCCGGTACCCATTATATAGGAGGCAGGGTGGAACCCAGGGCCGGTCTGGACGGGTGCGGAAAATCTCGCCCCCACCGGGATTGGATTCCCAGACCGTCCAGCCCGTAGCGAGTCGCTATACCGGCCCACCCCACTCATATATTGCGATTTTAAATAGGAATAAAAGTATCAGAGTTTATTATCCACCAACTAATGCACAAGTGACTGTCATAAAAACAGTATTGAAATTTACATTAAAATAGATGCGACATGTTTCGTTGCAGTCACACCATCCTCAAGGAGCTCATTACCTGTACTTGCTAAAGTTACATTTGTTTAAAATGGTCAACTGAGGTTCATCGGCGTATGATTAAATCAGTGGTGATGTGGCTGCATATATTGGTAGTGTCCTTGTGGATGTGTGCATGTCGCACTGTTCGGGAGCAGACCTAAATTGACCATTTTAACAAATGTAACTTTAGCGAGCACGGATAATGAGCTCCCTGAGGATGGTGTGACTACACCGAAACATGTTAGAGCTGTTTTAATGTAAATTTTAATATTGTTTTATGACAATTACTTGTGCATTAGTTGGTGGATAATAAACTCTGATAGTATCAAGATTCACGGTACAAATGTAAAAATTATCGAGGAATAAACGTGCTCATCTATTTTGAAGACAAATGTCCAGAAATAAATGAAGCATACAAAATCTTCGAACATGAGATTCACAGGACAAAAATTTAAACAGCGCAGGCCTACCTAACGAATAACATTATTTGAAACAGGCTACATGTAACTGTGGTAAGGCGGAACTTATCCCTAATCACGACATGAAGGTATAAGGGGAAGTCAAGGTACAGCTCCAGTCATTCTCTAGGTATGCATTAGATTGGGTGAGTGGTAAGCTTCACGCCCCAGCCACTTTAAACCCACGACAAGCGCCGCTGTTACTGAATAGCAGGTTGCGTGGACCCCAAAGTCGGTCTGGACACATTAGAGAAGATATGTAAAGAACTAAATACGAAATTGTTGTACTCTTAAAGTGCTATCTATCATACGACAGGATGTACACGTCGGAAACTCGGTTCCCATTTTAAGCAGATTCTATGATGTAATGATGGTAGAACGGTAGAGACTAAGAACGGATATACATAATTTTCTCCGCATTATACGGTTTTCTTCCCTTCACAAGGTATCACCGTGAAAGTCAGCTATGGCAGAAGGCAGCACTAGAAGGGAACGTGATGTCAGATATTTCAGCGCCTAGGTTTTGAATTACGGTGCGTCATGGCGCACGGCACGACGCGTCGCGTAAAAACTAGGCGTTAGTGTCAGGGTCAAAGTTGAACAGCGGTGTCCACATTACTGATAATTTCCACGCACATGAACAGCACCGAGTCAAAGTACATACACTCTTCGTAGAAGAAATCTCGTTGCGTTTCAAGTACATTAATAAAATGAAATTATATATGTACTCCGTCTGACACAACCATATAATATTTTGTTATTCTAGTATTAGTAAAATATAATATATATTTTATTATAATAATATTTTATTCTATAAAATTCTATGAAATATTATATATTTTATTGAGCCGGGCAGCTCAGTCAGTATAGCGACTGACTACGGGCTGCACGGTCTGGGATCGAATCCCAGAGGGGACGAGATTTCCCGCCCGTCCAGACCGGCCCTGGGGCCCACCCAGCCTCCTGTAAAATGGGTACCGGGTCTTTCCCGGGGGCAAAGTGCGGCCAAGGCGTGCTGCTGACCACTCACCCCCTTCTAGTGCAGCGGTCATGGAAGAGTAGAGCTATACCTCTACCCACCCTCTGGGCCACACCGGCCCTGTAACGGGATCACTTTACATTTTATATATTTTATTATAATATTATATAGTTGTGTCAGACGGAGTGCGTATATAATTACATTTTATTAACATACACATAATCGCTTAATACTCAGGAAAATAACACTTCCATCAGAGTACAGCATTTTGTGTTATATTTACTGTACACCAATTCTGCTACATTGCTCTGTCTGAATAATTACTCCGTCATCAAAGTACCGTTACGAACGCTGCCATCAGCACTGTAATAAAAACAGGCTGTAAATGGTATGGTATACTTTGTGATGCAGTATACAGACTACAAGAGGCATTCTTTACATTCAGAATGTCATGCGGTTTCACGGTAAACGCATGCCATTTCATTTAGGTCCATAAGAAAAATGCGGTCTATCCTCGGCCAGTTTTTACGAAAATCATGCACTCACAGCAGAATGAGGTAGACATTTTATAACCAGATGTCACACAAGTCGGAAAATAAACGTGGAAACCAGGAGGGGCAGAAATTCACTCGCATTCCCAACAAAAATACGAAGTTCACCGCGCAGATTTTCAAAAAGCTAGTAAAGAAACTCAACATATTTGCGTAAAAATATCGTGTGCCGAATTTTACCCAAATCGGACAAGAAGAGCACAAAATTGGGCAAAGTTGCATTTACGCCCCTAACAGATTTTCACGAAACTTAAAAAAAAAAAATCTGCTAAGGTGCATTACGTGGATATTATATAAAGATCAAAGAAATATTTAACGTAGAGACGGAAATTCAATGACGCCCGGCAAAAAATCATGAATACCGCCGAACCGACTTGAACGAAACTCAAGTTTGGCCAAGCGTTTTTTTGTAAAGAATTCCTACACCCAATCCCACGAAAGGCTTAGCCCTTGACATCAGATCAGACGGACGGTAGTACGGGCGTGGTCTCCACATAAGACGGTCGTTTATACTTCGTTACGAATTCTGAAGACATGCGGTCTAAGCAAATGGTTCTCCAAGTAAAATTTTGTCACAGGCCTGCTTGTAACACAAGAGCTGATTACATACATACCCTACAGCTGCAATATAAAATGAGGTTTAACATACAAGTTAAATAAATAATCTATATGTCTCACGCAGACGCAAACACATTACATGGCGCTATGGGATTTTCAAATCACAAAGCGGCGAACATGGTGGTAACAAACAGCCGGCCGAGAATAGTTCAGCGCCCAGACAACGAAATGTAAAGAAACTCTACATACGAAAAGACATCACAGGTTCAATATACAAACCATCTGAGAACACACGACCCAGTGAAGAGTTCAAGATTACGGTCCAGAAAAATCTGAGACCTGGATACAGATGAGAAGAATCAGCTGCTTCAGACTCGCCGCAATGCCGCCACAGTCTTCTTCCAATACCTGCTGCAGAGAGAAGAGATATTCTTGGCAAATCGCTGAACTCGGCTTTGTAAACCATGTCTACATAACCTCTTAGTTTATCTGACGACCTACCTACCGACCGACCATCCAACCAACCAAACCAATAAACTAGAGAAACGAATTATTACAATTCGAACCAACGAATGCACACGATATATTAAAATCAAAGTAATGTCACCACACACCAGCTGCTACACGTTCGGACTTTATTGGCCCCCCCATCATCATTTAGCAGAGCTGACGAAAACTCCCAAATGTAGCAGACCGAGTTAGGGCCGATTCGCACTACGCGTCAAGTTTCCTTTCCGTCACCGTTCCATCTCCGTTCCGTCAGAATGGCCTGTGTTCACACTGTCCGTCACGCTCATTCACCTTCCAGAACAGCAAACGATAGGAGGCCTGCCAATATTTCCATCAAATATGCAGCCCACTGCCACGGAATGCATTTTCCTTTATTTATTAATTATTAGAACTTCGGTGATGATAGAATAATAGTAACTTCAATACTGGCAATAAAAAAACATTGAAAGTTACCTGATTTTTTTCAACTCTTCACCTATTTGTCCCCACAGTTTTTCTTTCCAGACACTGTCACTATACTTCTTACTTGACATGTCATATAATTCCTCACATTTCTGCACCAGTTCTACTAAATTTCTATCCATTTCTAAAGACAAAAACAGGCAACACCCGTTGCAAGCAAACACTAGAAGTGTAGTGGAGGAGACGTAAGACTGTTCACATTATCGGAATCGAGCAGGTACAGACAGTTTCGGAACCGTTCCGTCACATCTAACATTCTCGTTCAGTAACGGCGACGGAACGGAACTGAGACGTGACGGAAACGTTCCTGTCAGTGTGAACATCTCCGTTTAGTTACACATGAGAAAAGTTTACTGAACGGTGACGTTTCGCGACGGAACGGAAACGTGACGTATAATGTGAATCGGCCCTTATAGTTGACAGCAGCTCTGCAACATGTAGAAAGTGTTATGCTGTTACGTTCTGTACAACTGTGTGCTCCCTGATGATGTGCCAGTAAGGCCCGAATATGTAGCAACTGGTGTGTGGTGACATTACCGTTATTTTAGTAAGACTGTATGCTTCCGTTGGCTCTAAAGGTAATAGCTTAATTATAATGCATGGACTGAAGAATGTGAAAATGCCAAACCACCCTCTGGTAATGTGCAACACTAGTAATACAGAACCCATGCAATAAACTTTGCTCCAAGCCATTTCATTCCACTTCTGAACCTCACAATCCGTTTCGCCAACAACTACATTTAACGTTTCTCTATCGTTGCACCGTGCATTTCGTAGAGTCATTTAATCAGCACATCAACTAATGCACATAAATAAAACTATGTACATTAAAATATTTAAAATCGTTCCAACATGTTTCGATCCCAAGATCATCTTCAGGGAGCTACACTGTTCCTTGCTAAAGTCACATTCTTAAAAACACTCATTGATTAAATTAATCAGTGAGTGTTTTTAAAAATGTGACTTTAGCAAGGAACAGTGTAGCTCCCTGAAGATGATCTTAGGATCGAAACATGTTGGAGCGATTTTAAATGTTCTAATGTAAAAAAATTTTATTTATGTGCATTAGTTGGTGTGCTGATTAAATACTTTTTAACGTATTTATGACCATCAAAGTACCCCACACACACACACACACACATGTATTAAGGCAATGCAAAATACGAAGAAAACATTTCTTACTGTCATTCACCGAAATCTGGATTCCCATTATTTCTAGATTTATCATCAATATAGCCAAAAGAGCATGACAAACTCATTTCCTGACCAAGTCGAACCAAAATTTCGTGATAAAAACCAGACATACTCTAACATTAGGCCTTGTCTTTTATTTAGATCACGGGACTCAGTTGGACTTTTCGGGGTCAGAAAAGGTACGCTGCCAGTCAGTCGGCTAGTTATTCATCATTTCTGGGCGTACAACTCGGGGTAGAGGCTAGGTCGGTGACATGTAAGTGGGTGTAACCTGTGCTCTTAGTCCCCAGCGTACCGTAGACACTTTCGCTGATCTCACAATAAACGTGGGCCAACAAGAGTCTCACATTTGAGAAACCTTGAAACCGTTCCAAAGACCCCGGTGCTGCACCTATCGGGTCTCTTGTCACCTTCAAACATCATTAACTGTCACTCAATTATTTTACCAACCACTGCACTTATATAAATTTATAAAATTTACACCTTAAAACATTAAAAACGCTTCGACATGTTTCGGTCCTAGGACCATCATCAGGGAGCTGTATCGTCCTTGCTAAAGTTACACTATTAAAAGTCATAGTGACATTAATATGACTTTCAATAGTGTAACTTTAGCAAGGACGATATAGCTCCCTGATGATGGTCCTAGGACCGAAACATGTCGAAGCGTTTTAATGTTTTAATGTGTAAATTTTATAAATTTTATATATGTGCAGTGGTTGGTGTGATAACTGAGTGACTTGACAACATGCACGGTGTAACAACGAAAATAAAAAAATAAATAAATAAATCATTAACAGTTTGTGACCCGGCGCGTCGGGGATGGAAATGGCGTCGCTCGCTTGCCGCTGATTGGACCCCCTGTCAGGGACTGAGAGGGCAAAAATATCGCGTCTGGGATGCTACACAGTGGCGTACCCAGGAATTTTGTTCTGGGGGGGGGGGTTCAACAAATTCAGTTGAGGACAGAGGACAGACAGAACGGGGATCTGGGGGCGGCAGCCCCCTAGTCAGGGGTTCTGGAGGCAGCTGTAATTTGGTACAAGAAATTTCATTTCATATAGTAAAATTTTCTTAATTTTTGGTACTTTAAGACTACTTATGATGACAACCAATTTATCTCTCATTGCTAATGTAAAACAATTGCAAACCGGCGGTAGTTTTAGAATTTTACTGCCTTTCTTTCGAACATCGTGGGGTATTGGCCTCCTAAATTCAGCAATTTTTAACAGTTTTCACAATCGGGTTGAGTTTGGCACGATTTTGGAGGGCCTTCGGAATTTCGGGGGGGGGGGGGTTTGAACATCCCAACACCCCCCCCCCCTTGGTACGCCACTGATGCTACAACTCAATCACTCTCAATTATACGGACCAAGTTTCAGGAAGACAAGTCCTTCGGACATCACTACTCTTGTATATCAAAGGAAGAAAGAATCACAGTTTGCTTAACGACGCTGTACCAAATGCGTGACACGAACACAGGTAAGGTATGTCAGCAACGATTTTGCAGCACCAAGACGACATTTGGATTAAACAACACCAGGAATGTGCCTAATGGTGAATCTGCTTGGTTGTGGTAATAAATCTCAAAATACACCAAAATACAGGGTCCGTGAAACATTTTAAAAATTCGCAACAAATAAACTACTCAACGGATCATGGTAGTTCTTACGCCGATAGAGACAGAAACTCTCCATTTTTTTTATACACATTTCACAGGCGCTCAATGTGCCCACCTTTGGTAATACGGCAGACATCTATGCGATAGTCCATCTCGTTCCACACGCGTGTCAGCATATCACGGTCGACCAGAGCCACAGTAGCCGTGATACGGTTGCGAAAATCTGGAGATTAGCGGGGAGTGGGGGCACAAAGACAGTGTCCTTCACAAACCCCCAGAAGAAAAAGTCGCACGGGGTTAAATCCGGGGACCGGTTTGGCCACCGCATTAACACGTCGCCATCTTTTCCTGTGCGCCCTATCGACCTTTGTGGCAAGTTTCGATTGAGATACCCTCGCACGTCTTTGTAATGAGCCGGAGAGCCGTCTTGTTGAAAGATGTAAAAATTACTGTCTTTGTTCAACTGTGGCATCAGCCAGTTTTCTAACATGTTTCACGGACTTACGAATAACCCTGTATTCTATCTTTCTTGGTCAGTCAGTTACCCAAGAAAAGCTTGTAGTGTACCATCAGTTACACTCGAAGAAATATAAAAGAAGGGTTACTTGTAGCAATATCTGCTGGGTAAAACGGCTGGACCAATACGCTGTCCTGTCACCCACGTCTGGCTCTGAGGTTAAACATGCAGGGATTTCACAATTTTCAACTCCAGTGGGAAATACGTATGCAAAATTATAAGTACCCTATAACAAAACATTTTGTGTATAACACATACAGTCGAACACAACTATATTTACCTAGTAGTACAGTAGGAATACAACTACATGTTTCGGCCCTATATGTGGGTCATCTTCAGGTTGTGATTTAACTTACAGAGCAGCTATACAAGATGTATGGGGTGTTTTTGGGAATTGGGTTGTAGGGGAACCCCAAAACACCCCATACATCTTGTATAGCTGCTCTGTAAGTTAAATCACAACCTGAAGATGACCCACATATAGGGCCGAGACATGTAGTTGTATTCCTACTGTACTACTAGGTAAATATAGTTGTGTTCGACTGTACGTGTAATACCCAAAATTCTTTGTTATTGAACCAACACCACGGGGATGACGCACCTCAAGATTATAAGTAACCCTTTTTTATTTCTGTATTTGAAATCATATTTTACAAAGTATGCAATGAAATGCGATGATGATCTTAAGCACGAGGCAGTAGTGGACCATTAACTAAAGGTAAAGGCAAAGTTCACCCTAGCACAGGCCACGAATGCCTAGACGTGGAGTAGAGGTTCTTTAACCTCGGCGCTAGATGAGGTGGGTGGTCAACGCCACGCCCCGGCCGCTTTACCTCCAGGAAAGATCCGGTACCCATTGTATAGGAGGCTGGGTGGGCCCCAGGACTGGTCTGGACGGGTGCGGAAAATTTCGCCACCCACCGGGATTCGATCCCCGGACAGCCCAGCCCGTAGCAAGTCGCTATACCGATCGCACTATCCCGGGCCCACATTATCTAACTAATGTATACGAAGTATCTTCCCGTCTCCGCCACTACACATTTCAACATTAAGGGTGCCACCAGTACGCCTACTGTTGTATTTTCCAAAATCTCTCACAGTCACACTGCAATGATGTTACCCGAAGGAGAGACACCCACGACGGCCACGACCTGTGTACCAACGATTCACCCTGTTGACATCACTTTTCTTATCAAAATGTACCTAAAGCAGCACGAAACCTTACTCCCGGATAAGCAGGAATCCAGAGGATGTCGTTACGACATGGAGATGGGTTGTACATCGAATATCCCCCATAAAACGGTAACACGCACAGTCATTACCTCAAGTTCGCAACACAGCAGCAAGTCATAAACATGAAAGCTTGTGTTCTATACTGCACCATACACGCATTCTTCACGGTGGATACTTCCAACAACAACAACAACAACAATAATAATAATAATAATAATAACTATTATTATTCCTTATCACTAACTGAATCCGCATATCTCGGAAGACAAAATCAACTGGCAAAAATAATTCACCAACAGATTGCCATAAAGCATAAGCTACTTGATAGAAATGCTCCGCCGTACCGTACATATAAGCCTGAACCGGTGCTGGAATCAGCTAACATGATTTTATATTGGGACAGGTCAATCACAACCAATAACACGGTAGATTTCAACAGACCTGACAGAGTGCTCAATGACACAGAGAATAAAACAGCACTTGTGATATAGCAGTTCCCCTGACCCGTAACCTTCCCAAAATTGATGCAGACAAAATTAAAAAATATGAAACTTTGGCCCTGGAAACAAAAAATAACTGGAGGCTTAACAACGAATTTATACACCCCTTAATCATCTCAGTGGAAGGATCAGACACCAAAAACATCCTAAAGTATCTACAGAATATAGGTTTAAGCAAAACCATCTTAAAAGTGGGGCAAAACGTGTCACATAGTATGCAAATTCCTTGGACATGTCCGCTGATCTTAGGGGACAGCATGAATTTCCTTCCCTTGAGTGAGCCTAATCCCACCGACAATCTGGGATAGGTTTCCCTGATAGATGTTGAGAAGTGACAATTCCTTATTATTAACGTGCTGGCACAACAGCATTACGACCAACTGAATTATTATTATTATTATTATTAATACAAAAATTGTTACAAAACATAACACGTTACTGAATATACTAGTAATTTAGTTTCAATCAACTTAATCTGCCATACACGTTAAGCAGCGCAGAGCAATAACAATAATACATGTGTAGGGCAAAACGTCGATGTGACAGGAAAGCAGGATGAAGCTTGCAGACTGTTACGCTGTTCGGAGCCGTTAAGGAAAAAATGCATTTTTGAAACGTCATAAACACCAGATGTATGCGACAGACTGCAAAGAACGCGCTGAAATACTAAGCTCCTGACATCCCTCAAATTACGTAAAACCAACGAAGAAGTTTAGGGAGGCCTTTAAAATCTTACCAAAGATTCTGTTGCACCTGTCGTAACAGGCGGTGGTGGTGGTGGTGGTGGTGGTGGTGTTGGTGGTGGTGGTGGTGGTGGTGTTGGTGGTGGTGTTGCTGGTGGTGGTGGTGGTGGTGGTGCTGGTGGTGGTGTTGGTGGTGGTGGTGGTGGTGGTGGTGGTGGTGGTGGTGGTGGTGGTGATGATGATGATGATGATGTTGATGACGATGATGATGATGATGACGATGAAGAAGATATGATGATATGACTGATGGGTTGTGGCGGTGGCTGTAGTAATTTATTTATGGTTTATTTAGCGACGCCGTCGGCAGCTTAGACTATATAGCTTCCAACGGTATGATGATTAGTGAATAATAAATTGGAAAGAGTGAGTAAGACAGAGATAGCAACCTCACTTGAAGTACTAAACCGACATTTGCCTAGGGAACAAATTAAATTAGGATAAGTGGAATCGAAAAACCTCAAGTCAGGGTTGCCAGTGTTCTGAGTGGCATTCGACCGCGCAGAGTCTGACTTCGCCTTAGTGCTCTGCAACCCCTGATCCAAATTCCCAATCCACACGTTTTCTACACTGTGCGTGTCGCAGTGCGTGTTGAGGGCCTCCCACTCTCCTCCAGTGACCAATTAGAGGAACGAACTCGCGAGGTTAATGAGTCCGGTTAACATTATGCGGGGCCGGACGAAGACCCCAGTCAACAACCCTTCCGCAAGAGCGCGTTACTTCTGTGCCTAAACACCACTCAGTTAAAGCATACGAGTACAGTCGAGATGGAAGTAAGTCTTCGGGATCCGAACTTCGGTAGCAGACGTATTTTCTTTGTAGTATATTTTAGGATGCCACCAGTAACTCTGATTATTGCAACGCGTTGGAGTTCCACCGACGAATTAACTGGACAGGATTTGGAAGGAAGCGGTCGTAGCATAAACGAGGTATTATCCCAGCATGTGAGGAAAACTACGAAAAACCTCATTCAGGATTGCCGATGACCCAGCCTATATTCCAACTACGATTCTTTAAAACACAAATCCAGAGCGCTAAGCTACACCAATAAATTCGGCAGCAACAGATGCAGACGCATCGTCAGCTTCATTCTCCGGCCATCTCAACCTTCGGTGTCTAGTAGATAAAAATAAAGCAAATTCCATAACAGTATTACTGCACCTACATGATGTCCTGGTAACCGCGGTAGCACAGTGGCTAAAGTGCTGTGCTACAAATCGGAAGGTTGCTGGTTCGATCCCAGCTGGTGTCAGTGGATTTTTCATTGATAAATATCCTTCCGATCGCACTATGGCCCTGGGGTCGACTCAGCCTCTAACAGAAATGAGTACCAGGAACATTTCCTGAGGGTAAAGGCGGCCGGTGCTTAAGACTGACAACCTTACCACCATCCTGTGCTGTTGTCACGAAATCTGGGTACCTTAACTTCCTGGAACCCTCTGGGCCTGTCCAGACCTGTAATGGGACTGCTTTACCTTTATCTTTTTACATGATGTCCTATTTCTCCCACCATCCTTCGAACAAATTCCCGAAAAAAACATTTGTGCACCAACGTGATGTCCCATTTTTCCTATCACCCAAACAACAAATTCGAGCAATCAATACAGATCAGTCACTGTTGAACGGAAGTGACGCACCGACGGTGGCGCCGGCCCCTCAGCTCCCGCTTTATTGTAACTTAATTCAACGAAGAACAAACGTCGATATCCCCAAGACATACTCCCTCGCGACTTGGGGATGACGTATCGACCGAAGGTCTCGCATGAAGGTTACGAAAAATTATTGATAAGGTCTTAGTAACTGCCAGCGCCTCACCCGCAAGTACTCACACCTACATCAAGAACTCTCAAGCATACCTACGAGAACTTCGGATCAAGCTGACCGAGCGCCAACGGGTGTGATGTTTTATTCAGGACGTCTATTGCACAAACTGAGGTCTCTCGATTTTCGCTGTCCTTGCAGGCGAAATTGGCAAAACTTTATACCTTGAAAAAGTCCACGGCAGCCCACGGCAGCACTCCTCCACAACTATTCCAACCCTTGGTAAGGTAAAGCAGTCCCGTTATAGGCCCGGGGGGGGGGGGCAGAGGGTTCCAAAAAAGTTAAGGTTCCCAGATTTCGTGACAACAGTACAGGCCGGTGGTAAGGTTGTCGGCCCTACGCACCCGCCGCCTTTACCCCCAGGAAATACTCCTGGTACTCATTTCTGTTAGAGGCTGAGTGGACCCCAGGGCCATAGTGCGTTCGGTAGGATTTTATGTTAATGAAAAGCCCACTGACACCAACTGGGATCGAACCAGCGACCTTCCGATTTGTAGCACAGCACCTTAACCACTGTGCTATCGCGGTCCCCCCAACTCTTGGTACATCGATCTATTCGCCTGTTCGACTAATGTAACAAGATATATATTTCAGCTGAAATATCGTCGTTAAATAACTCATAAACCGATACCAACTACAACAACTAATTGGATCAATATGTGCTGTCTACAGCTGTAAAGGCAGACGCAATGTGAAATGTCACAATTCTAGTGGCCTACATACACTTCCAGTGCGGTCCTTCCGATTTTACATACCTCAGTACAGATCCTTAAAAGGCACAGTAAATAATAGCATAAATATATCTATGAACATCCTCGAGTAACACTAACAGGATTCTGCCTGTCTTAAATACTTACTATTTGCAAGAAACTCACTAATTTTGAGAAAATTTCCAGGTTTACAATAACAACACACCTACGTATTACGGATGCGCCACGACAAGCACTGTTTCACGTCGTACTTGGATTCTGTAATGTGGGTCACAACTTGCTCGACTTAACCATCTGGCGTCTCAGACTCATCTAATTAATATTTGAAATTAAGCTCCTTACTTACATACTTACCCCAAGGAGCAGAGTCCTTCTTGAGAAGCTAATCGGTTTGCAGCTGGTCAAGAAATTCCCCACATTTTACGGAACCCGAAGGTTCATTACCGCATTCACAAGTGCCCGTCACCTGTCCCTATCTTGAGCCAGCTCAATCTAGTCTATTCCCCCGCATCCCACTTCCTGGAGATCCATCTGAAATTAAGCTCCTAGTAAACAGAAAGCACCCTATGTCTCCTTTACAAAGACCCGCTGATTCATGTTTAGGTAAATTACAGGTGCTTACTGCGAGAATCACTCTAAACACATAAATATACTGTGGGAAAAATGCACAGACTTATAACCTTAACACAAACACAATATTACAAAGCCCAGTACGCAGACAGCAGACAGATGTAAGCCACGCGCCAACAACATGCGCCTCTTTAATATCACCTTAAGGATGCATCTGTCCGGTATTTTCGTCCTACGAAATAGCCGATCCCATTCGCCGCGCCGTCCAAGGCGTGGCTTTGCAGTTGCTCGCTTGCTGGGATTGAGGGTTCGAATCCCGCTCGGAGCATTGATGTCTGTCCCTTGTGAGTGTTTTGTGTCGGGCTGATCACTCGTCCAGAGTCCCACCGAGTGTGGTACGTCGGAATGAGTGTAATCGTGAAGCCTCGACACTGAGGAGGCCCTGGCCCACTCGGGAATGTTGCGCCATTGGGGTAAAAAAATACGTACAAACTTTAGGAACTAGAGAAGATACGTCGAACAAGATAATTATTTGAACAATGACGTACCCACAGTTTATATGCAGTATGCCTCATTTCGTGTCTTTTCCCTTGAAGACGTGGGAAATTCTTTGCAAGAATATCCGATAACGGAACCAGATACGTTCAAAATATAAGCCATCAGTTCAGTACTATATAGTGTATATATATAAAATTTCATTTCCAAGAATGTTGTCACAATCAGCTAACGAACACACCCTTTAAGGAGTGTCATCCCCGTTGTGTCATTTAAAACATAATGAAACAATTATGCATGGACATGACCGTCATAACACAACTATATTGTCAATTATACATTACATGTCAACTACGTGTTTCGGCCAATACTATTTATGGCCATCATCTGGATGTACACAATGATCGGAGAAAACTACACAATATATAATATGTTACAGTATAAACATCAGTGTTGGTGTAAGTAGAGGGGGACGAGATCTCGTTTACAAAGGAGTGTGCACATACAGTGTGTGCACACACTGTATGTGCACACACGCCCTCCAACTCCTTTGTAAACGAGATCTCGTCCCCCTCTACTTACACCAACACTGATGTTTATACTGTAACATATTATATATTGTGTAGTTTTCTCCGATAATTGTGTACATCCAGATGATGGCCATAAATAGTATTGGCCGAAACACGTAGTTGACATGTAATGCATAATTGACAATATAGTTGTGTTATGACGGTCATGTCCATACATAATTGTTTCATTACGTTTGAACACACCCTTTTCTTACACACATTTTAAATCAACTACGGTTCTGATATTACTGTCATTTTCTCGTAAAATCTCATGTTCGTAATTTTGATCTGAAATAGTTTCCTTCTAATGCAGCTCCAGATTTCTCAGGGACAGTCCGAAGCAGTAGAACCTACGACTCGACCGAACAAGACTCTACATACCCACTGCCACTAAATTAAATGCAGTAGAACTCCACTTATCCGGACGCTGGTTATCAGCATCGGCTTGGCCCTTCGGGTAAATTTGTCGAGAATTCTACAAAACTAACTTGCCTTGAAATTGCCGGTTATCGGATCAAATACAGTACAGTGTTACGACTTCCAGAAATTCAAATCAGGCGTGGTTGAAAGGTTTAGACGCAGCTACATACTGTAAATGATAACAGCCGAACTTCAAGCTGCCGATGTAGCCTATATTGAAAGAAAAATCCAATTATCCGGATTTTCTGCATATTCGGATAGCACGCAGTCCCTATTAATCCAGAAAAGTGGAGTTCTACTGTCCTAGTCGTTTGTATCCTGGACGCAGTAGTGGAGCGAGTAAAGAATCTTGAGAATGAAGAACGGAAAAGTGGACATTGCTCCAAATAGGAAGCGGGTGCTCCTGTACACACTGGCAGCACGTGTGGTAAAGGCTGACCTCATTCCGGAGAGAGGTTTGATGGTTAAATTCCTGAAAAGCAAAAATAAGCCAACTGATTTAAAGAAATAATATTACATATCACAGGTACCACGAAATAAGGAGTTCCACTAAGTACAAAGTCTTAGGAGCGCACTTCCTGAGATCCCATTGAGAAAAAACTTTCATATCATAAGGTGACCCTCGAAAACGTGAAAAGATGGTGTAAAACGTCTTCCGAATTTCCCATTCACAGCTTATCGCCCAATCGTTTTGTTGGGCGCGTTCACAAAATTGCAAGAATTTGCTTCGTCATGTCGCCCCGTCCATCTGTCCGCATGGGAAAAATGGGCTCCGAACTTTAAGGATTTTTATTCAATTTGTTGTACGAAAATCTGCAGAGAAAATTCAAGTCTTACAAGAATAACAGGTACATTGACATATGAACCAACGTAAATTTATTATAATACATTGCTGAATTCTTCTTAGAATGCAAAACGTTTCAGATAAAATTTATAGAGAAAATCAACACACACATTTTATGATAGGTAAGTGTCCCCCCCCCCCCCCCCCCCACCCAGTAATCTTTTCAAAAAAGAGGTGTTGGGGGATCCCACCTACTCATATTTAAGGATATTACTTCCTCCACAAACATCAACTGCCGAGCAGTATTCATACC
>Ga0131853_10007871_pt1 | contig 19337 bp, 9 predicted proteins | sample TergutLab28metaG_FD_92764 | JGI IMG/M metagenome (GOLD analysis project Ga0131853, IMG submission 92764) | Labiotermes labralis P1 segment gut microbial communities from Petit-Saut dam, French Guiana - Lab288 P1 (version 2) (version 2) | ecosystem: Host-associated > Arthropoda: Insects >...
ATGCTTCTCATGTAGCCCTCCCGACTTAAATTTATTAGTAACCAATTTCATATTTTGTATACATGTAAAATAACCACTGCCACCGGGTAACAACCCAATTGCAGTTAATAAATATTATTATTACTATTATAAATATTATAAAGAATTTCTGGTGTCGACTCAACCTCTAACAGAAGTGAGTACCAGGAGAATTTTCCGGGGGTGAATGCAGCCGGTGCGTAAGGCTGACAACCTTACCACCATCCTTTGCCATTGTCATGAAATCTGAGAACTTTAACTTCCTGGAACTGTCTGTGCCACTCCAGGCCTGTAATGGGACTCTTTTACCTTTATTACAAAGAATTTACGTCATTCAAGATGGACACAACTACTTCCTGTTCGTTCATGACTTGACAACGATTTTCGTGGTCCGTGGATTGAGCGTCGATTAATAGCCTCTTTGAAGTCCCGACCTTAACTCATTTCTTTTGGTGGAGTTGAGCCAAAGAGGGAATCTACCGCACGAAACCAAAAACATTCCACAAATTAGATTGTCAAATTATATATAGTTTTCCATTGCCCCTTTAGTTCTTGCCTTGATTTTGTTTCTTCCAGTTTGCGGAGGGGTATGCGAAATACTGTGGTGTATGCTGAAATATGACGCCAAATGACAGTAGGTGGTATGTGGGCTTCAAAGGATCTTAATATTATATCATTCCTTTCGGAAGATACAGCCATTGACATTATGTACCTACTTTTCGATTACTCTGTCCCCCCCTTCTCTCTCTCTCTCTCTCTCTCTCTCTCTATATATATATATATATATATATATATATTATTTATCAGGTTGTTCGACGTTTCCACATCCTCCTGCACCCTTTTAACAATTATATTATCTTCTTCCTCCATTTGTCTCTGTCGTTCCAGTCTTCTTCCATTAATCCCTTTTCCCCCAACAATCATCTAATCCCTTCCGCCCAGGTAGCTTTAGGTCTTTCTCGTTTTCTGCTTTCTGGTGGGCTCCATTTCATAACTTTTTTTGGTAGTCTCCCCTCTTCCATTCTCTGAACATGTCCATACCATTTTAGTTCTTTAGTCTTAATATCGACTAAAAGAGACCTTGTTACATTCATTTTTTTGTTTAATAACAGTGTTCCTAATTTTGTCCTTCCTGGAAATTCGAGCCGATCGTCGCCAAAAGTCAATTTCTGTGGAATTCAGTTTTGCTGCCTTTTTTGCTTTTAAACACCATGTTTCTGCTACATATGTAATTGTACTTTTAACTATTGCATGATAAATGTGAGTCTTTGTTTTGGGGGTCACATCGCGGTCCCACAAAATGCTGTTTAGTTTCGTCATAGCCGCTCGTCCTCTATTAATTCTATCATTAATATATATATATATATAGAGAGAGAGAGAGAGAGAGAGAGCGAGAGAGGAAGGGAGAGGGAGAGGGAGGGAGAGAAAGACAGAGAGGAGAGGTTCCATTTTATAACTGTATATTTAAAATTGTGCCGTCACTCATTCCTTGTCAAGAGTTATAGTTGAAAAAGCCGCCCCTTTTCCTATTAAAGAATAAAAACTTGTTGATACCGTTTCGCACTGCTATAATATTGTTGGGATTAAAACAAGAAATAAGATATATGTAATTTTTCTAAGTTGTATATGTTCCTCTAGTGCGGTACTCTCAATAAAGGCGCTGAGACGACAGATCGTTGCGTGCTGTCACAAAAGATGACGTAGAGGCCTAAATAAATCATACTTTGAAACTTGAATTTCATGTCCCGTTGTATTTCTGTATACTCTATTCATAAATACTAAGTCTGATTTCTGTATATATGACATGTAATTTTCCTGTTTATTTCAATTTGAAGAGAGTAATGTTCTTTTTCTTAGACGGTCAGCAAAAACGATGCGTCCACCCCTGAATTATGGGACATCGCATTCTTACGCGATAGACCTGTCAACGTATAAAATGTAGCTATGGGTTGGCTGCATACATTAGACAGAACCTTTAAAGTTGCTTTTAGTGATAGCACTATCAGCTGTATGTTGGAGTAGTCTAGAAAACGTCCGCAATCAATACGTTCCCTTTGCTTAGGGTTTCAGGTGTAATACCTCAAGTACGTCCCAATGGTAGTCCAGGAACGTACATTCGTAATCAGTCATCGTAACTTGATAGCAAGCCATATCCAGTCGCAAGTCACAATGTTGTTTGGCGGAATGGGGTCCAGCAGGGGCACGGTTTCAATGGCTATCTGTATCACATTTGGCGTGGTGGTCGGTATGTGCGACGTCCTTCATTGGTTGCAGTATCAATTTTGAGGACTGTGTAGTTAGGTCTATCACGTTTCGAAATCGATGTTTATATTCCTGTCCGGCTGAATTACTTTTTCGAAAATACAATTAACAGAACTCTACTATCTTACTCTGTATTTGCGCTGCAACGTTGGCAAACTTACAAGAGGAAGGATACGCTGTAGAGTCTGCTAGCCCAAATGCGCAAGTAGTTTTTACTCCTGCCGATAGATGAATACAAATATGTTGCCTGTCCTGTCACCTGTGCCAGTATTAGGCAACTATCTTTCAGGTCTGTATGTAGTCATCAGTGGAAGACAGCAATTCGTCAATTGTTTCGTTTGTAACAGTCCCGTGTGGGTAGAATGAGTTGTATGATAAATAATGTGATAATAGATCGATACAAAATATGAAATTTGCAATCTCAGCGCGTTACGGTCGCGATATGAACCTTCACATATAATCTCTTTTTTTAACTTGAAACAACCACCTTCAATATTGTTTTAACTTACAATTAAAGTGTAAGTATTGCCTGTAACAAAGAATATGATTGTATTAAAATGACGACAAACTATTGAGATTCCGTTTCACTTCTCTCAGGTAATTTCTTGTCCTTGATATGTAATTGCAAGCGCAAAGTGGTACATAGCCTCTGTTAAATGCATTAGGTTCCACGATTTCCCTAATTTGTACGTCATAATTTGTAAGAACATGCTGTTAGTCCAACAAGCACTGAGCTTGGAGGTCTACATTTGTTCTGACAGACAGGTATGTTCAATATACGTTACGTCAGTTATACGTAAAGAGTGTATAAGACACTACTCATCTTGTGACAATACTAATTCCTAGAACTATCAAGTTTTAGTGTAAAAAAATTGTAAAATTTTACAGCAGCTTATTTTACTTGCCTGTTGCAATATATGTTAGTCTTAAATTTGGAAAGACTTTTATATTTTCGTAATAATCATATCTTTTTAGTAATTAGTAAATAAAGAAGTTACGGATGTCTTAGTTTTTGTCTCCTCCCATCGTTAAAGAAATTATATGTAGTGTGTACGTCATATTTATTTTTATTTGGTTATGTAACAGTGCTTTACATACTGTCAAGGTTATGTTACACTTCATGGGAGAATGATTATAAATCCTACTATGTAATATATATGTGGTATCCCGGTATTAGGTAAAATTCCAGTATTTTGCTGGTTTAGTCCATAGTACCCAGAACACCCGTTTGCAAGTAATTTATGAATTTCATCATGAACTCCTAAAACTTACCAGAATTGTTTACTCAGTTTGTTGTTGAATAAGCATTTTATTTGAATTTTCATCCCATGATGTTTAACAAATGTGAAAGGTAGTTAATGTAAACTGAATGGCATATGTTTCACAGACATTGAACTGTGAAACTATATTAATCCTTTAATGCATGAAATTCATCTAAGTAATTTGTAAAAATTCTTTTTCTGTCATACCTCACAGAAGAAACTGTGTCTCTGCTACAGAGACCAGTTGGTTAGTGTTGCAGAGGGATGTGATCAGTGTTTGTTGTGAGAGTTTCACAAAAACGTGCATAGTGTGAATAAAATGCAGAGTTCTGGTTGTAAAAGTAGGTGGTGTATGTAGTAAACACTGTGTTTTGAGGGATTAGTAAGGGTTACTCACATGAAACATAGTTACATTGTAAAAAGGGTTTCAGTATTTGACACATTGGTGGGTATGGAAAGATGATCAGACAAACATGAGGACAAATGCCATCTTCACAGACCAGTTTCCAGACTTAAATGTTTTCAGAAAAGTATCAAAGAATTTATCATTTCACCATGTCGACTGACCACTCTTATGAATGGGAAGGCTGAATTTAAAGTAGCATTCATATGATAAAAAAATATACAATCCTTTCATTCTGTTGGTTATTTCTGTTGTTTAAAAATGGTGTTAACATTTGAATATTCTTTATGAAATATGTATAATATTTTTGGGTACTGTATGTTTTGTATTTTTGTGCTGTTTTCCACAACATCTGGTAACTTTGACTAAATTTTTGATCCATGGAGTATATGACGTGTATGCATGTGTGCATGTAAAACATTCTTCTTTGTATGTCTGCACATAGAGTGTGACTTTATTCAACTCCATCTTCAGACAGAATTAAGAATGCATGGAGCAGTACCTGTGGTCTCCCATATGCCTTATTGGTATGGTGATTTTGAAGTACAGGGACTGCTTTACCATAGACTAAGCCAATATTTCTGTGCCCTTCAACATTGACACTTATCTGGCCCCTAAATGGAACAGGAAACAATTGTTGGTTTTTAGGCACATTCACAGAATTGCAAAAAGCAACTATTAGCTTGCTGATGTCTGTCTGTCTGTCTGTTTGTTTGTTCACATGGTACAATTTCAGGTTTCATTAACATCTGACAAGAATGATGGGCACTTTACATGATGACAAATATACATTTATAATCATATCTTGCTCATTTCTTCTTAGATTGAAAAGTGTTTCTAGCAAAATTTGTAAAACACACATTTTATGTTCAGAAACTTTTTTCAAAAAATGGTTCTGTTTATGAGATAATGTAGAAAAATACTGTTGAGCTTAACAGCCATAGATGATAATATGGTGCATGCACATTTAATGCTGGATACTTAAGGCTACAGGCACAACCTCAGAATATGCAATACTGCTTTTGTACATCAGCTGTGGTTGGATGAATATGCCTCATTGTTGTGTTACACATACATAACCTGTCTTGTTTTATTCTGATAGGGTGTAATGTAAGTATATGGATTATTTTTTCTGTAACAACTTCTTTAAATGGCACCATGCCACTGTTGCAGTGTTGTCTTATTTTTGAAATCTTATTTGTTGTGTATTGCCTTTTGTCATCCCATTGAAAGAATAAAATATACAGTACTACAATATTGCCTGTTACTGCACATGGGTTATGACATGGTCTGTCATATTAATGGGAGGGCATAGGCTGAGGGGCTGAGTGTGTGAGGGTGCTGAGGAGGACATTTGGGCAAAGAGGAAATAACAGGAGACTGTGCAAAGCTGTGTAAGCAGAAGCTTACCGATTGTTATTGGGATGATCAGTTCAAAGCCATTGGGATGGACAGGGCATGTGGCACATATGGAGCAGAAGAGAAGTGCATACATATGTTGGTTGTGAAACATGAAGGAAAGAAAACCACTTGCAATACCCAGGCATAAATGGGAGGTTATTATTTAAATGGGTCTTAGGATGTTAGGGTGAGGACTGGATTAGCCTGGCTTAAGTAGGGATGGGTGGTGGGGTTTTGTGAACACAGTAAGGAACCTGTGGGTTCCATATATTTGGGAAATTTCTTGACTACCTAAGATTGTTATCTTTTCAAGTGGAACTCAAGTCCATGGAGTTTGTTAGTTGTTTGATTTGTATCAATGGATAAAGTGCATTCTTTAATAAAGGAAAGACCCAGACGAGCATGATGCTGTTAATAGCAAACAAAATACATTGATAGTTGTCTTTGACTGCACCTCAGGGACCAAAGGTTTGCTGGATGTCATAATATTCCAGGCATACAAACACTGTACCTAATATGTATCTTAGTGCATGTAGCAATCTCATGGGCAAACTATTTAATTTGTCGTTTGATATAATGTCCTGTTTTTCCAGTTACATTTTATGTTCCCTTTTCATCACTATTTACATAATATGGTGTATATATAATCTAAAACATCCTAACAAGACACCAGTAATTAATGGCCAAACTCTCAGAATTGGTACTAGGTGCTGCTGGGTGATGGAGTAGTGAAGGGTAATGTTCCTCTTAGACAGTAATCAGTTATCAGAGATTTCCAGATCTTCCAGCACCGATATTGCAACCTGTACTGTATTAGTGTAATGTGTTAGTGAACTTCAGGACAAGGTGGTCAACCAGACCTCAGAGACAGTGTTAGTCAATGGTGGCTTAAACTTCAGCAAAAACAAATGAGCAAACATCCATTTGCTCATTTGTTTGCTAAAACATTACAGAAGGATGTCTTGCCCTAGGATTCAGAAGAAACAATTTGTTTAAAATAATAATTAATAATAAAATGCAGTTTTTATTTTGTTTTAGGTGTACTGTATCAGTCCTATGTAGTCATGGTACCTAAGCCATACATGCTGATCAAATTACTGTACCAGAATGCAGCTAGACACTCTACAGCTCATTTCTGTGTCATTCAAGTGGGTGCTGGTTAGTATGCTTAAGAAATTGTCAGCTGACTGGGTTCCACTTCACTGTGGAGATCTTTGGTGTGATATTTACTTAGTTTTAAAAATTTATATACACATGCATGTGTGCACATACTTGTGTTGAGAGATTATATGTACATATGTATGTGAGTATACATTAATACATTCATACATACATATGTACATACACACATCCATGTGTGCATGTATACACACCCATATGTATGTATATACATGCATACTTGTTCACACGCACACACACACACAGCTGTTTAAAAATTACTGTAAAATATGACATATTTAAGTATTTTTCACTATGAAACACAATACAGTTTTCATAATGCTTCCTAATTCTGTTGTATGGTTTCTGATTATTCCTGTCATGGGATACAATGTGTTTCCATGAGAAAGAAAATGCACTGTTTATTGTGTGGGGAAACAATGATTGTTCATTATAGTGATATGGAACACATGAATACTCAGATGTAATATTATCTTGACTGTTCTGGCAGTCAAGACAACATTAAACATGCGTGTAAGACACATTAATAGTACAGTGTTTTAGGTTGTCCTGCATATACAGGCAACCATGTTTAATGCTCAGCTGTTTCCTCTGTGTCTGCATTTACCTCACAGAAAACACAGTGGCCAATTTTACTGTGGCAATCTACCAACCAAGGAAGGAACAGCTTACTGATGCAAATACATTTCAATTTGTATGAGGACACACACACTCACACTAAAATAATAACCTCTTCATTACATTATTTTGCTTTACTCTTACTCTGTATCATGAGAGTAGGAACATAAATAATTAAACCATAGGCTTCATAAGATGCCCAGTTGCCATCTTCCTTTCTGTTGCTACAGATTCCAGTGTTCTGGGACTTCATACCATGTAAGTTTGTAATTCAGTAATAAGGATCCTCTGAAATGTTAGTACCTATCTAGCACACTACAGAGCATCACGTTCCAGAACACTGCAATCTTGATGCCACTGGAATAACTTCAGATTTATTTGGATTGTCTGCATGATGTAGGGAAATGATAATGGATAGCATGATGTAGTTTATTTTTCATAAAATAAGGAGTAACAAACATCCATATATCATGAAAATAATTTGGTGTATTTGCCCCATGCAAAAATGTTAGAAACTTTTGGAAAGTAAGTACAGTACTGGTGAAGAAAGCAGAAGATTGATGGATGAAGTTTACAGGCACATATACAAAACATTTGAAGAGTTAGGTAATAATTGCAGTTAATGTTGTAAACTATTTCATTAACTAAAACAAATATTGTTAGTCACTTATTTGCAGCATGTTAAATTAATTCTCCTGTTTCTGTCTCTTTATGTGAAACAGACTCAAAAAAATGACATTCTTATGATCAGTTATATACAACAGCATTTGACGTTGACTGAAATTTTAAGTCTCTAAGCACAGTTGCCTTGCTTTTATAAAGTGAAGTTTGGTTTATGGAGAACACCATTTATGGGTATTGTATATGTGATTCATAAGGAACATAAAATTGGGATTTGAGGTACTCATAGCAATGTATCGAGATACCATCTTCTTGAATGTAAATGCTGTGTTGTTATATATTGTATGATAGTTAACAAACCTCAGGTGCACAGAAATATATATAAATTGTTCAATTGTTGTGAAATCTGACTGACTTTGGTGGCAAAATATTAGTTTCTGGTGATTTTGATTAAAAAAATTCAGGAGTTGGCGATCCTGCAAGTATATACATGCAGTCTGGCACCACAGGTGAGAGTTTTAGCAATCAGAATGTGTCTGACTGGGGATGTGCTGATAATCTGTTGCTAAGTATCTGGAGATATTTTAGTATTTCATAATTTCTTTGGAACAGTTAAAGTTTCAGTCATCTTGGATGTGATGTAAAATGTAAGTAATGGATGAGTGTTTCGGGGTAAAGTACGGTCTCCGTCTTCATGGTGTAAGTAGTGTGTAATTTTTTCATATAACAGTGTGACAGGATCTTGGAAAGGGCTAAACATGCTATAAGTGCTGTTATATACCACCATTTCTCTGCTGATGCACTGGTCTTCATACATGGCAGATTTGAAGTACATTTAATTCAGCACACATCCATTTAGGTATTTGATGGCACATGTGGTAGCATTTCAGTGTTTCTTAGAAGTTTCCTTCTTTTTAGTGGATAGAATTCATTTCCTGTGGCATTAATTGCTTGGTGTTAAACTGTGTAATTCCAGCTTATGTTATTATTATGTTACAGGATGTTTGAAACGACAGTTAAGTGTCTTGGTACAACAAATCAGTGAAAGAAGGTTGATAGTTGAAAGTCATAATGGCAGGCATTTTGTTCACCAGACTTGCCTGCCAGCAAACATTATTATGTGTTCACGATTATTTGCTACAAAAGACAGTCCACCAGCAGGGGAAGTGGCAAAGTTGGTAGAAGTTGAGAAAAGTGAAACAAAGTTGATAGAGAAGAAATCTTTAGATATTGGCACTGATGCTTCACCTGTGGAAAAGAAACCAGTAACAGATAAACAAGCACTGCATGATGTAGTTATGGAGAAGAAGAGTCTGAAGACAGAAGAAGAGCAGCAAAGTAAAAAAACGAGCGTGTTGAAGGAAGTTGTTAATAAAGGTATCATTTTTCCTTTGATGCTTCGGCCCAACAGGGGCCATGGCCTCCTCATTCTTGAGGTTTCTAGATCACACAACAACAACACATCACAGTTGGTAGGACTCCTCTGGATGCATGATCAGTGCGTCGCGGAGACCCCTACCTGACAAAACACAACACTCACAACAGACAGACATCCATGCTCCCAGTGGGATTCGAACCCACAATCTCAGCAGGCGAATGGTCATAGAAATAAAGGTATCATTACTGATATATATGTGAAGTGGGACGAAGTACTTACTAAAACTGAAGTTGGTTGAATTGATTATTCTAATTATCCAGGAATATTGATCTTAATTCTCCTGTCTCTACAGGTTTGGCAAACATATCATATGTGTTTAAATGTAAGTAGACCCTCCTTCACAGTCTGCAGTGTTCAGGAACATACCTGCACAGAACATGTTTAATATGCACATTTATAAGGCAACCTTATAGTTTTTGGATGAGGAATTACGAAAAATCTCATCTTGTGTTGGGGTAAATATGGTATTTAAGTAATTGGTGATGATATGTTGTATGAAAGTAGATATTTTAATTCCCCTGCTTCTACAGGACTGGCAGCCATATGTCAGCTTAGGGTTAAAAATTAAAATGCAACACTTGTCAAACTGCACTATATAAAGGCTGAAGGTTTAGGAGCTGGCCAGAAATTTTGGTGGCCAAGCATAAAATAACTAACCAGAATTTATGGTGTTCATGTCCTTGTCATCGGCCGGGGCGTGGGGCTGACCCCCCACCCCCCATCTAGTGCCGAGGTCCTAGAAAGAGTAGAGCTGTACCTCATCTCACCCTAAGGGTCTTTGTGGCCTATAAAAAAGGATGAAAATCTACTATATCCTTGTCATACCTACAATCAGAAAATATGCAAGCTACTCCTTAGACTAGAATGATAACAATACTGTACCAACATCAAGACAACAAATGACTTTATACAATATAACTTTATTTTATTTATTTATAATCTGTTTTTCATACAAATAATGATGTACACTCCCTGAGAATTACCCACAAGAAGGGGTTGAAACATGTCAGAGTCCTAGTGTTTTAATTGTAAAAACTTTATATTGTAATGTATTGCATTTGTTGGTACATTTTTAAAATCTAACAGGAATTTGCTACATTTAGCAGTACACTGCAAGCAGATTCATTTTTGTCTTGTTTGTGAATTCATGATGGCTGCTTAAATTGTGGTAACATTAACATTCAGGTGGTTTTGATTTGTACTTCTAGATGACAGCAAGGTGGTATTAGCTGCATGTTAACTGAATATTACATACCAATCTTATGTAAATAATATTTCTTAATCTTTAATATTGAGAGTTCAAAAAGCATAACATTTGCAGTCATACAGTTTGCTTTACTAATGTAATGTCTTTAGCCCTAGCATGTATGAACTCAATTTTGACAATTATTTGAACTTTATTTGAACATAAAACTGATAATTATATTTATGTAAAGACATAATTTTAAAAGTATTATCTGTGGCTGTTAAAAACTGAGTTTGACAAACTGTTTGAATGGTAATGTTGTTGAATTCCTTTGTATACACTTAACATTTCAGATGGCAAAATGAAATTTTTGCACATCAGGACAAGTGGACCCATGGTCATATTCTGGGCCTGTGAAACATATAACATTCCTTTATATTTCATAGATGTGTTGAAAAGCACAGATGAGTAATTGTGCAGGGAATTGTTAAGATAAAATTTGGCCATGAATTATTCTTGCTCACATATTCTTTTTACTTATTATGCCATTCCCATTCAAATTTCTGTCACATCAAGGTATTAATGTTTTCCCTTTTATGTTCTTTTAGTGATGCCAGGAAAGAAGCGTGTTCGAGTTGATCTTACGGCTTCTTCCATGGAGCGAAATTTCATAACACCTGTTCGTGCAATGTCAGATTTCCTGCTTAAACCTAGTGACCTGGAAGGCCTTCGTAAAACTAAACGGCGTTCACCATATGAGAGTGAGCCACCTATAACAGTATACTGGAGGAAAGATGTTGAATCAAAGTAAGAGATTGTACAGTGAATTATGAAATGCTTCATACATAACAGAAATCACTGATTTATTACACCACGTTTGCAGTAAACATTAATACAGTGTGTGAGGTATATTGAATATCCACAATATTTTGGGGGTGGTTCTGAACGCTTTTTTTAATTATTATTTTGGCTAATCAGTTGGTCCAGTATTTGAACTACAATAAAAGTCATTTCTAACTGGTTCTGATGATTGTATATTACACATTACATTGTTTGGTTTCTGGGCAAAGTACATTATCTTATTTTCAGAAAAGAGTTCTGTTTCATTTTGATTATAATGTGATTGACAAAATCCAGAACCCAAGTACAGTTGCCCTAACTAGAGGAGACTTTCTCCTTCGTATCAATTTAAAGTTTGAGAAGGATGATCATTATGTTGACATGCATCAGTGTGTTGCAGATGAGTATTACTGCATTTAACGTTCTCCATTTCTTTGCATTATGGTTCAGTCTTTACAATTTAAACCAACAAATGCATGCATTTTTATTAAAGTCACAATATTATAACACACCAGCTCTTACATGTTTTAAGCCTCACTGGCCCATTGTCAGGGACCACACAGTTGTACAAAACAGTTTTTTAAGGGAGCACTCATTTGTGCAAAATCATTGCTTAACTTTAAGCAACTCTTTTGTACAAATTTTTGCTCCCTGATGATGGACCAGTAAGGCCAAAACATGTAGAAGATGATGTGTTTTAATATTGTGACTTTAATAAAGTTATGTGCATTTGTTAGTTCAAATTGTAGTAATTATTACTGACATTGTGTTTTTTTTCTTTCTTTCTTTCAGGGCTATAGAAGTTTGGGGATCTCGTGATAACTTGATAAAGGAATTGCTCTTCAGGGATGCCGAAAGGAAAACTTACCAGCAGAGTGAGTGTTTTATATTGCGGTTTTTTATTCCCTCAGTATGTTGGTAATACAATACCTTCTGGCACTTTAAGTGGTTTGCAATTGAGTTTTTCCCATATTATAATAAAAAAAAATTTTTTGGGTACAAGTGACAAAATAAGTGATCATGATTTAAATGCATAGCTTTTTGCTGCTCAGTCTGTACTCCTTTAGGCATTCTCAGTATGGTGTCATTACTGCATTTGTATCAGTGTGGGAGTGACTTTAGAAACCACGTCTCCCAAACTTGCTTTCTGAATGCATTCATACTTGCTTATTTGTTACTTCCCATCTGTTGTGAGCATTATGAGCTTCTGTCACATCTCTGGTGATCTGCTGCATCTAGGCCATTGCAAAAATTTTGAACATGATGTCCACAAGTGTTATGAAATTGAATAAGAATACAATACAATATAATATTACTAATTCAGTGTATGCATGTTATGTCATAATCTCCATACCCAAGGAAAACTGTAAAAATACGTTACCGCAGGAGATATAGCTGGTTACCACTGAAAGAGAATGAAAGGCCAAAGTTTTTGTAACCTTTCTTGAGAAGTCTGTGAACAAGCAGTCTTAGAGACAAAATTTGCTGCTTTCTTGTGCTGTGTTTATATTCTCTGTTAGTTGGCAACACATCATCTGTAAGACTGTGATGTGATGTGACTAGTTTTGAAGATACATACCAGTATTTTTTGAGGGACCTGCTACCTCCATCTTTGGGGGTAAAAGAATGAATTTGTACTGTAAAGATAGAGGTAGTTGGTTCCTGCGAAGTGATGGTATGTATCTGTCACATCACATTCCAGAAGTCTGTAGTCTTAATAATCAACACCATGAGAACCTAAAACCTTGTATGTTTTCTGACTGCAGATTCTTTTTCATAAGAATAATTTATAACACAAGTTTTTGTCAAGCCTATTCAGAAGATAACTTTTGGTATTAAGCAGAGAAGTCTGTATATATGTATGTACACAGAAATGTTTTAACGCTGTAGAATGTGGACTCACCTCTTTTGAAATTGTGGATAACATTAGATGAATGGTAGGTAATTTGCATTGTTTTTGTTTTGTATAATATCTATATCAAATTCTCTGTAACGTGATTGAACAGAATTCCTTCCTTTGCTCTTGTCTCTACAGTTGAACCAGGCAGTAAGCAAAATGGTATGTATCTGTAAATACCATAGCATGAGAATTCTTGAGATCACTTTTGATACACACATCCTTGAAAGAAAATGAGAACATATCTCTGTCTTTAGTTTGAAGGTATGCTCATGTCACAGAATTATGATTGTAACTCATGGTATCCAAAGAAACAAAATGACAGAGTAGAACAAGTACATCAAGCCCAGGGATACACTGTCTTTATTAAGATTTATGTCATGCCCATGTCGCAGAATTATGATTGTAACTCATGGTGTCAAAAGAAATTAAATGACAGAACAGAACAAGTAATTATCAATCATGAGTCAAGTCTGGGGGTATGCAGTGGTGTAGTTGGATGAGGCACTGCCGTACAAGCTGGATGGTCATGAGTTCAATTGGGTTATTGGGATTTTTCATTGATTTAATCCTTCCAGCCACAGAAATGAGTACCAGAGGTATTTTGTGGGCATAAAGGTGGCTGTTGTGTAGGTCTGGCAAACTTACCAACTTCATGTGCCAATGTCAAGAAATTCTGGGAGTGTCAAACTCCTGGAGCCCAAACGACCTGTCTGGACCTGTGATGGGATAGCATGAAGCCTAGATTCTTATAAGCAGTACTTTGTTTAGCTGTTGTAATGGGGTTTGTATGGATTCCCTTCGAAACAAATGCCAGTATAGTCCCTTAACTAGGCCACAGGTACCTTCTTCCACTTCTTTCCTAATTTATCATTCGCAAGCACGCTTACAGATGAGTCCGCAAGACTTCATAAGTTAGATAAAGTACTTTAAAATAGCTGAATCCCCAACTGTCCGACTTTGGACTACACAACCATCCAGAAGGAGATAATTGAAAATGTTAATGGTGGGTACTCTGGTTTAAAGTATAAAAATTTTAGGATAAAACTATATTGACATATGTAACAAAAGTACACTGTAACTATTTAGAGGTAGGCCCCATATTAAACCATAAAGTGTAAGATCAGGGCTAGTAAATAAAGTACAATTTGTCCTTAAATTCATATGCAGTGAAACCTCTGAACATTGTTTCTCTATGAATAATTTTCCTGATAGTATCATTTGTTTCTTCTGGTCATGAAAAATTGACCATATACACAACATATAATTACAAATGTTAGGCAGAAAGTTGTGCCTCTTATTTTTAATCTCCTTAAATTCTTATTTATGGGAGTAACCACTATGTTAGTGAAGACCTTGAACATCCTCCATCATATTTGCAAAATGCAACTGTTTTGCCTGACAGATGGCAGCACCACATTTGATTCCAAAATGGCAGAGATTGTTATGCAGTTGAAGCAGTGAGCAGTGATAGAGTTTTTGGTGGATGATGGTGAGAAGCTGACTTGCATTCAGAAATGTTTGCTCTGAGTATATGGTGAAACTGCTGTGGATTTCAGTACATGTTATGATGGATAAAAGAGATTTAAAAACTTGAAACAGGAGGAGCAGCACTTGATGACAAATCACGAAGTGGTGGCACTTGCACTGCAGTGATCTGTCACAATATCTACCAGGTTGATGAATTGATATGTGTCAACTGATGCGTAACAACAAATGAATTATGCTCCATTCTATCCCTTGGTGAAGGCAATGTAATGTAAATTATTAAAGAGCTTGGCTGAGTCTAAGGCCTGTGCTTGTGGGTTGCCATGAAGGCTGACATATTCACTCACAGGGACAAAGAAGGCCACTGATCTTTTGTGCCAATACAACACTGAGGTTGAGAGCTTCCTTTTGCAGACTGTTGTGGAACAAAACCTGGGTCCACCATTGTGAACCCAAATCCAAGCAACAATGAATGGAATGGCACCATATGTTATCTCCAAAGAAGAAATGGAGAGAGTGCCAGCAGCTGGAAGGATCATTGTTACAGTCTTTTTGGAAGAGAAACATGTTATTCTTGTGAACTTCAGGCCTAGAGGAACAACAGTGAACTCCAGCCACCATAGAGAAACACTCAGACATCTGAATACTTAACTGCATCAGGTTTCTACCATGAGAAATCTGAACTGTTGCTCCTCCATCAGCTAGGTCTCACACAAGTGTGCACAACACAGGCCATCACAGAATTTGGATGGATAGTGTTGCTGTATTTACCCTACAGTCTTGAATTTGCATGATCAGATTATATCTATTTTCATCCTTGGAAGAAAAGGCCTGCAAAGGAGGGAGGGCAACTTTTTCTGGGCAGGAATACATACTCCTGTTGAAAGGTGGAAGAAGAGTGTCAACAGACATGGAAACCACATTGAAAAGAGTCTAAGCCATCAGCAGCATTGTTGTAAAGTTGTAATTACCATATACTTTCATGATGTCATGCGTCAGCCTAATGTAAGTGAAGGTTCAATGGAGGGTGTGAGGGGAGTTGTTGGGTTGTAAACTTAAGAGCTGTGTCCCACAGTTGTTTGTGTAATATCGTAGATGATACATAGTATTCTGTTGTTTTGTGTTACCCTGTTCCCTTCATCTGTTTCATCTTTGTAATTGAAAGTTTCCTGAACTAGTGTTATTATTTCTGTTATTATGAGGTATTTTGTTGACTGTTGTTGGAAAATTGATGAAACCACATGGTTTTAACAATTTAAAAAACTTCCTGTAAATGCTGTCCCATTGAAAAAGTGTGCATGACCACAGTCATTTTCATGGCACTTCTGGGGGCACTGGACACCTTCATGAGTGTGCAAAATAGAAACATTTTGTTACTTGCACACAATTATGCAGGTCCTCCACAAGACACTTCATTTGCAAGGAACATAAAAGTTTTTCTGGTATTGAGTGCTTACCCACAACTGTTGTTTTCATATGCTTATCCTGGTTCACAGTCCCTTCAGAAACAAGGGATAGATTTTTTACTGTACGTGTAAACCTGAGTACCTCCAAGCCACATTGTAAACAGTCTCTCTGAGCATGATCACATAGGTCAAAACATGCTGTAGGATAATAAAATGTACTTGTGACTTTCAAGGAAGTGTAATTTGTTGGTTAGATTGCATATTCATTGTCTATTTGTGCGTGGTCAGAATGCAATATTGTAAGATAGGAAAGTAGCTTAGTGATTATAAGTTTTCACCTTTTAACAGAGGCAAGTGTTTAGATAGTGGTCACACAGGTTGTGGCACCATGTGGTCTTGGTTTCCTCCTCATCTAGTCTGACTTGACTACCTTCTGTTTTGCCTCTCCTGCATGAAGTGTGGCTATAAAATTTTATCAATGGTTTTGTTATGCAGTCAGTCATGTTACGTTAGACTTGATTCTGTTGCAGTAATGTCTGTGCATGTTTCAGCTTGCACAGGCTGTGATTTTGACACTTGCATCATTTATGTCAAACTGTGGCAGATATAATAGTTGTGTGTTTGTATCGCTTACTGGAAAATTACAGATCAGAATTTCCAGCAAATATTTTCATATTAAATTATGAATTACCTATGAAAGAGTGCAAGTGGAACATGTGTATTGCTGTCTGAACCATATGGTGCTGGAAGTGTATAGTAATGATGTGTTTTTGGGTGGTATAAACAGTTGAAAGGAGGTATAGATAACATGGAATATATTGAAAAAAAGCCGTTGTTCCAAAAGACACAGATGTATTGAAAGAGTTGAAAAACATACAGAATCTTGCTTTATGAGACATACCCAAGCAGTCACCAAGGCTTATTTTATTGAAATATTGGTGAGGTTATGCAAAGGTGTCTGTAGAAAAAGACATGAACTTTGGCTAATTAGTTGGTGCCTCCATTATGACAGTACACCCTTTCAGTGCATGCTCTTTATCAAGCAGTTTATGGCAAAAAAAAATGCTGGACAGGAACATCCCCATTATTCCCCAGTTTTGGTTCTCAGTTATGTGCATCTTTTCACCATGGAGGGACAAAGATTGTAGGACAAGCAGGACAGTCATAAATACGTGACAGCAGTGCTGAGGGTTGCTCTGAAAGAGGAGCTTCATAAATGTTTCAAATATTAGCAGTGTTACTGGGCAACTTGGAAGGTGATCTCTTGGATAACCTGTCAGTGTACATGAATGTCTGCAGTAAAATAATTCCAGGAACTTCACAGCCACATCACATATAATCTGACCATATATTCAATCTCTTACTCTTAACCTGAAGCTGGAAGCAGTATGGTACCACATCTCAGAAGACCACATTATTTGAGTGTAGGCAGGTACTGCGTTGTGCTTGTTTGGTGATCCTGTGTAATGGACATCAGGCACCTTGCAGTTGGTAACTGTGCTTGATTAGTGAGACTCTTGTGACACTAAGACAGCTGCCTGAATGCTTACGTAGTTGATTTTCTTGACTACACTCATTGTCATGTTTGTATTTGCAGTTCTTTGTGCCTCTTTGCCGGCCATCTCTAAGTAGTGTAATGGGTAATGCTCTGGGTTTATATGTGAGAAGTAACCACTTACTCAGACTGAGTTGATTTCTGTCTTAAATGTCCTTAAAATAGGCCAAAACAAGCCCCTTAAAGCCTCTACCTACTCAACATTGGTGATAATATATCCATTCTGCTGTGCAACCTCACTAAGTAGTAGATTGTAGTATGCTTTCTTCTGAGTAATTGCCTGGCATCTCAATTTTATGTGCCGACATTTCGGAACACTCTGTGTGTTCCATCCTCATAGGCAGGTAGGTATGAAGAATGACTAGGTTTGAGAAATGTTGGGGTATTTATATGGGAAAAGGTTTGGCTCAAAAATAGCCTGAGCCAATAGGAAAGAGGGTCACAGGGTTGGGGCGGGTCTCTGAGCCAAACCTTTTCCTGTATAAATGACCAAACGTTTCTCAAACCATGTCATTCTTCATACCTACCTGCCTATGAGGATGGAACAGACAGAGTGTTCCGAAATGTTGGCACATAAAATTCAGATGCCAGGGAATTGCCCAGAAGAAAGCATACAACATTCAGAACACGGCAAAAGTTTGAAATCAAGTAGTAGGTTGTTGTGAATTTTTAGACACATTAGCAAAATTATGAAAAGCAACTATTAGCTTCATCATGTCTTCCCATCTGTTCATCTGTGTGGAACATCGCGGCTTCCACTGAATGGATTTTCATGAATTTTGATATTTTAGTTTTTTTTAATCTGTAGAGAAAATTCAAGTGTCACTACAGTCTGACAAGAATCACATGTAATTTACATGAAGACCTATGTATATCTACATCTCTCTCAATTCTTTTTAGAATGATAATTTTTTTAGAAAAAATTTGTAGAGAAATTCACAACACACATTTTATATTCAATAACTTTTTTTAATTATGGCATTTATGAGATAACGTAGACAAATAGTGTAAAGTTGGGCGCAATGTGGTGCATGCACTTTACATGCTGGATAACTAAGGCTGTGAACACACTCAGAATATGTAATACACGTTGCTTTTCCACTGCATCAATGATTGCATGAACGCACCTCATTGTCATGTGATACCTACAATGCCTGTCTTGTATGTAATGAATGTCATGTGACCCAGAATTTTATTTGAAAAATACAATGTAAGATTGGAGGTTTTACTGCGGTATCATTGGTTTTGGCTGGGAAGTTAAATTCCTGTTTAAATGTTTCTTGGTGAGTAGGGGATTTGAATATAAACTGAGGATATCTTAAATGAAAGATGTTTAATAATTACATGAGTGAAGGGAACGAACAGGCCGATGTACTGGCCAAAAAGGGCGCCAAAATTACACAAACATATATCAGAGAAACACCCTACCACTCTATTAAACTACATTTAAAGCAGGCATTCCAAAGCATATACAGACACGAATTAGAGACAAGACTATCCCATAAACCGTGGACGCAAGAAATATCCAAGGTAACAGACTGGCCAAGAAGGGCAGGTACAGAGTTCCGACTGTGCGTTGGGCATGATTGCTTGGGTGCGCATCTCCACCGCATTGGAATCCGCCCTGACCCCTACTGCACGCTATGCAGCCTCCACGAACCCATGGATAGAAACCGTCTAGGACAATGTACCGCATTAACTAATAAGACGGAATGTGAGCGATACTGGGAGGCCAGGACGAAAATGATGGAAAATTGACTTTG
>Ga0131853_10007872_pt1 | contig 19334 bp, 18 predicted proteins | sample TergutLab28metaG_FD_92764 | JGI IMG/M metagenome (GOLD analysis project Ga0131853, IMG submission 92764) | Labiotermes labralis P1 segment gut microbial communities from Petit-Saut dam, French Guiana - Lab288 P1 (version 2) (version 2) | ecosystem: Host-associated > Arthropoda: Insects >...
ATCTATCGGAAAAGTCACATAATATCCTATACAATGTTTGTGTTGTTCATTAAATATATACAGTTATTACTCATTTATTAGATTTTGTTGTAATGCATAATTAGTTATTAATGTTTAATATGATGGATGCTTTATGCATCTACATTATTATTATTGTTATTGTTATTATTATTAATATTATCGCTAAATTATTTTACTGACATGTTCCATATCTGTATGATACAATGGAATAATAATAAAAGATAAAAAAAATAAGATACATGATCACAAATCAACTGTTATGTGAATGCCATTCTTATTCACTAAGGATGCAAACATACTGAAGTAGACCAGGACCATACTATTCAGAACTCTGACATGATAACACATTTAAATGCCAGCAATCCAACTGCAGAAGTCATGGCCAGACATGATAGAACTTGTCTTGTTTTCTATGCAGCATGTTACCCTGTGCAACATTCTTTACCAGTTAGCAGAACAGGAAGTGTCCAGTTTAAACTTAACTGGTGTGCAATAAATAATTCCTGTTAGATGTGAAGATGTTTCAGAGTCTAGTGCCTCTGTTTTAGGGTCAAGCAGTTGACATGACCTATCATCCCAAAAGACCTGAATATCCACCAGCATTACTGTCAGAACCTAAAGGTTCACATACAGAATAGTTGGCAAGGTTTTTAGAGAATGTAGTGCCCCCATATTCAACATCTAGCAGTCCAAGAAGAGTGTCAGTGCTTGAAGATGTACGTAGTATGCTGCTCTGAAATGTTGGTTGGATTCTAACAATTGTGAGAAGACTCTGAATTGCTGTCTATCACTATGGGATGAAGGAAAAGGCATCTATTTCTTTGTTTTTTATATCACCACATGATTATTGCAATTACTGTAGTTGAATACATAACCATGCTGGTGGAAATGCAGTACTTGACTGGTATGTGTGAGTGATCTGGTCTAGTTTCTGTGTGCCCATACCCTAACAAGTGACAAAGGCGAATCTGTCTTCCAATCAGGAGAAATACAAGAATATTTATGAACAAAGAGATACCATAATATTGTTTTCTTGGTCAATTACATTTTTGACATGGCAAAGTTCACCATTATAATCTCATTATATTCACTAGTTTCAGGTAAACTTTAATTTGCATGTGTCAATTTGAAGATATCAACTCCCCCTTCCTTCACACTGAACCTCTCCAAATAAACATTTCAACTAGTGCTTAGGAACTCCACTGAATACACAGTTTCTTATGAAAACATGTACTTAATTTGGGGCATGCACAGTAGTAACAGTTGACTGCACTTTATTGCATTAGGGCACTCCATGGCTAATAAGCCAGATCCTCCTTAACTGCTCATCTCATTCTCTTATTCTGACATTTATTTGGGATGGAAATCTGATATGACTAAGCAGCTCATGTATAAAAGCAACATATGCATACCCGAAATATATAAAATACAGTTGTTTGTTGATTCCTACATGTTCCAAACATGAAAGAGTATATATATATATATATATATATATATATATATATATGTGTAAATATGTATACCGGATGTGCATATGTTGGTATTTATAAATGAGCAAATCATTCTCTTATGTTTGAATAAGCTTGTCCTGAGTAATAATTAGAATCCCCTACTCCACAGACAAATTTATTTATATATATATATATAGTTAGTGTAATATCATCCTTGTCCCATGTGACCTTCTGCACGGCCACTAAATCTAACGTACAGTTTGCTACCTGATTAAGACAGACTTGTAATGAGTTATGTGAATGAGCTGGAAGTACTGGAAACAAGTCACAGACTGAAATATGGCATAGTGTCATCCTAAATAAGGATAAAGAAAGTGTTAAAAATCAATGCTAACAAAATTACTTAACACAGACTTGTACTACGTGCTTTGGCCTCATGTGGCCATCACCAGATACTCGTAAATTATAACTATATTGAGAAAATCATACACACAACAATAAAATTCTTTTAGTACAATTGCTATTTCATTCTTCTACAAAATACATGGGTAAAGCAACATAAGGCTGCAACATGCAGTACAGTTCAACAGTGAATAATTCTGTCAACAGTGAGTTGTGACAGACTGTTTCCTTTACCCTTACTTCTGTGGGTCATTTCAAAAGTTCTGCGCACTGTACGTTTTCTCTTTAAAAATGAATTCATTTTACAAAACACATTTACAGGCCTTCAATGTAATCTCCATTGTGCTTTATCACAGCAGTCCAAAGCTTGGGCAAGTCTTGTATTCCTGTCAGGATGCCTTCATTGTTGATGCATCTGATTACTTGGGTCACCTCATTAGACACCTCCTCATTGCTTCTGAAGCATTTCCCATGGAGTGTTTTCTTCAAATTTGGGAACAAGTCAAAGTCCAGTGGTGCAACAAAAACACCCGTCCTTCATTCATGCTCCTGCTGGTGATAGATAATGCCTCTGCTCATTCTTTGCTGGATGACTATTTACTGTGCCAACATCCAGGTGGTGTTCTTGCCGCCAAATATCACTCCTGTTCTGAAACCTATGGATGAAGGTGTCATAGCCACTTTCAGGGAATACTACCAGTGAAGAACTTTCCAACTGTAAAGGCTACAAGACGACAGACTGGAGTAACACTGAGACAGTTCTGGAAGGACAATGACATTTATAAGGCAGCTAAAGACACTTGCTTCCTGCTGTGAGATCACATCTTACAACACGAAAAGTGTGTGAAAGCAGCTCAGCCCCCTGTCAGTCTGTTTGTCACTTCCTGGGATTTGGGGAGCATGCATATGCAGTGCCCAATAACCTCTTGGACACTGGCAGAAAATTATACTTGGATCTGGATTACGACTTCCAGGAACTCCTGCAATACCACACTCAGAAGTTGATCACTGAAGATATCCTAGAGCTGAAGTCACTCAAGTTGGAGGACAAGGTCACTGAGGAGGCACAGGAGCCTGCGCAACCCAAAAGGTTTCACATCAAGCAGCTGGCTGAAGGTTTCAGCATGGATGATTATGAATTGCCTTGGCTGAAACTTAGGATCCAAACAATAAAGATTTCCTATGGTGTCAGGAGCCATTCACAAGCTATTGTCTGCTACAAGTTGACTTATAAAGAAAAGAAGACAGCAACATGGGAAGATAATGCGGAAATAAAGAAACAGGATGGGAGACACCACACTGAATTAATTTTGCTCAGTACAGAACAAGCTGCAGGCTGTTGCAAACATGATAATAAACTTGTGGTTTCAACAGAGACAGGGAATTTCTCAACAATCTAAAATCCACAGGCTTTTTACGAAGGCTCTAGGGACTGAGTTAGAAGATGGCAACTATGTAGACATGTGTTCCTAATTTTTTCAAGAGTAATAGAGAGGAAACAAGGACACTGAAGAGAATTAACACTGATTATATAATCTTCACAACTCACTATGTAATTCACTAACACACTTAAAGAAACTTATCTGCCTCTACAGTACATGACGAACGAGTGGCATATATATATATATACATATAGGATCATACAACATTTAAGGCCATTCCCCATAGCCATAACATTATGGTTGGACTAATAACAAATCTGATTATTAACAGACCTCTGGAACCGAACACAGGAACAATGTATACTGCCTGTTGACAAACTGTCACAATGGAACACACATTCGACCTACTGCACAATACTGGTTAACACAGCACACCAAATTCATCAACTTACAGTGCGTTTAACTTTGCAAGACACGACTGAAAATCCTCATACGTCAGGCTCGCTATTTCAGAAAATACTCTTGCCTGTCGACAAATTTCCTCTTGAATATTTTCAACCGTTTCTGGGATTTTGGTATCTGAACTTCCAGCCTGTCCCATTCTTCTGGTATCTGCAAGACACAAAGCAATTTTATGTCACAATTGAATCATTCTGGCTAGTAAAATAAATCTAATTTTTATTCACCCATGACGAAAACTATTCTGATTTATCTGTAACAGTTATGTTAAAGTCTTCGTAGATAGCTCATTCCGTTTAACAAGAGAAATTTTAATTTTTATAAATCCAACAAGAAGCTCAAAAAAACCATACAATTTGCTACAGCAAACTTCATACTTCACGTCATGTACATGGCCACAAACGTACCATACTACATTTCACATACACAACATTGCATGACGTCACGCTTTCAGGAATCTTTTGGGGATACAAGTATCTCCGTAATCTGTGCTCTGGGTGACAAATAGCAAAACACTCCCGGAAACAAAGTCTTGTGGCGCCACGGTCGGCATGGACAAAGGTACTGGCACACAAAGATCTTTAGGGGCTGACACAGATCATCTTGCAACCGCCGTTGTTCGGTAGCTATGTCATTGATCACAGAAAGGCACTGTCGCATGGTGTCACGTGCACAGCCGCCGACTCGCGAGCAGGTTGATCTGTGCGAGCAAGTACGGAATGTGATGTACAAATGACATGTTACGTAGCTCGGTAACTTACTACCAGGTCATGGTTGATCTACTACCACTGAGTAACGCACGTTGCGTGAGTACGTCGAAGCGGACTGTAGCGACGTAATGTTACGTTTCCACGGAGTTTCCAAGCTGTAGGAAGTATTAATCTGTGGCACAGTTCGTCCCGTATATATCTACCATTACCTGTAGCTGAGAGCCGGCAGAGCAACTCGCTATGGATTGGACGGTTGGGGGTTCGAATCCCGTGCAGACCGGCCTTGGGTACCACCCAGTGTTCTATACAATGGGGTACTGCGTCATTCCCGGGGGATAAAGATGTAGGAGCGTGGCGTTGACCACCCACCCCATCTATCGCCGAGGTTAAAGAAGGAGTATAGCTATACATCTACTCCCCTCAGGCGTTCGTGGCCGGTTCTAAAGTGAATTTTACCTGTGCCTTTTTTACCAATAGCTTCCACGGATGTTATCTACAGTGTAAATTCTAGTACTAATTCAACGGATCATGCCTGCCAACGTTACGGTTCCCAATTACCTAATTTACCATTTGTCTCGATATGATGCATGTTCACAACAGATTTTATGAACGTTTGCTCCGGCGTAAATATGGCTGCTTTGGTGTTGCAGCTAAGGTTGCAAGCTGCAAGTGAGTACAGCATGTATGCCTTTATGTAGCAATTATAAGTAAAAGAACTTCAACGCTGGTAATGGAGTTTATCTTGTACAGATCTATCATGTCTGAAATTCCAGGTTCTTCTCATATATGTCCAATCACCCACTTTTATAACAGTTTATGTACAAGTACACTGTATATTCATATGATTCGCTTGCGTATTTTTGTAGAGAAAATGAATGTCACTAGTCATATATTGTGAGTAGTTCATCTTAACGGAACTGACAACCGCAATCACCTGGATCAGTATTCGTAATAAGCTGACAGTCGCTTGGCTGGTCAAACATTCCGCACTATGAGTGTAACTCAAGCCCACTGCTATCACACGAGCACACCTCAGGAAGTGAGCAGCATTTCCTGATATGAGAGTTAACATATGTATTACAGTTATAGTTGGTATTAAAGAGAAAGTTGAACTGTGAAATGGATGTATCATAATTTATAGTTATGAATGTGTTACAAAACTAGAATATGAAATTAGGCTTATTGAGTTTTTTTCTTGACAACTAAAATACTTGATAAATGAGTGACTATTTATTTTATTGTCATGTTAGGTTTTAGTGTGTAGTTTTCTGTATGGAACAAATTATGCTCCTACAAAGGACACAGCATGTAGGGAGAGGTAAGAGATTGTACTACAAGAAACTTGACACTAAATTTGGTAATAGGTGCATTTTACGGTGTTAACATTATTCATTGTCATAGAATGCAGTTCCAAGAAGTTTAATATGAAAGTTATGAATCTCCTGTTTGTGCAGTTTTTCCCATTCTTCTATACACTTTCTTGGGCCTAAGTGTTCTGTCCAGCATCTTGTTCTCAAACATGCTCAGTCCGTCTTTTTCCATTTACCACAACTATTTTATTGGTGTATTCTATGTTTATGTTCTAGAGCATCAGGTTGGTGCTGCAGCAAGTGTAACATACTTTCATGCAGCATATTCTACTGATGTGAAAACCATCAAGAATCCAAGTTTGGCTGCACTTAAAAGAGGCACTGGTGGACGATCCAGTTTCAATGGCATTGTTGCAACTGTTTTTGGAGCAACTGGTTTTGTGGGTCGGTATGTCTGCAACCGTCTTGGCAAAGCAGGAACTCAGGTAATACATTTGACAACTGCATGCTCTTGTGCTGTGTCGTCTGTTAGAGCATTTGGAGTAATACATTTATACATTTACCTGTTCTACATTTTTTTGTATTCTCATGACACTTGTATCCTATGAGTGCAAATTCTGTTATTCTCACAATGTATCCATTAGGTATGATAATAGTGTTTTAGGCTTAACAGGTTTTTGTATGTAGGAAATTTTGCTATAACATACCATTAAGGTGAACTGGAATAGTATAGTTGGTGTAGTCACTAGGCTACAGGCTGGTCGACCAAGGAGTCATGATTCAAATTTTTGGCAGAGGTAAGAGATATTTTTCTTCTTCAAAGTGTCCAAACTGGTGTTGGTGTCCACTCAGCTTTTTATTAAGCGAGTGTCAGGGATGCTTGCTATTGGAGTAAAGTGGCTAGGATGTGAAGCTGAATATTCACTTCCATCAAGTATGGAGATTAAAGTGAGTGGAGCAGTGATATAACTTATTTTAACCTTTTGTGTGATAGAAGGTAAAGTGAAGTTATGGAAGTACTGTAGAGTTGTATGGAGAGACAACTACAGTACCATACACATATAATATTTATTAGCGTCTTAATTTGTCGTACAGTAGTGTGTTATATATTGCTGCTGTAATGCCGTGATTAAAGTGCGTCTGTGGTGAAGCAGCTTGGCATTGGTGTGCTTGTTGTTGGAGCTGGTTCATTTGCGGGCCGAGTGCTGCTAGCAGCATGATCAGCTGAGCGGTTGAGTGCCCAGTCCACGAGGCATCGTGGCCGGGCAGTCGGGCATTGTTTCTTCTTTCTTGATATGTCAAAGCTGGTTATTCCTCTCTTGATGTGTACTCCTTCTGTAGTGGGCCATTAATGGTCACAGCTTGGAAAACTGATCTCTTTTATACTGATCTCCTGCTGTCCAGCCTGGTCTGCCATTAGCTAGTTGGCAGAGTTGGTAGTCATGGCTTGCTGGATGAGTACTGCTGGCTGTTGCCCTCAAAAGAGGTGTTTTGCTGACGTAGGTACTTTGACTTGGGGCAGGTTAAGATGTGACCAGAAATAGAGAGAGGTAGAAGGAGAGAGAGAAGGTGTTGCTGTGATGTATGATGGAGAAATAGTTGCGGTCTGCTTTGGTGCGTGGATCAGAGTTTTGCTGTGAGGAAAGGTGGAGAACAGAATATGTTGCTGACAGAGGAAGGAGATGTGCTGTCATGTGGGTGTTCCCGCAATGTAAACCTTTCACCAGTGTGTATTCACATTTTCAGTGTTGTCAGAACACATTTTCTGTTTAATGTGAAGTCATACATATTTCAACATGTGCTTGATGGTTCGATGCCCCTGAACAATGGTTAATATGGGATATTTCCCACTTGATACGTTTTAGCAATCAAAATATTGGAAACTTGAATGCTAATTGTTAAGGTAAAATGAATTTTTCCTTTAGGTTTGTGTAGTACATTTGCCTTTAAAGGTGAACAGGTAGTGTTCTTATGATTTTTTTTCCAAATGCCTACCTTTATCAAACTTGATGATGATTGTCACTATAATGTGTATCACATTTAATATATTACAGCTGATTTTACCCTACCGTGGTGATCATTATGATGCTCTTCGCTTGAAAATGGTTGGTGATTTGGGACAAGTGTTGTTTGTACCATATAATTTGCGGGATGAAGAATCAATTCGCAAGTCCATTCAGTATTCAAATGTTGTGATTAACTTGGTTGGACGTGATTGGGAAACCAGAAACTTCTCGTTTGATGATGTTCATGTAAAAGGAGCAAGGACTATTGCTCGATTAGCGAAGGAAGCAGGAGTAGAGAAGTTTATTCATGTATCAGCACTGAACGCTACCAGCAGCCCGGAGGTGAGATATCCATTTTAAACAGATATATATATATATATGGCTTCCTGTGTGTTGGATAAGTGATACGAAACAACATGTGATATGCCCACATATTTATCTCTTTCTTCCCCCCCCCCCCAGCCCATCCTCTTCTCCTCCTCGTTCATTTTTTTGTACTTCTTTTTTGTTGAGAAATTCAAGTGCCTTCATCATAAACAAGGAGTTCTGAGCAGAACTCATAATGGCTATATGTTATTCATTCTGTGCATTCATAATGAGTAATTTATGATAATTCACCAACAAATGCTCAGTCTTTGTATGTACAGAGTTATATGACATTCAAGCTTTAAAACACACCTGCATGTTTTGATCCCTGTGGGATCATCATCAGGGGGTCTGTATATCAAATGCTTTTGTATAAAACATTAGTTAATACCTGACTTACTTACTTACTTATTCCATGGAGCGGAGTCCTTCTTGAGAAGCCAACTGACTCTCAGCTAGCGAAGAAATTCCCAATATTTTGTGGAACCTGCAAGTTCATTACCACATTCACAAGTGCCCGCCACCTGTCCCTGTTCTGAGCCAAATCGATTCTGTTCATGCCCTCCATCCCACTTCCTGAAGATCCACTTTAATATTATCCTCCCACCTGCACCTGGGTCTTCCAAGTGGTCCCTTTCTCTTAGGTTTCCTACCAAAACTCTGTATGCACCTCTTCTCTCTCCCATACCTGCTACATGCCCCACCAATCTCGTTCTCCTTGACTTGATCAACCAAATAATATTTGATGAAGAGTATAGATCACTAAGCTCCTAATTATGTAGTTTTCTCCACTCTCCTGTTATCTTGTCCCTTTTAGGCCCAAATATTCTCCTCAGCACCCTATTGTCAAACACCTTCAGCCTATATTCCTCCCTCAATATGAGCAATCAGGTTTTACACTTGTACAAAACAACAGGCACAATTAATCTTTATATTTTTGGATAGCAAACTGGAAGACAAAAGATTTTGCATCAAGTGATAGCAAGCATTCTTTGACTTCAGTCTGCTCGTAATTTCTTCCTGAATAGAATTTTGATTTGTTAAGGTTATTCCCAAATATTTGAACGCTTCCTCCTTTTCAGTCTGTTTACTGTGACTTCGTCCTGCATTCTCATCTTGAGACATTACCATGTATGTAGTTGTATCAGCATTTATGTCTAGACCAATCTTCTTACTAGAAACTACCAAAGCTTCTGTGTTTTTCTCTATAGTACATACACTTCCACCCAGTCTATTAACATCATCAGCATAAACCAAAAGCTGATGTGTACCATTTAATTTAAAGCCATCCTGGTTTTCCTGAACCCTTCTAATGGCATATTCTAAAGCAAAGTTGAAAAGCAATGGCAATAGAGCATCTGCTTGTTTCAAGCAGTTCCTAATGTCAGACACATTCTTGCCTACCCGAACTCTGCTATATGTTTCAGTCAGACACATTTTTATTAGTGTTACCAGTTTCATGGGGATACCAAACTGAATGAGAATACTGTGCAAGACCTCCCTCTTAACTGAATCATAAGCTTTCTTGAAGTCTGTAAAGAGCTGATGCACTGCTTCATTGTATTCCTGTTTTTTTCCCAAGTGTTTGATGAAGGCAAAATATGTGATCAATAGTTAATCTGCTGCATCAAAATCCACATTGATGATCCCCAATAATTTCCTCTGCATATGGGGTTAACCATGAGAGTAGGGTTGGATAAAATATTGTACATAGTTGCCAAAGGGATATGCCCCTATAATTACTACAATCTGTTTTATCGCCCTTCTTATAGATAGGTACAAAGATCGACTCCTCAGGTAAGTCCTCCTTAGTCCATATAGCAATAATAATTTCATGGATCTCATAGCGAATTGTTCTACCCCCTGCCTTAATCAATTCTGCTGGGATTGGATCAACACCTGGTGATTTGTGACTTTTTAGCTTTTCAATAGCCAACTCAACCTCCAAGGTACTTGGCTCAGGCACTAGTGGTTCTGCTGTGTGTATTTCTGTCCACCTAACATCATTAACCCCATGTATATGAAATAGCTGTGGGAAATGGTTCATACCCCTAGCCAAAATAGTGTTGGAGTCTGTAACCAAATCACCCTTCTCACCCTTTACCCTATTTGTTCTAGGCTGTGAACCCTTCTTAAAAGTCACTGATGCCTCTACACAAGTCTCTGATATTTCCGGCTATTAGTTTCAGGTTCGTCAATTTTAGCTTTCAGATGTTCCTTCTTTTTGTTCCTGAAATGTCTACTAGCATTACATCTTACCTTGTTTAGATTATCAAAATTTTTGTGGTTTGGATCCTGTAACCACTGCGTTTTAGCATGCTTCCTATGATCCAAAAATTGTGAACATTCTTCTTGAAACTATGGATTGTGCTTCAGTTTGTATGTACTCAGACTCTCTTTAGTTGGGGTTTTGATATTCTCTTTAATTTTTTCCCAGGCTCCTTTTATGTTCTTGCTATTTTTTAAATTCTCCAAAGCTGCAAACCTGTTTGAGATCGTAAACTGGACTGTTTCCTAACCTAAGGTCACTTAGTTTCCTGGGACTAAATCTTTCCACATGAAACTTCTTTGTTTCTTGTTTACTTACTGCCAGTCTTTCAGTAATGTTAGCAACAACTGGACAGTGATCAGTTTAACAGTCCTTCCCCTGAAAAACGTACCTTGAGTGTAGTTGAATGCCATCTCCAATCTATCAATATGTGATCAATCTGGTTGTGAGTCTTCCCATAAGGAGAGGTCCACGTGTACTTATGAATGTTTCAGTGCAGGAACACCATGCTCTTAACAACAAGATTTTTTTATGTGACAAAGTTTTCTATTCTATCACCAGTATTACTATCCTGATGCAGACTGTCATTCCCAGTTGTCAGAATATATCTTCTCTCCTCAGTTTTGTGTTAAAATCTCCTAGCAGAATTTTCATATGGCATTTAGGAAAATGTTCGAAAACCTGCTCTAATTCCCATATACAAACTGTCTTATGAGTCATAACTTTTCTCATCAGTTGGTGCATGTACATTCAGAACAATGGTATTACAGCAGTGACCTGTCAGGACTATAGATATGACATCCTGTCACTAACAAACTCTGCTGTCTTAATGGGTGATACTGTTTTGTGATGTACAAAAAATCCTGTTCCCAATTAATTGTTTTGTTTCCTTTTACATAGAACACAATAAAATCTCCTGCTCTTATAGTGCCACCTGTGTCCCACCTAACTTCCTGTACACCCACTAAATCTCGTTAATACCTCAGTAATTCCGTGGCCACTCAAGTAAGTGTCGCTGACCAATACAGACTCCTAATATTCCATATACCAAACCTTATGTCCCTTTCCCATTGCTTAGGTTGTACCAAAGGATCTGTCCAGGCCTGAGGCAATTGTATCCGCTTTGTAACAAAGCCAGTTTTTACGGTGAGGAGTTGTTAGCACCTCATCCAACCCCCAAGCTGGAGGTCCACTCTTTGTCGGCTCTCCATGACTGCTTATTCAGTATATTCGCAGCTCCCCTCCATATTGGAGCCTTTTCCTCCATCTGCAAGCTGAGGACGCACCATGCTGTGGTGACAGGGACCTGCTTATCATGGTTGTATAAAACAGTGAATAACTAATGTACAAGCTGTTAGTTTCTTATCTCTTGTATGATGAAAGCTGGCATGGTACCATGCCAGCTTTCATCATACACACATGCTGCTCCAAAATAATGTGTATCATAGATCTGTGTTATTTTTTATACACCCACACAGCGTTTTTCTATATGATGTATGTACCGGAGATTAGGAACTCCCAAGTTGTAAATTAATCAGTTAATGTTTTATACAAGATCATTTGATGTACAGACTTCCTGATGATGATCCCACAGGGGTTACAGCATGGAATTTTTAATGTGTTAGTGTAATGTAACTGTGTAAATACCAAGGCTGTGCATTTGTTTGTGAATTATTATAAATTGGTCATAAGTTTACTCTGCTGTTACACAAATAACCAGTCCTACAGGTCTGTTGCAGTTGCTTTGTTTATTTTTGTGATGAACTTTTTCCTCCATTATGGATTTTATGTAAATTGTATGCATTATATATATTTATATATATAATATATCAGTGATACTACTTTGCAAGTATGTATTGAAATTAACAATCTCTTTGCTAGAATATTACTGTGTATGAATTCTGCATTAAATGATTCATTTTCACCATCAAGCCACATTTCATATCTTACATTCTTTAATGATTTTAACACATTCTGGAACACAAGATGGTCCTTTACAAGCACAAGAAGAGCCTTTTTTTGCCATAACTGTTCCACGCAGAACCAAGTCTATCATACAATGTTTTGCTGTTTCTGGCTGATCTTTTCACTTATAAACATGAGTACTCGTGTTTCACATTTTAAGCTGACAAAGAAATGCATAGTTCTTGAACAGTTTTGTTTACAATGTTGATTTTAAGTAGCATCCATCTTATTTATAATAGCCAGTTTTTCTTGAATTGAGAGCAGCATATGTTTTATGCTTATTTTTCATGGAGTTGCCATGCTGATCACATGTTCAGTAATTAAGGCTGCAAAAGATAAAACTGTATGTGTGTAAGCAGTTGTAAATAACTCAGAAATGTGTAAATGCTGCAGACAGAATACTTCATATTATTGGGTGTAGATTAAAGCAGTTACATTCACAACACATGCCATTAAACCTATGCTGATTAGTGGTGTAAAATATGTGCGGACCATCGTGTGTCATGCTACATGAAATGCACATGCGAAAATCGATGTCAGTGCCATGGGAGTGTGACATCACTACCTTACGACACACTTTCACAGATTAACCTTGACTCTCTGCTTATGTTTACTTCTGATTCATGGTGGAAATTTGTCTTTACAAACAGGGGGTGTTATTTCATGACTGTATGTTGGTAACAAATTGAAAAAATGGGAAATTGTTAAGATAAGCATATTTAGTGGGTGAAAAGTTCATTGCATTGTGAAATTTCAACACATCTGAAGTGTGAAATGTATGAAAAGGGCAATGTTTGTGTTACTCATATGGGGAAATTTTGATACTGGGTTACTCTAACTTCTTGGGCAGGAAACTTTATTGAATGAGGGCATTTTAAGCCACTTTTATTGTATGTTAAACACACTGTTGGAAGTTTTAACATTTTTATATTTTTGACTTGCAAAGAGTATTTCACATATAATGTGTAGGTATATTTATGAACCATTTCTGTACCAAATATCAGGTGCATAATTCAAGTGGTTCATTAATTATAACCATCAGAGCAAAAGCAACAGTAAATGTTAATTTGTTTTAATTTTGCATTCTACAGCATATTTTTCAAAGACATGTCACAATATATTGTGCATACTATTGCGAAGTGAACCCTGTTGTATTTGTGTGCATTCAAATAAAATGTACTGCCATTATCATTGTAACTCTTAAAACTATGTTGAAGACAAAAGTTAATTCATGCTGGATTTAATACTGTAAGTGAGGAGAACTGGAACAGCAGTTTAACATGTGTCAGGGCAATATAAACTGCAACATGGAAAGCACACAAAATTCAAGATGCCATTTAGCCAGGTGTCATCCAGCTAGGTGACTGCAGGTAGTCTTCTGACAGATTGGCTAATTGAAGTAACTGTCTGCTATCATAATTTTGATGTAAATAATATGGATGCACAATGAGGTGAATGTGGTAGAAGGACTGGAGCATGTACTTTGTCACCATCTTTGTGTGGAAGGGCTGCAGCCTTTGCAATAAATTGTACAGGATAGTAATGTAATATCATTGCAAAAACTTTTTATGGGCTAGCAGCTGAGTCAGGTGTGTAAATGGCAACTAAACCAGTGTTTCGCAAACCATCTCTGTCCTCATCATGAGGGATCTGGCTTGATGACAAGGACAGAGATGGTTCTCAAAATGTTGATATACTTGCCATTTAACTGCCTACATGGCTACTAGCCCGAGAATATTTTATTGAATTTAATCACTGTGAATACTTTAAATTATATATAATATCATTTGTTCATACACCTGAAATCTGTTACCGCAGGTTGCTGAGGAAATGAGATCCATTTCAAAACACCATGCTGTGTTAACTTGTGGTTTTACTGTAGCAGATCGCTTTTGTTCTGTATTAATACGTTGGAATGTGGTTATCATAACGGAAATGCTCTTTTCTTCTTGTCACACAAGCAGTTGATATGCCACGTTCTCAAAATGTTTGTGCTTTGATCTTCATGGTATGAGCACTAGCCAAGAACATTGATCTATATTCTGTGTTTTATTTTGCAGCCTCTTATTCTAAAGACTGGTTCTAAGTTTCTGCAAAGCAAATACTATGGAGAACTTGCTGTGAAGGAGGAATTCCCAGAAGCTATCATCTTCCGACCAAGTGTAATTTATGGACAGGAGGATCGCTTCCTTCGGTAAATTATTCTCTACTGGTGAAAGGACATGTTCATTATCTGGTAATGTTAAAGCTTTTTCCTGTGCATGCCTTCAAGGCATCTAGGGATGTAGATGTATAACTCCACTCAGTCTTAACATGGAGATGAGTGGTCATTGTCACAGTCTTGCTGCTTTATCCATGGGGAAAGAGTCCCCAGTTGGGTGGCCCCAAAAGCCAGTCTGGAAGCTTTGGAGAAAAGAAAAGTCTCTTGCCCCTGAAGGAATGAAGCATGACTCATGGTCATGTGGCCTGTAACCTAGTCAGTCAGCATACTACCCACTGTATTTTCTGAAAATTTATCTTCCATCATACAAAAAGATAATAATGTCCATAATGTGTAAACCTGTAAACCTTCACATTCATGTGGTGGAAGTGTCCCATAATGTGTCATCCTTTATGGTCAAATGGGAGAACAGCATTGCATAATATGTAATCCTTTAGAGTCAAATGGGAGAACAGTGCCCCAAAATGTGTCATCCTTTATGGTAAAATGAGGGAACAGCATTCCATAATAATTCCTTTATGGTCAAATGTGTCATCCTTGATGATCAAATAATGGGGGAACAGTATTCCATAATATGTAATCCTTTCGAGTCAGATGGGAGAACAGTGGTGTTATGTCGTGATGTTTTTGAAATTTTCTGTATTTCTGAAAGCAGAACCCTTACTCACTGTACCTGGTCTTAAATGTTTCTGTAGGTTTATTTCATACTTTGTCAGCTGAAAGAACAGGCATGTGAATCTTTTTATGTTATCAATAACATGTTCCCATCATATATTTGCACATGTTAGTACACTATTTTGAATTCTTTATTTCCAGGCATAATCTCTCTTGCTCCCTCTTTGATGTTACGGTCCTAACAGGATGTTAGCCTTCCGTATGATTCACCATCACTCTTATCCTCTTTGCTATTATCCATGATCCTGGAATCATCACACTTCAGTGTTATGATTTGCTGTAAATTATTTTGGAAGTGTTCAATATTAATGTTACACAAAGATCATCTAGGAGAATGCAGACTGGTTAGCAGAAGAGGAAGGACAAAGTGCGTTGTATTTACAAGTGCTAATATAATATAAACAAATTACCATTATTTCTGTTTAAAATAAGGACAGGCAAGTTTTAGTATGGGGTAACTCTCTTTCCTCCATGTTACCACTAGAAGTCTGCTCTGGGTGATTGCAAACCACATAAGTTCAATTCATATGCTGAACCTGAATTCCTAATATCCAATTTAATATTATCCTACCATATGATTTTTACATACAATAATTACAAGAATAAACTTTCTCCCTTCCAGGCTACATATTGAACACTTCCCATCAATTAACTACCATAATAATAGTTGTATAAATCACGGAATTCCCAATTAAGTAAGATGCCCTATTCTGCCTTATTTATCTCTGGAGCTTGGAGTACATTTACTTAGACAACATTCTTTCAGGGCAATGAATTGGAACCACTTAAATGCAGGACATATATGTGCTGTGACAGATGACCTTGGGATAGTGGGACCCCTGGCCACCTCGTTTAAACTATGTAGTGTGGAAGTAAGCTTTCTGCATAGGTCCAGGAAGTGAACATACAAATTTGAGTGACGTAGTGCAGGGGTATACACATTTTCAGAGTCTAGGAGCTACCTTAAAATTTATAGTGCCACATGGGTGACATAAAGCGAATTCCATACTAAGGACTCACAGGTGTTTGGCACCACTGCACACAGTGTTGTTGCTCTTGATGTAATGTGATGTGTGGAACAAACCTATAACTGTTAAGTTCTGTGAAAGTCTGATCTTACTGGTATAAAGAATATGATTTTTCTAATATGTAGAACAAAATAATCTTTCACTTTTCCTTTTTGATTTTGAGGGTTCTTACCTCTGTGTCAAGCCACTTGGCTGAAATGTCAGTGCTTCTGATTTGTATCTGTGAGTTGCCCCTTTAAAACTCAGCTAGCACACTGACCAGCTGGAGGTTTTTGTGATTTTCCATAGAGTTTCCAGGCAGATGCCAGGCTGGTGCCTTAAATTATAACATGACCACTTCCTGCCACATCTTTGCCAATTCATTCGCCCATTCGTTTTATGGTACATAGTCTGAGTTGGTGATACAGGCATTAAAAAAGAACCAATAAAGTGTTAGATTTGTGTGAATACTGTATAACTTGATGTTACAACATTTTTTGTATAAAGTTGCACATTATTTTGAAACTGCTAAATTTAGCTGGTTTGAACTGTGATTTGTTGGCAGCACGTATACAAAATTCTGGCGGCACCAGATGAGAGCTGTACCGCTGTGGCACAAAGGAGAAAAGACAGTAAAGCAACCTGTCTTTGTTTCTGATGTAGCAGCTGCAATTGTCAATGCCATCAAAGATCCGGATGCTGTGGGCAAGACGTTCCAAGCCGTAGGGTACGTAATTTTATTTGTCATTCAGTAAAGACGATAGTGTATTCATTGTTCAGTTTTATCACACGGAATTTTGTGGGAACTGAGTCATATGGTGTGTCTCTTTTCTGCTCCTCCCCCCAATAATTTTTAACCCCTGCTGCTGCAGGTGCAGTGGCCATATGAATTTGCACTTCAGCTCTCTTTGAGCCGCCATTTTCTTAGAAATTAGAAGATAGAAACAGAGAAACGAAATGTTGATAATAAATGTCTGCCTGGAGCTAGTGGAGTTAAACGAAAGGCTGTTTGCTGCTCCTCTGCAACATGGCTAACATCACTGAAGGCTTTAAATGTCAGTAAGATCTGTTTTTTGTTCCCATATGCATTGTTTTCCCACAACTATTTTTCATTTCTTGTTTGCAAAAAATCACTCATATCAACTGTGTATAATTATATTGGATGTACTGTTCCTTGATGTGTCATTTTCCTCTGTCAGTTGTCAGGATTCTTGGTCCTGACCCACAATATGATCATTTCTGAGGAAAATACAACAAAAGTAACATGATGTCTATGGAACGTACAGTAGTAGTAACTTGCCTGTACCATTAAATACTGTTAACTTACAAATGTCGGCATGTGCTGGTCAAATGTGTATGATGGTCGAGCAGTGGGTTTGATGGGGAGACTTGGTTATAAGGTAGCAAACCTCTGAACTGTTGTCATCATCCTGTTTGCTTCCTTTTGAGTACATTAAACTTGATTTTGACTTTTATGTGTGTTGTGTGTGTTTCTGTCAGACCCAAACGTTATCTCCTGGGAGACCTTGTTGACTGGATCTATGCAGTAATGCGGAAGGACAGAAAGTGGGGTTACATCCGGTATGACATGCGGTTTGACCCCTTTTTCTTAGCCAAGACGTGGTTCACACAGAACATCTCGCCTGGGTGGCCAGTTGGGCTTTTGCACTTTGAAGGACTAGAATTGGTAAGAGCATTGATTGTAAGATGTTACATGTGTATTGCATAATTCTTGTCTGAAGTTTGGTGTCATGAACATGTATATGAGTGACACAATCACACCAGCTTTCACAAAAAATTATTAGAAACTTAGGAAAAATGTAGTGGTGAGTGTATTGCTTAGCAAAATTCTGAGAGTTTATGTTCAGTTATTTACATCAGAGGTAGCAATTGTCTTTCGTACCAATCCAGACTTTCCGTGGCACCAGTCTACTGAGTACAACAGCGACGTGGCTAGAGGTGAAGCTGATGACAGCTGTCCATTTAATGCTGCAGCTATGAATGTCCTGTCTTATTATTTTGTGTTGTGGTGCTTACATCAGGGCTGTCCATAGAAGAGTGCAGGGCCAAGGGTGAGGAAATCTTTGCAGCCCCCCACCTTCCCACCCTCTTCTTTTCAAGTCAAAAATTAAATTGCTGTAACCTGTTCATTCAATTATAATGATGGAACCCATGTTGAAGATGTACGATGACTGCATTATTTCTCTTTTTTGAGATGACATTGAATTTATCCCATTTAAGTATATTTTCAAACATGACTCACAAATCATAACCATGCTACCTACATGAAATACAGGATTCTCGATTTCATTGCTTCAGACTCTGATGAGGTCATTATAGTCAGTGTTGGATCGTACTTGTTTCTCAATCAACAGAAGAGCCAGTACACTCAGCCACCTGAGCTATAGTTTTCATGAAACAACTCTTAATGATCTTTGACTCTCAAACAACCACTCTGTTGTTATGTATGTACACACACACACACGTGCGCGCCTACATATGCATGCACACGCACACATATCTGTTTGTCACAAAGACAATAGGATGTGGAACAAGTCATAAATGTACAAATATACACAATTTTAAAGAGTGCAAGGGGTGTGTAGTTAAGTATTTTGTTAAGGCTACTTTAAATTTAGCCTTTTCATTCTTTAGATTGTCAGACTGCTGCCACCTTTATGGAGACTGTTAACTTCAGCCTGTAAGCTGTCTGTCTGGAGCCTTATAATGGTTTTAGAACTGATGACCTTGAAGTGTTCCAGAGACAATTTGCTGTAAAACCCTTAGTTCAGGACGAACATCCACACAATTAATATCATGATAATTTTCATCAGAAAAGACAGTTTGCATATTCATACATTGACTTTTTCAGTAATTCTAAGACTGCTTTGAGTTTCTTTAGATCAAAAATTAAAACTGCTGATGTTGGCATTCTCATCCACTGGCTTGAAATATGTCACAAGTGCCATGTGAGCCTGAGCCATGATGATGAGTTTATACTCAGTCTCAGAATTTTTCTGGGTGTATTTTCTACACATCCTCTTTCTCTCTCTCTCTCTCTCTCTCTCTCTCTCTCTCTCTCTCTCTCTC
>Ga0131853_10007873_pt1 | contig 19333 bp, 18 predicted proteins | sample TergutLab28metaG_FD_92764 | JGI IMG/M metagenome (GOLD analysis project Ga0131853, IMG submission 92764) | Labiotermes labralis P1 segment gut microbial communities from Petit-Saut dam, French Guiana - Lab288 P1 (version 2) (version 2) | ecosystem: Host-associated > Arthropoda: Insects >...
AGGACAGTCTTAGCGTTGCGTTTGACGTTGAGGTTGTGTGTTCGTGTTTGAATAAGCTGTTGTGCTTGTAGCTATAGTCGCACCCAAAATCAGTACTGCTGTTGCCATAATTGCCATTGATCTTTTTTTCATTTTAAATCTCTCCTTAAAATTTATTTAGCAAACCGAATTTATTTATTGTTTGCATTTATTTGTAATATTGACAGTATAAAAGCTAAATGTGGCAAAAATGTGTTTTTTGTTTACTGTTTTTGTGAAACTGCATTTTGTTGTTGATTTGCCAATGCGACTAATGTAAAATAAGATTGGGGGTGCTAAAATGTTTAAGATATTGATTGCAGACGATAACAAGCAAATCGTAAGCATTTTGGAAGAATACGCAAAAAAAGAAGGTTTCGATGTAGATGTGTCTCATGATGGAGAAGATGCACTTATAAAGGCTTCCCAGTCCGATTATGACGTAATTCTATTGGATGTTATGATGCCAAAAAAGGATGGTTTCGAGGTTTGTCGTGAAATACGCCGAGATTCAACTGTACCAATTATAATGGTAACTGCTCGTGGTGAGGATTTTGAACGTATTATGGGGCTTGATAATGGGGCTGATGATTATGTCGTTAAGCCTTTTTCACCAGGAGAAGTAATGGCAAGGGTTCGAGCTATCCTTCGCAGGATTTCTATTTCTGCCTCGAGTGAAAGTGGAGCGTCATCAAGTCAGGTTTACGCCTATGGAGGGCTAGCAATCAACCTTGATGAATATACAACCCAAATTAACGGTGTAAAAATTATTTTAACCAAGAGAGAAACTGAATTATTATGGATTCTCGCAACTAATAAAAACAAAGTCTTTTCCAGAGAGCAGCTGCTAAATAGCCTTTGGGGATATGATTACTATGGAGATACTCGCACGGTAGATTCTCATATAAAGCGCCTGAGAGCCAAGTTAGACGAGTTTTCAAATCTCGATTGGGAGATTAAAACAATATGGGGTGTAGGTTATAAATTTGAGGTTTCTGAATGAAAAATGTACTGAATAGTAAAATTCTGATTAAGTTAATTCTATACTTCGTGACCTCGTTTGCTGTTTTTGCGTTTGTTATTGGGTTGCTGTTTGCCGTGCTGTTTTCGCGGCATAATATCCATGTTCATCATGCCGAATTGGAAAGGAGGGTGGTGAATATTGCCGATAGTCTGTCAGAATATATTTTTGATGGCATAATGGCTAATGCTGCCGGAAGGCGTGGTATGCAAGGTATGATGGGTATGAGGCAAGGCATGATGGGGGCAGGGGCATTTCTTCGTTTCATCGAAGATATAGCTATGAGCGATGTTTGGGTCGTCGACGCAGAATCAAACCAAATTGTTTTCGTAGGGCAACAAATAGGGTTATCAAGCCATGACTTGCCGGAAGATTCAGGACTGATTATCTCGCATGCTTTGAGCGGGGAAGTTGCTTTTTGTGAAAGCTTTAGCCTTTTTTGGGATACTCCTACTATTACGGTCGCGGCACCGATTGTTCTATCTGATGGAGATATTGCAGGGGCAGTTTTGTTGCACTCACAGGTTTCAGCTATCCATCAAGTTACAAGGAGAGGGTTAATACTGCTTGTATATAGTATATGCGTTGGGGTTATAATGTCGGCATTCGTCGCTGTTGTCTTATCTAAGAGGTTCACTAATCCCCTTAGTAATATGAAGGATGCCGCTTTACGAATTAGCGACGGTGATTATAAAGTAAAAACAGATGTAGAACAGAAGGATGAAATTGGCGAACTAGCCGCTATTATGGATGATATGGCAAGCAAGCTAAATATAGCGTCTAAGGACAGAGAGAAATTAGATAATTTAAGAAAAGATTTCGTAGCCAATATATCACATGAGCTTCGAACCCCAATTACAGTTATCCGCGGCTCATTAGAAGCGCTGTTAGATGGGGTTGTTTCTGATTCGATAAAAGTCAAGGATTTTCATGCTGAGATGCTTAACGAATGTAAGTATCTCGAGAGGCTTGTTTCCGACCTTCTTGACCTTTCGCGATTACAAAACGCTGACTTTGCAATCGAAATTCATGAAATTAACATACAAGATATAATACAAGATGTTGCCGGTGCCATGTCAATAGTAGCAGCTCAAAATGAGATAGCTTTAGTCTTAAATTCTGAAACAGGCAAATTTCATATTATTGGCGATTATTACAGACTTCGACAAATGTTTATAATTGTATTGGATAATGCAATCAAGTTCTCACCGGCGAATAGTACTGTTGCTGTTGACTTATCAAACAGGGATGATACTGTCTATATCAGCATAAAAGACCAAGGCGGCGGTATACCTAATGATGACATCCCGCATATTTTCGACCGATTTTATAAACAACGCTCTGAACAGAATAAATCCGGCACAGGGTTAGGCTTGGCTATTGCCAAACAGATAGCAAATAGGCATGGTATCACTTTGACTGCAAAAAACTGCATAGACGTCGGCGCAGAATTTAGATTCGAGATACCTATTGCAAATTTATAGAAACGGTTCGGTTTTCTTGCTGAATTTTATAGCTTCAAAATCTGACCTCCAAAACTGAAATCTCTGGCTGATTAAAAATCCTAAAAGGAAAAACTGTTGTTCCTACACCTTTTGAGATGTATAAATTACTGCTGTTTTCATGATACCATCCATCACCATATTTTGGCAAAAAGCCTTGACCCGGAGCGAAAAGAGTTGGGAAAAAAGGCAGTCTAACCTGCCCGCCATGCGTATGACCCGACAGCATTAAATCTACGTTATACGATTTAGCATACTTAAAAACTTGCGGTTGATGCGACAATACTATGTTAAAGTCATTTGGGTCAAGGACTTTTAACATTTCAAAAATATTCCCAAACCCATGTCGCAAAATCAAGTAATAATCTCTAATGCCTAAGATATTAATAAATACTCCCGAGATATTTATTTTTGCGATTTCATCTTCTAAAACAGTGATGCCGGCGCTTTCAAAAAGCTCACGCATTTCTGAGCGTTCACAAACTTCATGATTTCCAAAAACATAAAACACAGGCACTTTTTTTGTAAGCTCTCGCAAATAGGGTAGGTGAGGCAACGCTTCGGTATGCTTATCCTGTATAAAATCTCCGGTTATGGCTGCCGCATCGAAACTTAATTTGCCTATCTCATCCCAAATAAATAGATTTTCGTTGTTTTTTTTAGCATGGACATCGGAAATATGGAGTATTTTAATGCTCTTGCTAGTAAAATCAGCTTTTTTGGCACTCAAAAGTTCATTCTTAATCATCATGTTTTAAAGCAGCTCCCACCGATAAATTCGCGGATAATTGAGTTGCTTGGCAAATGCTCGCTGCTGCATCCTAAGAAACTGTCTAAAAACTTAACGAGCCGCCTCGCTTCGGTGTACTGTTGAGAATCAGGAGATATCCCAAACAGAAGCGGTTCCGCTAATTGCTTCAAAACGCAAAGCTCATATACCATTGCAGAGTTAAAGTACGCGTCTGCCTCTTCTTGGAACGGGAATATGTACTTTGCTTCTCCTCTTGCGACAGAAGGCCAAATGTTAAGAGTATCTTCCGCGCTGTAGCTCCTGAATTTAAAGTCACGAACCATTCGTCGTATTAGCCGAGTGTCGGACGTTGGGATGCGGTTATGGTCGTCAATACTTATTTGCGTAAGCGCCGAAATAAAAATTTTGAACTTTTTGTCAGCCGGAACAGTCGTAGCTACTGCACTGTTAAGACCATGTATGCCTTCAACGATTAAAATGTCTTTTTCACCCATTTTAATCATATCACCGTGATATTCGCCTTTTCCATCCTTAAAATTATATGTCGGAACTTCGACTTCTTCGCCATTTGCCATTCTTAATAAATGGTTGTTCAATAAATCAATGTCAACATGGCTGATTGTCTCAAAGTTCGGCCGTCCAAATTCATCAAGCTCAGCTTCCGCAGCCGGCTTAAAATAATTATCCATAGAAATAACTCGAGCTTTAAATCCGTTTACGTTTAACTGGATGCTTAGTCGGTTTGCAAATGTTGTTTTGCCCGATGATGACGGTCCGGCGATAAGGACAATGTTCGCGCCTTTGCCCGTAATCATATCTGCAATTTCAGCCGTTCTTTTTTCGTGTAGCGCTTCCGATAATCTTACAATTTCGAAAAACTTACCGTCGCAAATGTTGTTGTTAAGCTCGCAAACATTACGAGTATTAAGTATTTCGCGCCATTTTTTTGCCTGATCAAATACGACTGACATTTTATCAAGCTGTGCGATTTCCGTAAGTTCGTCCGGGTTAGACTGCTCCGGCATTTGAAGCAAAATCCCATTGTCAGAGCGGTGAAGCTTAAATGACACAAAATATTTTGTGTTAATTGCCATCGCACCGTAAAAATAGTTGTAATGATTTGAAAGCTCATAAAAGTTAATCCAACCTGTGCGTCTGAATTTTATCGTTCCGATTTTATCGAGAAGGTTGTTTTCATAGGCTACAGCCATACCGTCTTCAAGTGACAGCGTTACTTTTGAAATTGGAAGCTCTTTTTTAACAATTTCCACCATGCGCTCCTCGATTTTGACAATATCCTCATCCGTTATTTTATCGCGGTCATTCTCGTTCGGAAACTCGCAAAAATAATTTTTATTGACTGATCTGTTTATAACAATGCGTATGTCGTTTCCAACGATGTCTTTTATCGCGCAAAACATGATAAAAAACAGGCTGCGCTGATAAACTCTGAACCCGTTTGAATTCGTTATGTCAAGAAATTCTATTTTGCAAGGCCGCTTAATCTGCATAGTGAGCTCCTTAAGCGCATTATCGACCGTTGCAACTATGACCGGGAACTTAGTCGATCCGGAGTGTTTTTCGCTTAAACCATACAAAGTCGTCCCCTTTTCAACTTCGATTTCTCGCCCCATCAAGTTCACTTTTATTAATTCGCTCATTTGGTTAAATTCCTCCCTCTATGCCTGTTTAAACGGTGATTTTTGCCGCAAGCTTTTAATTATTTCAATATCAATATTTTCTGCCGCCGCCGCTTGCTTGATTTTATTGATTATAACATCCGCAATAATGACTTCAGTAGCAAAATGCGTTCCATCGATTACAACAAGCCCAAGTTCAAATGCTGTTTGTGCGTTATGATACGTCAAATCTCCCGATATTAGAACATCACAACCTTTTATAAGTGCTAGTTCAATAAAATCCATGTTCGAAGCGCTTCCTGTGCATAGTGCGACTTTGCTTATTGTTTTATTTTCATCGCCGACATAATTAATAATGCCTAATTCCAGACGGCTTTTAATAATTTTTAGAAGTTCCTTAGTCTCCATAGGTTTAGTCAGAGCGCCAATTCTACCCATTGATATCGTGTTGTCATTTGAGTGCGGCAATGGCATAAAGGGCTGCCTGTCTGTAAGTCCTAATACGTCAAACAGCCTATCATTAACGCCGCCTGCTGTTGCGTCAAGATTCGTATGCGCTGCGTAAAAAGATATTTTATTTCTGATAAGCTTGATTATTTTTTGTCCCAAAAGTGTTTCATCAGTTATTTTTTTAATCGAATGGCGCATTATCGGATGATGCGTGATAACCATGTCTGATTTAAGCAGGATTGCCTCATCTAAAACATCGTCTGTAAGCTCAAGCGCGACTAAAATTTTATTCACAGGTTTATTTTTTTCGCCAACTAAAAGCCCAACGTTGTCACTCTCATAAGCGAGACATGCGGGGGCGAGCTTTTCCATAACATCCATAACCCATTTAGTAGTCATAACCAACATCCTTTAAAGCATCAGTGTACGCATTTATAAGATTTTGCACTTCCAAAAGCCGTGCCTTCCCACCGGAGTCGGCATTTTTGACGCTATATTCTATCTTTTTAAGCGAATTAATCTGCTTTTTTAAATATTTCACGAAGGTCTCACAAGGATTTTCTATTAATTTCTTTCCGATAACATAATTCGCTTCAGTGTAATTTTCATCATTACCCTTTGTGCATACGATAATGTTATAAATCTTCCCCGAATCCTCAATTATTCGTTCTTTGTCTATTTTAAAAGCTATTTTGTGAATATAGCGCCTAACATCGGGAATGTCAAGTTGTGGCTGCAATATCAAATATTCAAGTTTTGATATTACAGTAGACGCACTTTTTAAAATGTTAATTATCAAATGACCGCCCATTCCCGCCAAAATAGCAGATTCAGCCTCTCCCGGCTTCACATTTTCAAATCCGTTTGACAGCCGAGTTTCTATCATATGCTCGAGCCCCGCGGACTTAATATTTTTCCTGGCAATATCAAGAGGGCCTTTGTTTATATCGCATGCGATTGCCCTATTGGTAATTCCCTGTTGACAAGTATAAATAGGAATATAAGCATGATCCGTGCCTATGTCTATAATAGATTTTGTATTTATTTCCGCAGCGATTGCACTAAGTCGCTTACTTAACAAGCTTATCCACCAATTCATCAGAGGCCAAATAAGGAATGGTAACATGTGCTTTACCTTGTTCGGATCTGTTATATTCAATACTTGTTGAAATTGCGTTTTCGTTTCGCGCCCAAGAGCGACGCGCAACACCGCCCATTACATCCCACATCATAGCTGATTTTATAATTTCATCAACGCTTTCAGAGCCGTCAAGCACCAATCCAAAGCCGCCATTTATTGATTTTCCGATTCCAACGCCGCCGCCGTTATGCAATGCGATAAGGCTCATGCCTCTTGCTGCGTTACCTGCGAAGCAATGCGTTGCCATTTCCGCCATTATGTTTGAGCCGTCTTTAATATTCGCCGTTTCTCTAAATGGCGAATCTGTGCCCGATACATCATGATGGTCACGTCCAAGCATGATCGGCCCGACTTCTTTATTTCGCACCATTTCGTTAAACTTAAGCGCGATACGCGTTCTGCCCCATGCGTCTTGATATAAAATCCTCGCCTGTGTGCCTACAACGAGTTTGTTTTCTTTTGCGTCCCTAATCCAAATGTAGTTATCTCTGTCTTGAAAACGCCTGTTAGGGTCGATTAAATTCATTGCTGCGATGTCTGTTTTGTCAAGGTCATCAGATTTGCCGGACAGGCAAACCCACCTAAATGGTCCATACCCATAGTCAAAAAGCATAGGGCCCATTACGTCCTCAACGTATGATGGGAAAATAAAGCCGTCTTTTTCGTCAACGCCATTTTTTGAAATTTCTTTAACGCCCGCGTCGTAAACCGCTTTCATAAACGAGTTGCCATAGTCGAAGAAGTACGTTCCTATTGCCGTTAGCTTTTTAATCGCGTTAAAATGCCTGATGAGTGTTTCGTTAATGAGCTTAACGAACTTTTCACGGTCTTTACTGAGCATCTCAGTCCTCTGTTCAAACGTAATACCTGCAGGGCAATACCCGCCGTCATAAGTATTATGACATGATGTTTGGTCGGATAAAAGGTCGATTTTAAAGCCGGTTTCAGCGGCATACTCCAAAAGGTCAACTATATTTCCGTGATATGCAATTGAAATGCTTTTTTTGCTGATAACATGCTCTTTTGCGATTTCAAATGTTTCTTTAAGGCCATCGGTTATAACATCTACCCAGCCTTGCTTATGCCGCGTTTCGATTCTTGAATAATCAACTTCCGCGAAAATGCCGACAGCTCTTGCTATATTTGCGGCTTTTGGCTGCGCGCCGCTCATCCCGCCTAGTCCTGATGAAACGAAAGTAACTCCAGACAGGTCACTTTTTTCATCAATGCCTAAAAATTTGCGTCCGGCGTTCAAAATTGTATTGAACGTTCCGTGTACGATTCCCTGAGGGCCTATGTACATCCAACCCCCGGCCGTCATTTGACCATAGTTAGCTACGCCTAACTGCTCTGCGATTTCCCAATCGTTTATATTATCAAACATGCCAACCATAAGCGCGTTTGTAATTATGACACGTGGCGCATCAGGCTTTGAAGGGAATAGCCCGACAGGATGACCTGATTGGATAACAAGAGTCTGCTCATCCGTTAATTCCTCAAGATACAGTTTAATTAGCTGATATTGCAGCCAGTTTTGACAAGGTTGTCCGGTTTCTCCATATGTTACAAGTTCATAGGGGTAAAGTGCGATTTCAAAGTCAAGATTATTGTCAATCATAACTTGGAATGCTTTGCCTTCTGTGCAGTTGCCGTTGTATTCGTTAATAGGCCTGCCGTAAATGCGGCCTACGGGGCGATAGCGATATGCGTAAATTCGCCCGTATGTTTTAAGTTCGTCAAGAAATTCCGGCGCGAGCGTTTCATGAAGCTCTTCCGGAACATAACGCAGCGCATTTTTAAGTGCAAGCTTCGTCTGCTCCTTCGTTAGGCGATATCCACGATCGGGCGCCCGGCGGATGCCTTCTTGAAATTTTGGATATTCAGGCAGCTTATTTCCCAGTTTAATCATCATCGCACTGTCTATTGATTTGTTGATTGTCATTTGATATCCCCCTTATTGCATCTTGGTAATCGCTCATTTTCTACATCCTTTCAGTATATTCAAAGGTGAAGGATGCGGTTAAATGAAGCATTGATGAATCTTTTGAGTGAAATCAATTATAACATAAACAAGACAGTAAAGTAAACGTTTATATTGATCTAATTTGCAATCTCATATTCATAGTCTAAAATCTATTAACGACTTCTTCATAACAATCATTGTCAGAGGAACAATTTGCAAAACTGCAATGGCTATCATGATCGTCGTTGCCGAAAAACTGTCTACTAAAATTCCGCCTATAATAAATGCGGGTATGGAAGTTATGTTTATTACGCTTTCAAAAACAGAAAAAACTTTTCCAAATATCATATACGGATTTTAATTTCTGTTCCAAAATCGCTTAAATAAATATTATCGAAAATCCAATAAATTATCCACCATTTAATGATGGATTAATGCGAAAACATGCGAATATCACCTCAAGAATAACAAACAAAAACCGCTAGATATCCTTGATATCTAGCGGTTTTCTTGACTAGCGGGTGAAGGGAATCGAACCCTCGCTCTCAGCTTGGAAGGCTGATGTTCTGCCATTGAACCACACCCGCATGAAGGTGTTTTAATTAACACCTTCGAAATTATACCACGCGTTTTTGTGTTTGTAAATAGGTAATTTTAAAGAATTTAAAATTTGCAATAGATTAATTAAAAGCTCTAATAAGTTCATAATACAAACTCAAAGTCTCATCACTGTCCGCAAAGCTAATAAAAATATCACGTGCGTCTTGCCTTTCTATATGGATTGTCGGGGATGAGGTTGCTCTTATAAACAGCAATGTTTCACCGTGAGTATGCGATCTGAAATTGCCTTTTAACACGTCTCCAACTCCTGAAAAGCCGTTTGTTCTACTGCCTGCACCGATTTCCCTCATGCTTTGCTCAATAAGAGTGACACTTGAAATTTCAACAAAGTCAACGGTTAGGCCATATATCCCACTGATTCGTACGTTTGATTCAGAAACGGTTACGTTCGGCTCGTTAAATCCTAAAAGCATTAATGTCCCAACACCAATAAATGTTAAAACGAGAATTACAACGTGGAATTTTGTAAACCGGCCTCGCCTTAAGAAACGGACGTTTTTGACATCCGCGCCTTCTTTTAAATATCGTTTGCTCGAATTAAAGAAAAATACAGCGCCGAAGGAAAGTGCTGCAATTAATATCGTTCCGGTTGTAATAAGCCAGTATATTTCAAAATTGATGCCAATGAACATCACAGCCATGCTTAGCGTGATGCTAAGCACTAATTTGCCAACGTCGCGGCACAGCTTTTTTTCATTATAATTCGCCCTTTCTTCTTTTGACATCATGTTATAACCCGATATCAAAAACGCACCGCGGCCACTTAATAAAAATAAAGACATTAAAAGCATTGATGCACATATTGCAATTGCAAAAATTAACATAAAACATCACCCGCCTTTTTCAAATCTTGACTTTTCCTCTTTTTAACAGCTTCGGATAAAATATACTCGATTTGACCGTTGATGGAACGGAATTCATCATCGGCCCACTTGTTTATTTCGTTCCAAAGAGTAGGGGACAGACGCAGAGGAACTTGTTTTTTATCGCTTTTATTGATCTTATCAGCCATTTTTAGTAAAGGCTTCCGCTGTTGACGATTGGCTGTGCATCTCTGTTTCCGCAAAGAACTACGAGTAAATTAGATACCATTGTTGCTTTCCGTTCATCGTCAAGGTCTACAATATTGCCTTCTGAAAGTTTTCTAAGAGCCATTTCAACCATGCCAACCGCGCCTTCAACGATTTTTTGCTTAGCGTCAATAACCGCTTTTGCTTGTTGTCTTTGAAGCATTGCCGCCGCGATTTCGGGCGCATACGCGAGATGTGCGATTCTTGTCTCGATTATTTCAATGCCTGCAAACTCCACACGGCTTTGAAGTTCTGTTCTAAGCTCTTCCGCGACTTTGCTTGAGCTTCCTCTAAGTGAGGTTTCTTCGCCGTCTTCAGAAATATCATACGGATACTGCCTTGCGACGTTTCTGATTGCTGCGTCGCTTTGAGTTGAGACATATGCACTATAGTTATCCACCTCAAACACAGCTTTTGTCGCATTTGTAATACGCCAAATAACAACAACGCCAATTTCAATCGGATTACCTTCACGGTCATTAATTTTCTGCCTTTCGTTGCTAAGTGTTATAGCTCTGAGCGAAACTTTGCGATTTGGGATATTCCATGTTGTCCAGTCCGGCGGAGGTGTGGTCGGGTTGGTCATTGAGCAAAACGGGTTGATAAAGAAAAACCCCGGCTTCGCAATTGTGCCGTAATATCTTCCGAATAAAACATAGACAGCAGCTTCGTTTGGGTTTACGATTTTAAGGCCGCCGATAGCAAGCGGCAGTATGAGAATCCAATAGCCTATCATCGCGAGCAAAAGCGTTAAAGCCGAATGGCTGTATCCGTTATCAACAAAGTCGATAATCGCTAAGATAAACCCCCAAACACTTGCAATAAACAAAATAATTGCAGGTATTAGTATGATAAAGCCACTAATTGGATTAAGAAGTTTTTCTTCTCTTCCTGTTGAATTATTAGTCATTTTTATGCCTCCTTGATCTTTAATCGTTTTAATATTAAAATGATATCATAATAATATTTATATGTCAAGTCGATTTTGAAAGAAAATTAAACATAATAAATCGACTCCAAATCCTTCTTTTTTTGCCTTATTTTACATCAGCCGCATTGGCAAATCAACAAAAAATGCAGCTTCATAAAAAAATTAATCAAAAAACATATTTTCGCCATATTTGGCTTGTATACTAAATAACATCAAAAGAGAGGCTAGCGATTATATGTTGAAAATTATCGAAAGTATATGCTATAATTAAAACTACCATAAAGGTCAAATAGCTGTGAAATAGCTTTAAAGCTCAAAAATAATGGAGGAATTTTTTTGTTTATGCAAGTTCTTGTCACGCTGAACATAGTTATAGCTATAGTGTTTACGGCATTTTACTCTTATCAGCTTGTTTATATTTTTGTTTCCATTTTCGTCAAAAAGAAAACTAAAAATGAAGAAATACGTATACATAACTATGCTGTATTGATAGCGGCAAGAAATGAATCACAGGTTATAGCACAGCTTATAACCAGCATACAAGGGCAATCTTATCCACAAGAGAAGTTAACTATTTTTGTCATTGCTGACAACTGCACCGATAATACAGCTGATATCGCAAGAAACGCAGGGGCTGTTGTATTTGAGCGGTTCAATAAAAACCAAGTAGGAAAAGGATATGCGCTTGACTTTTTGTTCGGTAAAATCTTTGAGTCATATTCGCAAAGTGAATTTGACGGTTTTTTTATTTTTGATGCTGATAACCTTCTTGATGTTGACTATATTGCAGAAATGAACAAGACTTTCTGTAATGGGCATAAAATTATTACAAGTTATAGAAACTCAAAGAATTACGCTGACAACTGGCTATCGGCGGGTTATTCTCTTTGGTTTTTGCGCGAATCAAAATATATGAACAATGCGAGAATGATTCTTGGTACGGGTTGTGCTATATCTGGAACAGGCTTTTTAGTATCGGCGGATATTATTATTGAGAACAATTACTGGCCTTTCCATTTGCTAACCGAGGATATAGAATTTTCAAACCATAACGCTATCGCGGGAAACCGTATAGCATACTGCGATACGGCAGTTTTTTATGATGAGCAGCCTACAACTTTTCGGGAGTCTTGGAATCAGCGTATGCGATGGGCGAAAGGGTTTTATCAAGTTTTTGGAAAATACGGAACGTCTCTAATAAAAGCAATGTTTACAAAAGGCAGTTTTTACGCCTTTGATATGTTTATGACGATACTGCCTGCAATGATACTAACATCTGTAACAATGTCGATAAACTTGATTTTAATTATTTTAGGATTGGTAATAGGCTTCGATATTTCTTCTGTGGTCAATTTATTTTTAACAGCTTTTATAACTTTATATATTTTGCTTTTTGCGGTCGGCAGTATAACTGTTGTGACTGAATGGAAAATGATACATTGCCGATCATTTTATAAGGTTGCTTATCTTTTCACGTTTCCACTGTTCATGCTGACATATATTCCAATCGCTTTGGCTGCTATGTTTAAGCGCGTTGAATGGAAACCTATAAAACATGGAACAGTAACAACACTGTGTGGTGTGCGCCCGGAGCATATTTGTATAGTTGACGGGGAGTATATTTGTCCAAACAAAAAGGACAAAGCTACTTGTCCTCCGGGCTGTATGTATTATAATCCGCCTAATAGCACTGTGAAGTAAAATTAAAAGACAAAGTAAGGTCTTTTTTAGGCTGTAAAGTGTGAAAATTAAAATAAAAAGCTTCCCAATTTTGTTAATTGGGAAGCTTTTGTAAAATATTTATCCAACTTTAATTTTAAACATATCAATCGGTGTTGTTCCATCCCATGATGCTATTTTTTGCTCGAAATAACTTTGCATTTTGTCGGCTGTTTCTTTGTCAAATTTACCTTCTTCAACGCCTCTGTCAAAGGCTAACTTGTTGTCTGCAATAAGCGCTTCTTTGTATTCGTTAAGTCTGTCAGCTGATGACATTAATGAAAAGATTGAATTGCCGTTATCGATTTCTGCTTTAAGCTGTTCCTGTGAAATTTCTAAAATTTTTGATTCTAATGGGTAAAATGCTCCCGATTGTGAGCTCATTACGCCGACTGCTTGGTTCATGCCTGCGCCTTGATAACCTGTAATGTTAGGACCGGGGTTATAAGCTGCTGGTGTTGTTCGATTTGCCGGTGCGGTATTTGCAGGTGTCGCCGTCGTTGCATTATAGTTCGTCATACCTGCTCCAGGCGCGATTCCTGCGTTGGGTGCAGCTCCGCCTGTCGCGGGTGCAAATCCTGCGTTGGGTGCTGTTGTTCCCGCTCCGGGCGCGATTCCTGTGCCGGGCGCTGTTCCGCCGATTCCGGGTACATAGCCTGTTGCGTTCATACCTCTGTCAACTGTACCTCTGTTTGCCGGCGTTGTTTGATAATTTTGCTGCCCATATCTGCCGGCTCCGGTTTGTTGGTTTGTATTTACTCCTAGGTTAGTTTTGCTGTTATAACCATGGGTTTGATTTTGGTTAAGATGTTGGCCCTGGTTAAGGTGTCGGTTTTGATTCATATGCTGGCTTTGTCCGGTATGCTGATTATTTTGGCCGCTTTGATGGCTTTGACCCGGTATATCCGTCACTAAAACATCAACGTTGCCTTCGCCGTCTAGCATAATCATAATAATATCCTGCCCGCCGACATCAATGATTATGTTCGTGCCTTTACCCGCCGCAAAAGCTGTCGCGCTCATCGAAAGCACGATTATAAAACTCAAAACAAATGCAATTTTTTTCTTCATGTTATAATAACCTCCGTTTTATAATTATTTACAAGCGGGAGAGTCACCCCTCCCCCCTTGTTTCATCACGAAAATATTATTTACAAAAAAAAGGATTTAAACACGGAAGTATATTCCAACCGGGACACATGGTCGAGCAGCTCTATATTGTACTACGAAGGAGTTCAAGTATCGAAAGACCAATCTCCATAAATCCAAGTCTTGCTAACGTTCTGAATTAAGGTTATAATGTCACCTTAGGCATTATGATTAAATGAAAGGGATGGACGATACTTATGAAAATAATTGAACTTAGAAGCGACACTTTGACCGAGGCGACTCCCGAAATGCGTGAAGCGATGAAAAATGCTATTACCGGCGATGATGTTTACGGCGAAGACCCGACGATTAACGAGCTTCAAGAGCTCGGCGCAAAGATGTTAGGCAAGGAAGCCGCACTTTTTGTTCCAAGCGGCACAATGGGCAATCTTGCGGCTCTTCTTACGCATTGCAAACCAAGCGAAGAAGTTATGCTTGAAAAAAATGCGCATATTTATTATTTTGAGCGCGGTGGCATGGCGTCAATGGCCGGTCTGTTACCAAATCTTTTAGAAAGCGACAACGGCGTTGTTAAGCCGGAGCATATTAAAGCATCTTTCCGCCCTATTGCGGCGCAAGATTTAAAAACATCTCTTCTTGTCCTTGAAAACACGCACAATCTTTGCGGAGGAACGGTTTCAACAGTCGAAGATATGGATGCGGCGGCTAAGACGGCAAAAGAGTTCGGCATGAAAGTCCATGTTGACGGCGCAAGGCTTTTTAACGCGGCGGCATATTTAAAAGTTGAGGCAAAAGAACTTATCAAAAATGTAGATTCGGCAATGGTTTGCCTGTCAAAAGGGCTGTGCGCGCCTGTTGGTTCTTTGCTTGTCGGAGAAAAGGACTTTATTACAAAAGCGAGGCAATGGCGTTCAATACTTGGCGGTTCAATGCGCCAAGCAGGCCATATCGCGGCGGCGGGCATGATTGCTCTTAATAAAATGGTTGACCGTCTTCATATCGATAATGAAAACGCATTTTTCTTAGCGGAAGAACTTAATAAAATCGACGGTTTAAGTGTAAATATGGCAGCACAGCATACGAATTTGATTTATTGCGACGTTGACCCTAAGCTTATGACAGCTGAACAGCTTGAAGAAAAACTCGGAAAAAAAGGTGTAAGGGTTATAGCCTTAAGAGCAGGTACAATAAGGATTGTAACGCATCATGACGTATCAAGAGATGACGTTAAAGAAGCACTCCAAATTATTAAGGAAGTTTGCTAAGGAATTTCACAAATAAATCTTGAAGAGGGTCTTTATGGGAAAAGTTAATATTGAGCGTATTAAACGCAGAGGTGGATCGTTAATAGAGTATTTTTGCGTATTTAATATGAGTAAGGAAGAATTTACTAAAGGTACAAACGGTGATATGCAGTTTTCAGCAAGACATTTAACACCAAAGGCAGAGCTAGAATACAAAAGTCAATGGTGGGATGGGCCGAGAACAATTGAGCCAATAAAAAATGGAGAAGCAATTTCTGTTGAATTGGAAAATGATATTAATAAAATGTTCGTTTGGACAGATACAGTATCTGGTGAGCTTTTCAGTGATGAAATAGAGGTGATTGCAAGTAAAACATATTCAATTAAAACTAAAACAGGTCTTTTCTCATTGAAACTTATTGTCAGTGAGTCTTGATAAAGACATCTCGGCTTATATAAAACACTAAAAGCAAAATGAGGGTGGAATTTGCTAATTCGCCCTTGACTTTTAAAATGGTTAGTGGTAAAATCATCAAGCTATGTCTTTTTGGGCATGGCTAATAGAAATGCTAAAGGCAGATTAATATTGTAAGGAGGTGCAATAATGCCAACATTCAACCAATTGGTTAGAAAAGGACGCAAATCAGCGGTTACTAAGTCAACTTCTCCCGCGCTTCAAAAAAATCTTAATACTTTAAAGCGCAAAATGACTGATAAATCAAGCCCACAAAAACGTGGTGTTTGTACGTCGGTTAAAACGGCTACGCCTAAAAAGCCTAACTCGGCTCTTAGGAAAATCGCCCGTGTACGTCTTTCAAACGGCATGGAAGTTACAAGCTACATTCCGGGTGAAGGACACAACTTACAAGAGCACAGCGTTGTTCTTATAAGAGGCGGCAGGGTCAAGGATATTCCAGGTGTGAGATATCACATTATCCGCGGTGTTCTCGACACAGCAGGCGTTGCAAACAGAATGCAGGCGCGTTCAAAATACGGCGCGAAGCGTCCTAAGAAAAAAGCATAATAGGGCGCATTAGCGCAATAATATCAATATGCCTAGCAATATTATCTGCCGATAATCGAATAGATAGTAAGAACAGGCATGAATCGTAAGGAAGAATTTTCGCTACGCGAAAATGACGCAGCATTTTGCGCTTCAATTGTGTGCAAAGATGCAAAGCGCGTCGCCCGGTTTCTTCCGGGTTCCAACGAGTACCGTTGATATAATTATTTATTAATTAAGGAGGGAAGAATCGTGCCACGAAAAGGTCATGTTTCTAAAAGAGAAATTTTGCCGGATCCGCTTTATAACAGCAAACTTGTGTCAAAGCTGATTAATACAATTATGTATGATGGCAAAAAAGGCGTTTCCCAAAGCATTGTTTACGGAGCGTTCGAACAGGTAGCTGAAAAAAGAGGCAAAGATGCGCTTGAGTCTTTTGAAGAGGCTTTAAATAACATTATGCCGCTTCTTGAAGTTAAAGCTCGCCGTGTCGGCGGTGCAACTTATCAAGTGCCAATGGAAATCCGCCCTGAAAGACGTCAAGCTCTCGGTTTAAGATGGCTTGTGTCTTATTCAAGAAGAAGAGGTGAAAAGCGTATGCAAGACCGCTTAGCCAACGAAATTCTTGACGCGCTTAACAACACAGGCGGAGCAATTAAGAAAAAAGAAGAAACCCACAAAATGGCAGAAGCCAACAGAGCATTCTCGCATTATAAGTGGTAAAAATAAAATTATGCAACTTGCAATTAGTTAGGTTTCTAGCAGCTTTTTTTCTGAAGTCTGACATCTGAAATCTGACATTTGGAACGGAGGAATAAAATTGTCAAAACGAGCCTTCCCACTCGAGCGCACTCGGAATATTGGGATAATGGCACATATAGATGCAGGTAAAACCACTTTAACTGAGCGTATTTTGTACTATACAGGCCGCAATTACAAAATGGGGAACACCCATGAAGGCACTGCGACTATGGACTGGATGGAACAAGAGCAGGAAAGAGGTATTACCATCACATCGGCCGCTACTACTACTACTTGGAACGATAATCTTGTAAATATTATCGACACACCCGGGCATGTTGACTTTACTGTAGAAGTCGAGCGTTCTCTTAGAGTTTTGGACGGAGCAATCTGTGTCTTTTGCGCAAAAGGCGGCGTGGAGCCGCAGTCTGAAACTGTTTGGAGGCAAGCGGATAAATACGGCGTTCCTCGCCTTGCGTTCGTAAACAAAATGGATAGGTCGGGTGCCGATTTTAATTCCGTTATCGAAAAAATCAAAGAACGTCTTGGTGCAAACCCAGTACCGCTTCAAATACCTATTGGGGCTGAAGACAGCTTCGAAGGAATTATCGACCTTATCGAAATGAAAGCTTATCATTTCGAAGGAGATAACGGCACTGAAATCGTCGTTAAAGATATCCCTGCTAACTACGTTGATGCCGCAAATGAGCAGCGTTCTCAAATGATAGAATCTGTCGCAGAGACTAATGAAGAGCTTCTTGAAAAATATTTAGGCGGCGAAGAACCGACTAATGAAGAACTTATGACAGCAATTAGAAACGCTTGTATCGCAACGGAGATTATACCCGCATTTTGCGGCACGGCGTACAGAAATAAAGGCGTTCAAAAGCTTCTTGACGCTGTTATTGACTATTTGCCTGCGCCGCCTGACGTTCCTGCGATAAAGGGTGTTTTGCCTGATTCGGATGAAGTTGTTGAGCGTCAGTCAAGCGATGATGAGCCGTTTTCGGCTTTAGCTTTTAAAATAATGAACGATCCTTTTGTTGGAAAATTAGCGTTTTTCAGAGTTTATTCTGGCGTTTTAGAATCGGGATCATATGTTTACAACGCTGTAAAAGGCAAACGCGAACGTATCGGCCGTATTTTACAAATGCACGCTAACCATCGCCAAGAAATTGACAAAGTGTACGCAGGAGACATCGCTGCCGCCGTCGGTTTGAAAATGACAACGACGGGCGACACTCTTTGTAACGAAGATCATGAAATTATTCTCGAATCAATGAACTTCCCCGAGCCTGTTATATCGGTTGCAATTGAGCCGAAAACTAAAGCAGGCAGAGATAAAATGGGCAACGCATTATCAAAACTCGCCGATGAAGACCCAACTTTTAGAACACATACGAATACGGAAACGGGTCAAACAATTATCGCGGGTATGGGCGAATTGCATCTTGAGATTATCGTTGACAGACTTTTCAGAGAGTTTAAAGTTGAAGCGAATGTTGGCAGACCGCAAGTTGCGTATCGTGAAGCGATTCGCAAAGCGGTTGACGTTGAAGGTAAGTATGCTAAACAATCAGGCGGACGCGGTCAATACGGTCACTGTAAAATCAAGTTTGAGCCTTTGGATCATAACGATTCTGAAAAAACTTTCGAGTTTGTTAATTCAATCGTCGGCGGAACGATTCCGAAAGAATATATCCCTGCGGTTGAAAAGGGTATCAAAGGTGCAATGCAGTCAGGTATAATTGGTGGCTATCCTGTACTTGGCGTCAAAGCAACTTTATATGACGGGTCATATCATGAAGTTGACTCTTCTGAAATGGCGTTTGAAATTGCCGGCTCTATGGCGTTTAAAGAAGCGATGCGCAAAGCTGATGCGATTTTGCTTGAACCTATTATGAAAGTTGACGTTACGGTGCCCGAAGAATACATGGGAGATGTAATCGGCGATGTGACTTCAAGGCGTGGACGCATTGAGGGTACTGAAATGATCGGTAATGCGCAAATTATACATTCATATGTTCCGCTTGCGGAAATGTTTGGATACGCTACTGACCTTCGTTCTAAAACGCAAGGCCGCGGTGTTTACAGTATGGAAGTCCACCACTATGAACCTGTGCCGAAAAGCGTTCAAGAAAAGGTTGTTTCGGGTAAAGGAGACGCTTAAGACGAAATTTACCAATTTTCTAAAACAACTCTTGCAAATATTAAAAATTAACTTTATAATAGAAAAAATAGGAATTCAGACAAGGGAAAGATTCCCTACAATTAAGGAGGAAATAAGAAATGGCTAAGGCTAAATTCCAAAGAGGCAAAACTCACGTTAATATTGGAACAATCGGTCACGTTGACCACGGTAAAACTACTTTGACCGCTGCTATTACTTATACAATGCAGAAAAGATA
>Ga0131853_10007874_pt1 | contig 19332 bp, 7 predicted proteins | sample TergutLab28metaG_FD_92764 | JGI IMG/M metagenome (GOLD analysis project Ga0131853, IMG submission 92764) | Labiotermes labralis P1 segment gut microbial communities from Petit-Saut dam, French Guiana - Lab288 P1 (version 2) (version 2) | ecosystem: Host-associated > Arthropoda: Insects >...
CCTGCATACTCAGCGTGAGCTCTGATAAGGTGGCCCGCATCAACAAGCTGGGGCCCATCTGGCACCTCAATGAAATGGAAGCCCTCGCTTACACCGGCTTGGATGACCCACGCAAGGCAGGGGAGAAGATACTTGAGGAGTGCAATAACGCCGTAGTAATAACTCTTGGAGCTGAGGGCGTGCTCCTCTTCAGCAAGGATGAATGCTTGCAGGTGCCCAGCACGCCTGTAAAACCGGTGGATACCATCGGCGCCGGCGATTCCCATCTTGGCGCTCTCATCGCTGCGCGCAATCAAGGAGCCACCTGGCAGGAGGCCCTCACGCTGGCCAACCGGATAGCAGCGGCTGTCTGTCAACAAAAGGGTGCTCTACTCTCGGATGATGTTGCCAGACAGCTCATGACATGGGAACAGGGGGGACGGGGTTAGTGTTCCAATTTGACCTTGGTCAAATTGGAACACTAACCCCGTCCCCCCTGTTCCAACTTGAAAACAAGCAGGCAATTCAAAGACATCTACACACTCATAGATTTCAAGAAGGCTAAGAAGTAAGACAGATGAGACAGAGGGATGTATAAATTGTCACATTTAGAATGTGACAGTTTAAACGCCCCATTCAATCTTGATGTAGCCAATAATCTCTCTTTCCGTCGTGTCTGTCATAAAATCGCCAGGAGCACATACACACTCAAAGAAAAAAGCGCGCGTAAAAGCAAACGGGGGGTGGGGCCCTTTAGGGCGGGGGGCAGAGCCCCCCGTTATTGCCCTTTAATTTATTTTGTTACGCGAGGGGGTCTGGGGGGCGGCGAAGCCCCCCAGGCGTTGCAGGCACTAAGTATGATTGAGGTTAACCTCGCTATCTGCAGAATTATGTCTGAGAATTGCGGTTTAGTACGACTTTTTGGTCTTGTTTGGTCAAATCGCCCCGCTTTTACCAATTCTCGTAGGAATAAATCGTACTAAACCGCAATTTTCAGACATTAATTCTCGCGAGGCTTAGTGAAAAGTGTGGGTGGAGTGCGTGGGACAGGAAAGAAGGCGGCTTCGCCGCCCAAAGAGTGTCGCACGCTTGCGCGTGCGCGCGGCGGAATACTAGGGTTCCGCCGCTTGCCTTTAAGGGGCGCGCTTTGCGCGCGGCACTATTGTGAGTCTTCCGTGCCAGACCTACGGCAAGATAAATTGCGCTGGTGGTGGCATTGTACGGTGATATACTGCTTACCGCATACTCTTTTAACGTGTATGCTAAAGCGGTGATACTGGTCAACAAAACTGTTTTTATCAAGTTCAGATACCTGGGGAACAGACCCTGTAAAGGAGGTACGGCATGTTGTATACGGAGGAAATTTTTGATTTAGTCATGAAGGGAAAGGCCAAGCTCATTGCCGACAAAGTCACCGAGGCAGTTGAGGCGGGCGAAGACCCCTCAAGGCTACTCAACGAGGGAATGATTGCCGCGATGGACGAGCTTGGAGTTAGGTTCACCAACGGAGAAATCTTTGTGCCGGAGATGATGGTCTCGGCCAAGGCTATGAAAAACGGCGTTGCGGTTCTCAAGCCCCATCTTTCAGAGGGTGCTACCTCGGTCATTGGCGCAGTGGCTATTGGCACCGTTGCAGGCGACATGCATGACATTGGCAAGAACCTGGTTGCAATGATGCTCGAGAGCGCCGGATTTGAGATCTTTGACCTGGGCGCCGACGTATCGGCAGACCAGTTTGTTCAGACTGTTAAGGATAACCCGCAGGTTACTATCATTTGCTGCTCGGCCCTGCTCACCACTACTATGGCTGGCATGAAAACCACCCTCGATGCCTTTACCGAGGCCGGTCTCAGAGACAAGGTCAAAGTGCTCGTGGGCGGCGCTCCCATTACTCAGGAATTCAGCGATGAAATTGGCGCCGACGGCTACGGCAATGACGCTGCCGCTGCGGTAAGGCTCGCCAAGAGCTTTGTTGCTGCCTAAGTGCTGTTCCACTGTCTTAAAACGCGAAGGGGTTGTTGGGGTCTGCGAGCAGGGCTTTCATGTCGCGCCAGTTGGGGACGCCTTTGGCGAGCAGTTCAGCGTGCTCTTCTTCGGTTGCGTCGGGCGCAAGGCGCTTGATGATTTCCACGAGATAGGCGTATACCACGGCATGGGGCGGGTAGGGGATGAGGCTCTCCGAGAACCAAACGGTGTCCTTTTCGTCGTCGATGCGCACCCAGGTGTTGTGCATGGGGCGGCTGTTCACTGTCTCAGGTACGTGCGCCTCGGGAAAGACACGTTGCATGCATTGTTGAAGCAGGCTCGTGATGTTGCGCGAGAATACCGGCTTTGCAAAGGAGAGAAACGCCAGGCGACCTTGATCGTAGTTGCCGGCTTGTATGAGCTCAAGCAAGATGACACTCACGTCTTGCTGCACGCTCGCCTTGACGTTGGCGCGGCCGCGTGAGCTCTTTTTCATGGTCCGCGTGGTAGAGGGTGAGTAGACGCGCAGCATAAAAGGTCGCCCAAGCAGGTGAACCACATCACCTGACCTAAAGCGGCACTTGAGCGACTTGGACTTCTTAAAGCTCTTGAGCATCTCATGACGCAGCTCTCTGATGACATCAAGCCGTGCCTGCACAAAGGCGGCAACATCATTGATGGGCATGCCAAAGGGAGCTACAACATAGGGCATTGCCTCGGGAGGTTGCAACGCCAGATAGATCTCGCCGGAGGCGCTACGGCGCACCAACACCTTGATGTCTGAATACTCACCATGAAACTCAATAACCTCAAGCTGCTGCGCCTGCTGACCAGTAGTTGGATCTAACGGCTCAGACGGCTGACCTTCAGTCGGCTCAATATTTTGGTCACTCATTTCCACACCTCTTATTCTTATTTCTGGAACAGGGGGACGGGGTTAGTGTACCAATTTCTTTGAAATTGGTACACTAACCCCGTCCCCCTGTTCCAGAAATTGGTACACTAACCCCGTCCCTCTGTACCAAACAAAAAATGGGGACGGTCCTTTTCAGGACCGTCCCCATCACAGCTGCTAGATCATTGCAGCAAGCTCTTTGAAGATGGTTTCGTAGTCGGGGCCGTTGGTGATTTCGGGTACAAACTCGGCGTAGACAATGGTGTCGCTGGCATCAACGATGAAGACCGCGCGGGTCAGCAGGGCAAGCTCGTCAATGAAGGTTCCGGTGGCGTGACCAAAGGAGTAGTCACGGTAGTCGCTCAGCGCTACAACGTTTTCAATCTCGGCATCGCCAAACCAGCGCGCCAGGGCAAAGGGCAAATCAGCGCTTACCGCATAGAGAGAAACTCCGGGAAGCTCAGCGGCTTTGCCGTTGAAGGTCCGTACCTCAAGGTCGCAAACCGGGGTGTCTACAGAGGGAACGGTGAGAAACACGCGGAGTCCACTGGTGTCAGCGGTGGAGCAGGGTGCAAGATCGGTTTGAGCAAGCGTAACAGCAGGGAGCTTGTCTCCCACTTTGAGTTGCTCGCCACCGAGGGTTAAGGGGCCTCCAGAAAAGGTTACGTTAAGCATAGTTGTCTCCTTAATATGTTAGGTCGGTATAGACTGGTCATTATACAGGACGTGTGCCACCTGGGGACGATGAAAGTAACTCATTTTCAAATTCCCATGCAATAAATTGCTTCGCCGGAGTATCTTTCCTAGCAGGTGAGGGTAAACCCCAACTAATGCCAAAACGACCTTCGACTTGGTCCTACCCCGCCGAGCGAAGGGATCCGTGGCCACCTGGAAGTGATATTCCCAGTCATTTCCAGGTGGTTTTTTTGTTGCTTGCTTCCATTTGACAACAGCAGTATTCAAACGTTGCAGCGATTTCTGTATACTGTAACCCACAAATGGTTGGGTTAATATAAACAAGGGAATATTAAGAAAACTCCTTTGGACAGGATGAAGCAATATTTTACGTATAAGCGAACTCTTTACTTATAGAAACGGTGCAGGACCGATGGCTTTAGAAAGCGAAGCTCAGAGACTATCAAAGAAGGCCTTGGCCCGATTGATTAGCAGGAGCATGAAAGGGGACCCAGAGGCTTTTGCCGAGGTTTATAGGATATTCATCAATACTATCTACTTCAACGTCAGTAGTACCCTGATTGACAAAAGCGATACAGAGGATGCCGTTCAACAAGTAGTAATCTCTCTGCACAAGGGCCTTCCAAAACTAAAGTCGCCGTACGCGTTTCATGCATACCTGTACCGCATAACCGTAAACGTGTGCAACAAGTTCAACAGAAAAGAAGCAAAACATCAGCACAGCACACTAGAAGAGGTAGAAGAGGAGCTATTCGACGAGGAAACGAGAACGCCACCAGAGGAGCTGGATCTTAAGGAGCGCGATGAGCTGGTTCGCTACTTTGTTGCCCAACTTCCAGAAAAGCAACGTTACACCCTGGTGCTGTTCTACTACTACGATATGCCCTACAAAGACATCGCAAAAATATTAGACACCAGCGTTACGGTAGTAGGATCAAACATCAACAGAGCGAAGAAGAACATGAAGCAGATGCTAGAAGAACACGAGAGCAGGCGTAAGGCCGCCGAGGAAGAAGAATATAGCTTCCAGGGTGTTTCGATGGACTCTGTTTTTGCTGTTGGCGTGGTTGCTGCTGTAGACGATTCCATTATGCCCAGTGCGGCTGAGCTTTTGTGGCATCGATGTGTTGAGCTTGCTCCGGAGATAGCTGCCGGCACGGTCATCGCAAAGATGAAGGCCACTGCCATTGCTGCTGTCATTGGCGGCATTCTGGCAGCGAGCCTTGTGATAGGCGTTGCCGTTGTGACTATCAATGGCATCAACAACGTGGTTGGGCCGCCACTCAATGGCTCAACAACAATCACCCAGCAGACCTGGTTCATCCCTGATCATGTGTTCATCAACTTTACGAGCAGTAACTCCGAGCATCCGGATACCTATAATCCCGTGTTTGCCGAGATTGAGTTGAGCGAGGGCGAGCCAACCGAGTGGCGCATCATGGACAGCCACGAAAACATCCTTGCCAGTGGTACGGGCTGGATCATTGAAAAATCATACTTTGACAATCTGCACAACGGCACCTACAAGGTGGAGTGGACTATTGTCAATCAAGATGGTGACAGCGGAATAGCCTATAGGGAGTTCAACATCGCTGACTCCACCGCTCACTAACATATACAACACTCATTGCTTTATAATAGACAGCTCTTACATGATAAGAGTCTTGCTACAGTTTGAGAAACAAGCCTGAAAGGACGATTGATTTATGGAAAAGAATTCAGAAGTGAGTAAAGCCAGCACCAAGAAGAAGAGGAGCCCTCTGGTTTTTGTAGTGTTGCTTTTGGGCTTGGCAGTCATCGTGGCTCTCGTAGTAGTTCTTGCCTTTAATTTTTTCTCTACTAATGCCCAGCAAAGCATTGTCACCATCGAAAGCGCAACCCAGCAGTCAGGCGGGGTCAGCACCACCAACTATCTGCCGATACTTGCAGACCATATCAACTGGGAGAATCTCAGTGACAAGGAGCGCGAAGACATTGCTCGCTATGCAGTAGCGGAGGCCACAAAGCGGGCAGAGGCAGAGTACGTCAACTACTTTAATGTCTTAGGTCAAAGTTCAGGTGAGAGAAAAACCCTGTTCCTCTTTACTCATGGGGCAGAACACATCACCATATTCGTAAATGACGATTACGTATTGCTTCCGTACAAAGGCTAGCGGTTGCAGTATCCTATGATAGACAACACATCGATTGTATTTTAGAAGGGCGGGTTTTACAAAATGAGTAGTGATATTTTAAGCAAAAGAAAAAGGTCTCTGCTTGCCATGCTGTTTGCTGCAATGCTGACCTTTTCACTCATGGGCGTAGCTGCCTGCACGCCAACCGACGCTGACACGGGCTCTAGCTCTGACACCACAGAACAAACAGAAGAAGCCGGCACTCCCAACACCGGAGGCTTCACCGTCGAAGACACCGCAGTAGTAGAAGTAGACATCAAAGAGTAAAAAGCAAGTAGGTCTTGCAGCTTCAGAGAAGGTGTGTTTTGACTCAGTCAAAACACACCTTCTTTTTTTTTGCTGGAACAGGGGGACGGGGTTGGAACAGGGTGACGGGGTGGAACAGGGGGGACGGGGTAAGTGTACCAATTTGACCAAGGTCAAATTGGTACACTTACCCCGTCCCCCCTGCTCCACCCCGTCACCCTGTTCCAACCCCGTCCCCCTGTTCCACCTTAGTTTATAGACACACCTAAAACAATCGATAGATACGCCCGGAGTTTGCGATTGTAGAGCTTAATTTGCTAAGATTTTTCAAATTAGATGCAATAAACGGGTGATACAGGGCATCTTTCTTTACAAGTGGGCAATAAACACTTTTCGCCATAACGCCCTTCGACTTGGTCCTACCCCGCCGAGCGAAGGAATCCACTACCACCTGGAGTTGATATTCCCAGTCCACTCCAGGTGGTTTTTTGTTATTTCAACCCTTTTCCCGCACAAAAATCCGGGCGTATCCAAACCCCAAAAACCTGTGGAAAACTCAAAAATCACAGGTTTTGACATACCGGGGAGGAGAATTTATCGCGCATTTTAACATCCCTCCTGTTCAAAATTAAATTGCCAAATGGTCTAGCCAACCGGCTCAATGTCGGTTAGAATATGCAGCAATCGTTACCTTAGAAGTATCAATTTTGAGTACCTGAACAGAGTTTTTAGCAGGCAGGCTTGTGGGTAAAATAACACGCCTGAAGTGGGTCAGGTGACGAAGGCTTAAGAACGTTTGAGCAGTGGGTTTGTAGTGGGTCAACAATGGGTTGGACAAGCGTTTAGAGTGGGTTGTAAGTGGGCGATTTGAAACCCAAAAAAGGGGTTTCAAGCAAAGGAAGAATTCATAGTTTTGAATAAGAAATGCAGCAAGGTTTTAGTCTTGTTATAAACAGGCTTAGAGCGCCTGTTTAGGACAAGACATTTGTGCTGCATACGCCCAATTTTCAACGATGCATAATAAATGCTGTCATTGAGGTGACAAAACCTGCCCAAGGGTGACTCTTTACGAGTAATAAGATTTGTAATGTACGTGAAAGGGAATTACGGGCACGTGGGTAAATTACCAAGTAATTGCAGAAAGTTGTTGTGTGCTGTAACAAGCCGGAGTTTGCGTTGCGCCTAAAAGCGCAGCAGCGAGAAAGATGGAGAGAGAACATGAACAATCAGAAAACTGGCCGTGAAATCAAGAACAGGGAAACCGCCAAGGCGAGGGGCTCTATGCTTCGCAAGGCACTTTCCATCTTGCTTGCGGCAATGCTGGCAATCACGCTAGTACCCCTTGCATCCCTGGGGGCACCGGAAGGTAACTACGTGCCTTTCGATGACGGGTCAACACAACCCGAAGAGAGCACGGGTGATCCTGAAGGGGATCCAGTTTTAGAACCGGGGACTCCAACTCCAACCCCGGCACCAATGCCAACACCAGGTCCGGCTCCGATGCCAGCGCCAGGTCCGGCACCGATGCCGACCCCAACCCCAACTCCCACCCCAACTCCTGAGCTTGGTGAGCCCGGGACTTCTGAGGAGACAGGGTTTGAGGGTATCACCGCTGCCGGCCTTACAATAGTTGGTAGTGTTGCTACGGTGACCGACGGAGTTTGGGAAGACTTCTGGGACGCTTGGAGCAATCCGGCTGTTAATGAGATACGAGTAGTGGATTCTATAACTAAGACTACTACAGGAACCAACACCAACCGCGCCAACAGACTGCCGCCGCTTACTCGCGACCTTAAGGTGATAGGTGTTGGCGAAGACATTACTATCAGCTTTGGTACTGCCGATGCAGTCGCCGCCAACAGCTTCCCTCTCGCAAACCGCACGGTGGCTCAGCCAACCAACTTCACGCTTGAGAACATCTCCATTGTCCGCCCGGGCACCACAGCAGCAATTTGGAACTCTGGCTCAATCGCCAACACCCGGGGCTGGAATGTCACACTCGCAAACGTCAGTGCTCCCGGAACCCCCACAAACCAACTGTTTGTGGCACAAGGAGCAAGCTTGACGATGCAAGGAAACGTGACGTGGCTCTCAACCAACAACTTTGTTAAGGTCAATGCAAACAATCTGGCTTTGGCAAATGACGCAAAGGTTCATATCACTGCAAGCGCTGCTGGCACCACCGTTATGAACCTGGACTCCTCTCTGATATTAGGAGACAGAGCAGAGCTCACCGTCAGTGGTGGTAACCCAGCAATTGACATTGCTGGAGAAACCGCGTCAGAAGTAGTCACCGGTTCCGACGCAAAGATCACCATCTCTGACGCAACCAACGGCATCTATCTGCCAGGCAATCCCGCAAACAACGTCAATAACTACAGTCGCTTCATCTTTGGCCCTCGCTCCGAGATTAGAATTAGTGTAGTGAGCACCGCGCTCCGCGGCACAGGCGTTGAGTTCCAAGACAACTCATTAGGCATCCTTAGCGCAACAACCACCGCGGGTGCCACGGGTGACACGGTAGTGAACCTTTACGGCACCAGGGATCAGGTACCCTGTTACTTCAACGCAATTAATGGTGCCCAAGTCACCATCACCGCGGTTGGTGGTAATGCCCTTGACGTTGGCAACGGATCAAGATTCGCTGAGGTCAAGGTTACCAACGGGGCACACGTCAAAGCCTACGGTTCTGGTACCGGCGGCGGTGCTGACAACGCAGTCATTGCCACCGTGGCAAACAGCGGTGGCTTCACGATTCTCAACGGTGGCATACTCGAGGCACACTCAATGAGCACGGGAAATGCCTATCCGGCTCTCGTTCAGCAGGTAAGAGGAGGCACCTTTAAGGTTGACGGACAGGGCTCCCAGCTGATACTGACCTCCAGGGGCAGCAATAGTGGCTATACGGCCACCATCCGCTTCAGGAGTGTTGGCGATCAGACCTTTGATGTTAGCAACGGTGGTTACGTTGAGGTTCGTAAGTTCAGAAACACCTCTACCGCCTCTGCAGCCATCCGCTTTGGCACCGGCCCTAATAATGCATTTAAGATCACCAGTGGCGGCCAGGTGCATATCATCAACGAAGGCAACGCCTCTTATACATCCGCCACTAACGCCACCGGTGGTAACGAGGCCATCGAGTACGCGCAAAACAACTTCAGCTTTGAGCTTTCGGGAAGCGGCCCCAATGGCCCCTCTGCCTGTATATTAAGAGCTGACCGCGGTGCTGCCATCGATGCCTATAATAACGGTGGAGGCTCCATCAAAATCGGCCCGGGCACGGTCTTTGTTGCCTCGGGTGAAACGGGCAATACCACCTATTCAACCATCCACGCAACGGGTTCTGGTTTCAGCTTTGAGATGGAACAGCCACTCTACTACGATTTCGTCAACACCCGCACTGGCGGCGGTTCGATATTCACCCTGGGTGGCTCCACGGCTAACCCGGCAATTTGGACTTCACTAAACTCCGACGTTGCCGTTTGGCGAAGAGGAGTTAATGACATTGATTACAGTCCTGCGGTGGGCGGCACGCATACACTAGTTGATTATTCACTTAGGAGCACCGGATCAGGCTTTGCCGCCTGGGGCTGGGTGAGTGGCGATGCTGCATTCAAAGCATTCTGGGATCAAGGACCCGGCACTGCTGCTGCTCCTGGCTTCCAGATGGGCAGCTACACCCGCATCAGCGCCAACAATGCTCCACCCGAGATCAGGGGATTTGAGCCCGCTACCAACGCTGATAAATATGTACGTTGGTACGGCAACGTTCCCGAAGGTCTTGACTTATACGGACGCTATTTCTGGGGCAATGAAGAGGAAGGCGAGGTATATGCCATCGTCAAAGTGGTCAAGGCTGACGGCAGAACGTTTAATGCACTGGCCACAGCCACCAGATCATTCGACGAGGAGGAGCTTTACTCCGTAGAGACTGGTGCAAAGGAACTGAGAGGCGTACTGCGTCTTGATAAGGTCTTAAGCGAGAAAGAGCAGGTTTGGTATGACATCAACATGCATCCATTCCTGGAGCCGGGCGACAGCTATGAGGTCTTATCATACTGGCGCGGAAATCCCGATCCTACCTCCACCAAGAGGCATGTAGGTACCGACCTCACCTTTGCCGGTCCCATTGTGGTAACGGACGTAATGCCGCCACTGCCGGCAACTAACGTTACCCCTAGTGATTTCTACGCCAACCAGCGCACGCTGTCGGGCAATTGGGTGCTGGATCCCTACGACAATCCTCCTGATGAAGTTGAGGCTTGGCTCAAGAGAGGCTCAAGTGATCCTGTTGAGCTGACTCTCACAAACGCAGAGGTAGTGCAAACGAGCAGTACCGGCGGCACCTGGACTTTCACAATCGATCCAACCTTTGAGTTGATGGAAGATGACGAAATCTTCATAGTATTGATTGATGAAAACGAAAACGAGCAGCCATTTATAAGAACTGCACGCCATGACAGGTGGGTTGAAGCCGCAACATCAATCATAGTTAAGCCAATCTCCTTCCGTATCGACGGTGAGAACCAAATCTTGAGTCTTGCAGAGGCTCAAGCAATCACCACACCAGAGGAGCTGCTTGCCGCAATCAAGGCCAAGGGCTGGCTCACGGTGCCAACTGAAGTAGAGATTGACATAGAGGTCAAGTCAACAAACTTCCCCTATGGTCACCCGGCTGATGTTCCAAGAGAGGGAAGTGGCTATAACGTAGTGGTCAAACTGAAAGACTATGACTTTGATGAGAAATTCTTCATTCACGTTTTCTTCGATCCTTTTATTTTTAAAGACCACATCATTGACTCTCGCCACATTACCGATCCCAAGGACTATGAGTGGTCCCAAACCGTTACTGATGCTCAGCTCATTGATCAAGGTCAAGTAGTAGGCTACCACCGTGAGTGGGGTCCCGATGGCCTCATCCTCACAGAGGTACCTGTTGAGATAGTCTCAAGAACCTTCCTACTGGACAATGCGGATAACGACTTCTTCACCGCAAGAGTCATTGTGGAGCCTGGGGCAATCAAAGACACCAAGGTAAACATAAAAATCAGAGGAACCATCTCCGGCATACTCTTTAAAGACAACAACGGAAACGGCTACTACGACACCGGAGACGAACTACTCCTTGGCCTTGAAGTAATAATCGAGAAGAAAACCGGAAACACCTATTCAACCTATGCGCCACTAACCGGCTCATCTGCCACTACTGACGTGAGCGGCACCTATACTCTTATAGTAGAGCCCGGTGAGTACAGAATCAAAGCACCCAATGTCACCGACTACGGCTACACCTACCTCATAACCACAGCGCGCGACCCGCTCCAGAAATACAACGACATTGGCAACCTGGGCGTGAGCGGAGACTTTATTGTTGGCTTTGGCACTGACGAAACACTGAACCATTCGATAAACGCCGGCTACGCCAAGCCTGTAGAGAACCCCGATCCTAGCGCCTTCAGCAAAAAGCTCACGGCCATCGGCGGCACTGCCACAAACGGCGGTCCCATACACAACTCAACGGCTGATCTTACCTATACCATCAGCTACATAATGCCCGACAACGCAGCTGGCTACAACCATGTCACCATCTCTGACATCATGGATGCCGGCCTGGTTCTTAAGGGCGGCAGCCTGACTACCACCAATGTAGTAGTAACCGCAACCGCACCGGGTGGCGCAGACATCCCTGTTGCTGGCAGCTACAGCTACGTCGCAGGCACGGGCAACACAATGGTGGCAAGCTTCACCTTTGCTGATAACACCGACTACTCCTTACTGGCCGGTGCCACCATCACCATGACCGTAGTGGCCAATCTTGAGCAAATCGGCAGCCCTGCTGCCTGGCCCACCGCTGTCACCAATACCGGACTCATCGTCGTCAACAACGGTGATATAGATCTAGATGACCCCCTTGCTGCGTCTAACAACGGCCGCATCTCGGGCATTGTCTTTAAAGATGATAACCGTGACGGTATCAAAGACACCGGCGAGGACACCATTTCGGGCGTTACTGTCGACATCAAGAGGCTTGTAGGAGGCGTCTATGAGCCTTTCACGCCACTGAACGGCTCCATTGCAACCACCGGCCCTGACGGTGTCTATAGCTTCGAGGTGCCGGCGGGCACCTATCGCTTGCAATTCCCCACGCCGCATAACGGCATGGGTATCACCACCTCCGCGCCCCACGCGCCTGAAAACGGCATTGTAGAGGGCATCGTGATTGAGCTGGGCGAACCGCTTGTGCAGACCCGCACAATCAACGCAGGCTATAACGATGTAAAAGGAACCATAACCGGCGTGCTCTTCTTCGATGAGAGCAAGGACGGCATCTTCGATGCGGGGGTAGAGATTCCGCTGCAAGGTAGAACCGTGCACCTTTACGATGCAAGCGACCTGACTACCTCACTTGGCTCAGTTAACACCGACCAAGACGGCAGATACACCTTTACCGTTGACCCCGGCAGCTATGTAGTCAAGGCGCCTGTTGATACCTCCCGTGGGTTCACCTATCTCATTCCTCTGGTAGATCGCGACCCGCTCAAAGTCTATAGTGATGTGAACAACGATGGCTTTAGCCACACCATGACCATCGATGTGTCTGACCAGGGCGCCGCTCTTGTCAAGACGGCTAATGCAGGTTATGCCGAGCCTGTCCCCAACCCCAATTCAGATGCCTTCTCCAAAAAGCTCACCGCCATCGGTGGCACAGCTGTGGAGGGAGGCCCCATACATGACTCCACGGCTGACCTTACCTATACCATCAGCTACAAGATGCCCGCTAACACAGCAGGCTACAACCACGTGGAGATTCTCGACATCATGGATGCCGGACTCGTGCTCAAGGAAGGCAACACTGCCAATATCACCATCACGGTAGTTGCTGCAGATGGTGTGACTCCAATTACGGGCTTTACTGGCACCACGAGCTACGCCCCGGGCACAGTTTCCGGTACCAACGTAGCAAGCTTCAAGTTTGCCGCCGACACCGACTACAGACTACTGGCCGGTGCCACCATCACCATGACCATAGTGGCCAAGCTTGAGCAAATCGGCAGCCCGGCTGCCTGGCCCACCGCAGTCACCAACACCGGACGCCTTATTGTTAACAATGGTGTAATAGATGAAAGAGACGACCTCGAAGAGTCCAACAACGGCCTCATCACAGGTATTGCCTTTAGCGATGCCAACCGTAACGGCATCCGTGACGCCGGCGAGGGGATTATTTCGGGCCTTCCTGTCACCATCAAGAGATGGAACGGCACTGAATACGTACTCTTCACTCCTCTGGACGGCTCTGTTGCAACCACCGGTACTGACGGCGCTTACCGCTTTGAGGTGCCGGCAGGTACCTATCGCTTGGAATTCCCCACGCCGCATAACGGCATGGGCATCACCACCTCCGCGCCCGACAACGCGCCTGAAAGCGGCATTGTGGATAACATTGTGATTCAGCTGGGCACTCCGCTTGTGCAGACCCGCACAATCGACGTAGGCTATGACAGTGTAAGTGGAACCATAACCGGCGTGCTCTTCCTAGACGCCAGCAAAGACGGCATCTTCGACACAGGAGAGACTCCGCTTGATGGTAAAACAGTTGAACTGTACGCTGCAGGCAACTTAACAACCCTGCTTGATTCAACTACCACTGACTTAGACGGCAGATACACCTTTACCGTTACTCCCGCCAGCTATGTAGTCAAGGCACCTGCTGTGAGCCCCTATGGCTTCACCTATCTCATACCTCTGGTAGAGCGAGACCCGCTCAAAGCCTATAGTGATGTGAACAATGATGGCTTTAGCGGAACCTTGACCATCCTCGAGACTGACCAAGGTGCCGATCTTATCAAGACGGCTAATGCTGGTTATACTGAGCCTACCTTCAACCCCGATCCAAATGCCTTCTCCAAGAAGCTCACCGCCATCGGCGACACAGCTGTTGAGGGAGGCCCCATTCATGATTCCACGGCTGACCTCACCTATACCATCAGCTACATAATGCCCCCCAACACAGCGGGCTACAACCACGTGGAGATTCTCGACATCATGGATGCCGGACTCGTGCTCAAGGGCGGCGACACCAACAACATCACCATCACGGTAGTTGCTGCAGATGGTGTGACTCCTATTACGGGCCTTAATGGCACCGAGAGCTACGTTCCTGGCGTTGGTACCAATCCGAGTGTTGCAAGCTACAAGTTTGCCGCCAACACCGACTACCGACTACTGGCAGGTGCCACCATCACCATGACCATAGTGGCCAATCTCGTGCAAGTCGGCACCCCGGCTGCCTGGCCCACCGCTGTCACCAACACCGGACGCCTGGTCGTTAACAATGGTGAAATGGGAGAAGATGAACTCGATGAGTCCAACAACGGTCTCATCTCGGGTATTGCCTTCAAGGATGCCAACTGGAATGGTGACTATGACCCAAGCGTCACCAACGCTGACGAGGTTCTCCTTGCTGGCGTCAGCGTCACCATCAAGAGATGGAACGGCACTGAATACGTAGCCTTCACACCTCTGAGTGGCCCCGCAACGGTAACCACCGGTGCTGACGGCGCCTTTAGCTTTGAGGTACCGGCAGGCACCTACCGCCTTGAGTTCCCCACTTCGCGCGATGACGGTGGCGTTTCTATGGGCATCACCACGGTTAATCCTCCTAACGTAGGAGTGAGCGGTGTTAAAGAAGGCATCGTAATAGCGCTCGGCGATGTAGACGCGCAGACCAAGCAGGTCAACGTGGGCTACAACAGGCCACACTCCAAGCCATTTGACGACATCATTGAAAGCTTCTCCAAGACCGTTGATGATGGAACCGGCACCAACACCTTTGTTGACAGCCGCACCGTTGCTGATGTCAACGAGACCTTACTCTATAAGATAAGCTTTGATGTCCCTGAAAAGCCCACAAATCCCGCAGACATCACCAACGCCTTTGCAGGCTTTTACTCCATCAAGCTTGACGATGTCATGGAAGAAGGTCTTGTCTTTGCCAGCGTTGCTGCAGGTGACTGGAACTACCGAATTATGGTAGGCGCCACCGAAGTGTCCCGAGGTATAGCCACGGGCTCTACCGTTGACTTCACCTTCACAGCAGCACTTATCGAGCAACACCTCGTTAACGCACCGGCAGGCACTGAAGTATCCCTCATGGTCAGAGCCAACGTGGTTCAGCTTGCCAACGGCATGTGGCCACCCACCCTGGTCAACACCGGCTATCTCACTATCAATGAAGAAGAAGCGGCTGATGAAGAGCTTGTTCTCCTCGCGGGTAATGATCCTGTCATCACCTTCCTCGAGAGACCTTTGGTATTTACCCAGACTCCGCTTGTCAATACCTACTTGACAGCAGACCAGATTAAGTCAGAACTTGAGGTTACTGATGCAGAGGACTACCCAACATGGAGTGAGGCTACTGGTCGCCAGCAAGCCCTCTACACCACCATGGGGCTCACAATAGTTGCTACAGATGAATCCGGTTACGAAGCGCCTGTTACCCTCATCAACAGGGCAAACATCGGTGTCTACAAGGTCTACTACACCGCAACCGACTCACACGGTAACTCCACCACGGAAACCCGTGCCATAGTCGTCACCGATGGACGCTACATCATCGACGAAAATGACGGCGATAACGGCATCATCATCGGTGCCCGCAACTTCGTGGTGAAGCGAGCTGACGTACAGCGCACTGAAGATGCAATCAAGGGTCTCTCATTTGCTGAGGCATTTGATGCAGACGGCAACAAGCTCGATGTCAAACTTTATGCTGTACCCCCCAGCACCAACATCTTCCCCGATGGCTACACCACCACAGACGCACCGGCTACCCACACCTTTGGCTGGAGTGTAGTCGGTCACAGCAAAACCAAGACTATCACCGGTCAAGTGGTAATCGCTGATGCCATCCATCCTGGCGACAAAGACAGCCAGTATGCCATCTATGCCTCTAACTTCATGGTGCACCAAACTGAAGCAGGCGATATTATCCTGAACAACTCATACGCTATCGCCGCTAATGCTCACGTGGTCAGACTTATGGACACTGCTCCAGTTAGAGGAGTAGAGGTCTTCAGTAACGGCGGATTCTTCAACGAAAATAACTTACCAGAGACCTATATCGTCATCTTTAACATTGAAGGCATCCCCTCTACCACACAGCAAGTGCAAATCAACGCGAGGGTCTATGAAAGCCCAGAGCCCACACTCCTTGCTCCTTCACCTCTTGAGATATGGATAGGCGACCCGCTTAAGAAGCCCACAAAGGCCATCTCGGCAGGTGACTACGACCCCATGTATCAAGTGTGGGCTTGGGATAATGACCTCGACCTTGACATCACCGGCGACGTGACCCACACAGGCACAGTAGATGTCACTAAGGTGGATCTTTACACCCTAAACTACTCAGTTACCGACGCAGCCCGCAACACCGTAGAAGTCAATCGCCTCGTTGTAGTCAACGACGGACGCTACACGGTGGGTAACGGACGCGTACTTTACGCCAACGGCTTTGTTATCAGAAGCTCTTCAGTTGCTGTAACTGACGCCGACAAAGAGGCTCAGGTACGTGGTCTTACGTCACCTAGGCTTATTGCCGGTCAAGATGAGACCGGTGGTGCCGCGATTGGATCTGCACTCTTCCCCGAGTTGATCGAGTTTGCTACTGGCCTGGGTGGTTACGGCCCAACACCGAATCAATATAACATCGACATCAAAGCCCCGGATTACACATCAGGCACTATCAATCGCACGGTAATAGCTGAGGTCGTTGATGCCGACGTCTTGGTACAAGAACCCGTCGGAGAGTTGGTAGACACCTACTACATCTTTGGTAACCACCTCACCATTAACCCAACAGTTGCTGATGGTCTCATGACCGAGGCAGCCATGCTCGCAGAGCTTTGCGCCGGTGCCCGTCTTGCCAACCCGGGCGGCACAATCAGCCACCTGACCGTCAAGATTACCAACTGGGACGGCTTTGATACCCGTGCCCTGGGCTCTACCTCCAATTCCAAAATCCCACCCTACTACTCTATAGTCATCTCTGACACGGGTAATAACATCTCTGCAACCCTAAGAGTCACTGTTGCGACTGGAGAAGTTCCTGTAATCACCTTTACCAAGACACCGCTGGTATTTGACCAGACGCCAGGTGTTGACACCATGGTGACGGCAGACGAGCTCAAGTCATTCCTTCAGGTAACTGATGCAGAGGACTATCCAGTATGGAGTGAGGCTGACGGTCGCACGCAAGACCTCTTCACCACCATGGGCATTGTCATCACCAACTCTGCAGGCCTTGTGGTAAGCGAAATCAACAGAGCCAACTTCGGTGTCTACCAAGTTGCCTACACCGCAACCGACTCTGATTTCAACTCCACCACGGAATATCGCGCAGTCGTCATCGATGACGGTACAGTCAGATGGAATGACAACTACATCCTCCGTGCGAGCTCCTTCGTAATCAAGAGGACACTTGTCTCTACGGCTGACCCCATCGGACAGATTAAAGAGTACTCTGAAGCCAGAGCATGGACCACAGAAGGTGTTGAGCTTGCTGCTACGAGCATTCAAGTCAAAAACACCGGCGGCTACGTGGCTACGATAGGAGTCTATAACCCGGTACTGGCCATTAACGAAGACCCCACGCTTGAGCGCATTGTCGCCGCAAGGGTCTATGATGATGTCAAAGAAGGCACCAACGGCAACGAATACGCCATCATCGCTGAGCACTTCATCATCAACGTAACAGAAGCCAATGACATCGCAACTTGGTCTGACGCAGACATCTTGGCTGAGTTCATCAAGCGCGCAGAAGTAGTGTCTTACAAGCGCTCCGGTACCTTGATCAACGTAGAGGGCACCCGCTTGCTTGAGTCTGCTATCGCCCAAGGCGGCAGTGCCACCTTTGTCTCACGCGCCGGCTCACTTGCCGAAGGCGATAAGTTTAATGTCATCTTCTATGTAGGTGAAGACGACACCGCAAAGGTCACCGTGACGCTCACTGTCTCTAACAGGAACGCACCGGTACTTTACGTGCCTGCGCGCAAGTACGTACCCCTCAATGCCTCCTTCTTGAAAGGCACGCGCATTGATACCGTGCCAAGCTACATGCAAAATGTTTGGGCCAATGACGTTGAAGACGGGATCCTTCCGGAAAGTTCCATCACCTATGTAGATGTCCCGCCGGTAGATACCAGCGTTGATGGAGCAGTCTATACCGTCAATTACTATGCTACCGACTCAGATTACAACACCACCATGACACCAGGTCTCGTCATCATAGGTGACGACTGGATTGATGACGATTACCCGAGGCGCGCCTATCCCTTCGAGATATCCATCGGTGACATGCAAGGCACTCAAGACGAGGTGCTCACAGAGTCTCGCGCCTATGCATTTGACGGACGCCAATATGTCGGTGGAGTTCTTAACTCCAACTTCGGCAAGCCGGTAGACCTTATCGTCCTTGACGACGGTGGCTACTACAGCACCACCCAGCCAGGAACCTTTGACATCGTCTTGGCGGTTGCACAAGATACGAGCTTCATCATTGAGATTGAGGCTACCGTCTTAAAGGGTAACGCGCCAGAAATCATCTTTACCGAGAGACCTTTGGTATTTACCCAGACTCCGCTTGTCAGCACGATTTTGACAGCAGATCAGCTCAAGTCACAGCTCCAGGTTACTGACGCAGAGGACTACCCATACTGGATCAATGATGATAATGGTCGCGGCCAGGCTCTCTACACCACTATGGGCGTAGTTATTAAAGCTGTAGACGAAGTAGGCAACGAAACAACCGTCCCCTCCATCAACAGAGCCAACATCGGTGTCTACAAGGTCTACTACACGGCTACCGACTCACACGGTAACTCCACCACAGAAAACCGTGCCGTTGTCATCACCGACGGACGCTACTTCATCGACGAAAATGACGGTGACGACGGTATCATCATCGGTGCCCGCAACTTTGTGGTGAAGCGTGCTGACGTACAGCGTGACGAACTAGTAATCATGGGTCTGTCGTATGCCGAGGCATTTGATGCAGACGGCAACAGGCTTGCTGTCAAACTTGACGGCGGCATCCCTGCAGGCTACACCACCACTGCCGAACCGGCTCCCCACACCTTTGTCTGGATGGTAGACGGTCACGCCGGAACCAAGACCATCACCGGTCTTGTGGTTGATGCCGATGTTGTTGACCCCGGTAACAAAGACAGCCAGTATGCCATCTATGCCTCAAACTTCTCTGTGAACACCACACAGGCAACCCAGATTATTGCTGCTGACAGCTTTGCCACCTGGGCCAAGGCCGCTGTGGTCAAGCTCGTTGACACCGCTCCCACCAAGGCAGTGGTTACCGTTGACAGAGGC
>Ga0131853_10007876_pt1 | contig 19330 bp, 10 predicted proteins | sample TergutLab28metaG_FD_92764 | JGI IMG/M metagenome (GOLD analysis project Ga0131853, IMG submission 92764) | Labiotermes labralis P1 segment gut microbial communities from Petit-Saut dam, French Guiana - Lab288 P1 (version 2) (version 2) | ecosystem: Host-associated > Arthropoda: Insects >...
GGAAAACCGGGAAACACCTCGCCGGGCCCCCCCACCAAAAACCACATTTTTTCGCAAAAAGGTTCAAAGGGTTTTTCCCCCCCCCCCCCCCTCGACCAAGCCCAGGACACGCCTCAGAGTCCTACGGCCAAGCAGCGCCATCTGATAGGTCTTCGTCAATTCTCTACAATATTCCTGCAAACTGAATCTATCTAAACACCAGAGCAAAGTAAAACACTGATAAACGTTGCTATACTTATCAATGAATGTTAAGAAACAATTGCACATGCGATTTACAAGTAGCCTGCAGGGATATGTTGCTTGGGGTGTCAGGATAGTTAGCATACAGTTATATATATATATATATGGTCCATTTGCATGAACGGGACTGAAATAGAAGAGATTCTGTTTCAAGTCTGCAGGTGAATGCCCTCGTGTCTCAGCGGAGAGGCGCGTAGTATAAATAGACCGGGGGTTGCACGTATCCACATGTCTGCGTGGATGTTCCGCGATCCAGTCTTCATTTAGACTGTTCTGGGATTTCCAACGTTTTCCGCAGATCCATAAGTTTAAACACTGTAACAAAATCACAAAACATTTAATCGTCAAATCCTGTATATGGTACACTGTCGTAGGTTCGTTAACTTCAAACTGCATTTCGTCGTGTTTAAATTTACCAATCTTACTGCAACATTCTGTCGGACCCGGTTATAACGACCCCGTTTTATGCGACACCTCGTCTATAACGTCATATATTCCCCGGGAACAATTAATTCCTCGCCGTTACCGTAATATGACACTCCTCGGTTAGAATAACATTTTTTATAACGACACAAAATATTCAGGTTTCATGACGTCATAACAGAGTTCGACTGTACTTCATTCATCGAGGTCTATCATCAAACTGAACTGTATTTCATATCCCGTTTTAGTTTGGTACGATATTTGGTTTCCTACGCTAAGGAAACTTCAATTTATATTCTCGATACGATCCTGATGGTCCTTACAACCTGTAGTCCCGTACGTAGCTTACACGGATTATCAAATGGCAGTCACAACAAAATATCTACAAACATCGAAGAATTTGCAAAGGAGTTCGGTTGACAAAGTAACTGTACTAAATAACATGCAATCAACTAATACTGCTTAAAATGGTGTCAGGCCAATTATTCGTACAGAAGGCATTTATCGAACACAGCAAAATAAAAGGGATAGGAAAGAATTTGTATTTCAGGAAGCTTTATGTTCAGTACCACAATTGAAAGTTGCCCCTGAGCGTCAGCAAAATTTCGCGAAGGTGCAGATGGGACGCAAAGGTAAGGAAACATGTAATCTACAACCCGACAATACATAGTTTGTGGATCACCTACGCGCTCCGGACCATTTTTTTCTCCGGGAATAAGCACCTACCGCCACTGTGGAGGCGGTAAGTGGGTCACAGAGCCTCCCGGCAGGTGAGGACGAAGAAAAATGCTCTTGCCCCTTCAGGGGATGCAGCAATAACGGTCCAGCGGGTCGCTAGTCACTCTATTTTCTGAGATAAGTATGTTACTGAAGAACATACCATACTCCACATATCCAGTGTGACATTATCTCTTCCGTGCATTTTTATTAAATTCAACTGTCCATTCATGACACCAACACTGCACCTTGGATGCAGACAAATACAGTCTTACATCGCTCTTACATTTTTGGCGTCACGCGATCCTCTGGCAATTCTACACCAAGATTTAAAAACATTCTTGAATTACGTTTGTAATCTATTACATTTTGGGGGCACGCGGTGGCGCAATTGGTTGAGGCACTGTGCTACAAGCCGGAAGGTCGCGGGTCCGATTCGCGATGTGGTCATTGGAATTTTCGCTCACGTAACCCTTCCGACCATACTGTGGCCCTGAGGTCGAACAAAGTGAGTGCCAGGAACATTTTTTCTGGGGACTAAAGGCGGCCAGTGCGTACGGCTGACAACCTTACCACCTTCATATGCCGACTGTCTTAAAATCTAGGACCCTCAACCTCCTGGAACCATTAGGGCCTCTCCAGGCCTGTAAAGGGACTGTTTTACCTTTATAACATTTTACCAAATTGTAAAATCTTGGTGTAGTCCTTTCCAAGAATAACATAAGTGATGCCGAAACGTGTAGGAGCGATTAAGACTGTATTTGTATATATATCAAAGGCGCATATATATCCGTGTTATGAATGAACAATCTAATTCCATACATCCAGTTTGGACGACAGACCAGAGGTGGCCACGTCTTGGTTCGCGCACGGCAGTGGTGAAGCTCGCGCAAGTTGCCTGTAAAAATAATATTCAGTAAGTTTACATGAGCACGAGGCTGGCCGTGAACGGGGTTTCAAACGATCTGCTAAACAAAGGAGACTCTTAACTAATGTGCATTAACCTACTGTAGGTAGAGAGAAACAAGAAATAATCAAATAAAGATAAAATATTTTTATTATATTAACGTATGGTTCTGGCCTCAATTTCCCCCTAAAGTGCCAATGCCAAAGCTCATCCAGCCGGCCACCCCTGACTTAGACTATTACGTAAATAAAGAATAGTTACAATAGTCCGTAGGCATTATTCACAGCGTGTTGCAGTAGCTCGGGTAATATCGCACAATCACAAAATACGAACTGCCAGACGCTTGGTACAATCCAGACACAGACCCAACACATTACCCTTGATTAATAATGGTTGTTGTTACTTTATCTGATGGTGATGGAAAGTGAGGACAGTTACCACATCGGACACACGTGGAGCTACAAATAATCGGGCAACCAATTATGCATAACCAGCAATTTATCATTAAACCATACAAGTTTAAAGCACCAAGTCTGTAAGGATAATTTAGATTTTATTTCTGCATTACAAAGCAGCCGAAAAATCTGACAGTGGCTGATTCACTAGCTAAATAAGTCCAAACACTGGCAGTAGTTAGACACAGGTCTATTACATTACATACATGACCTTCCCGGACTTGCCTCCGATGGAAATTTGTTACCATTTTCCTTACACTTTTCTTTTAAGATTTGTGGGGACTGATGGGATGCAGTTCTGGACGTCTTCCATGTCAGCCTAGCAGCTGCCCACCAGACCACCCGCCGAGGAGGCCCAGAAACAGCTGGTGTGAGAACTAGCATGCGTGTACACACGTCTAACGGTGTAATCATAGTGGAGATCAAGAAAGTGGGTACACTATAAGCAGGACACAGCAAGGATGCGATTCGAATACAGAAAAGACGACAGAAAATACTCAGTGATCAACATGCTTACGCCTTTTCTTTTGAATACGTAAAGAGGCAAAGTCTCCCCTGTGCCCAAGCACCTACAGGCTTATAGTAGAGGCCAGATATCATAGCTTGGCATTAGGTAAGAATGGGATTCAGTTCCTAGTCTCCTTACACTATGGCGAAAGAACGCTTTTGAAAATGGATGGGGGTTCTCCACAGGTGTGGTGGTGACGAGAAAATAAGTTTCCTTTTCGGGGATCAAGTGCCACAGAGGAGAGGTAGACACAGTAGCTAAAGAGGCAGTCCGCAAAAACAATTTTATTTATTCAATACTAATGTATGACGACATGTTTCGGCTTTTGTCTTCAGGGATCTTCAGGCAGGCAAAGAGGCAAAGTTGCCTTAAAAACGCCACGAAGGCACAAAGCGAAAGCTTATTCTAAGTCTCGGCACTAGTCGAAAGTGAATGGTCAGCTTCACACCCTGGCCGCTTTACCCCCGGAGAAACAGCCATCCGTAGACCCTGAATATTCGAGAATGCGGGTTGGTGACTAGAGTCTGTCTAGACTATTAAGGAGAAAGCTCTTGCCCCTGCTGGGATTCAAATCTCGGACCAATCACCCCGCAACCTACTCACTGTACTGAACTAAGCTACCCCGACTTCGATTACAGGCATTTGGTTCGTATAAACGATCGAACAGAACATGCAAAGCCACACAACTTCGGATGCAAACTATGGTATCCCAGATTTTTCCTAATATGCTTGTAACAGGTATAAAAATGCCCAGACATTTCAGAACAACAGAACTATTCATTTTTAACTCACGATTAAAGGGACAGACAAAATGATAAGATAAATCCGTCCCTGCATAAAATTTCAACGGTTTCATAGGTCTATTTTTTACAATCTTATGTGAAAACACTGGCATCCCGCAGTTTACATTCCAATATATGCAGTACTGCATGTTCAAAACTGTTTTTTTTTTATATTTTTACGAACGAATTGCCGGAATATAGCTAAACGTTTTAGCCAAAAGATATTTCACAAAACTTTTATATTAAATAAATACGACTGTTGTGCCGACCCACCAATTTATTTATTTATTTATTATTTATTTATTGCACCTCACACTCAGGTATCCTTTTCGCAGCCAGTCACTTTAAAGCCAACGGACACTGACTCATTAGATATGCCAGACACCTCATTCAGAGGGTTTTATTACCCGTCAGGAGGCCATCAAGAGTAAAAGACATCGTGGTTTTATTCAGCTCCTCCATAAATATTCTAGTAGTAGCCTAGAACATGCAGCATATCCTTCGCAATTCATCTATCAAAACCATCCGTCCATTCGATTCTAAATACCTTCTTAAGACTGATCAGCGACGGTCTTTTAATTAAGACACGCGCCTTTCTGATATGAAAGAAAAAAATCATAAATTTATTTCAACCCTGCCCCATAAACTTGCATGAGTTTCAGCCTCAGACGCACAAAACACCACGCAAGTAATAACAGACCACCGCCATACAGGGAGACAGAGTCTGAGCTGTGAATAAATTTGCAAGGTTGTTTTCAGCAGCCTGGGGGACAAGAGGGGCGTTCTGAGTGCTGTTTGTTACATCGACATGACGGATTGGTTCAGCGTGATCAAGGGATCCATCGATCTTGTTTCCGATTGATTTATCGGAGGACGATCTCTATGATAATTATTCGCTGGAGAGCTGGAAAGGCGGAGTACCGGACTCTAAATCCTCTGCTTCCCCAGCAGACCCGGAGGCAGCAAGAGCGGACACACCCCCATTTCCGATCCAACCCTCTCCCAAACCCAACAAGGTAGCCTTCTTTACAGCCTAGTCCCTACTACAATCTCGGCCATAACACACAATCTCTTATCAGCGAATGGATTTTAGATCAAAGAAACGAACTTCGCTTCATTACGCAATGGCAACTTTAACTTAATACGTATCTGATATTATAGTAATGAACACACAATTCTATTGATTTCAAAATATGCGTACGATACACAGTTTAGTTACACTGATGACTTTTACGAGTGGCTTAGTAAGGTTCTCTGCCTTCAACCATAAACTGGTTGACGTATGTCAAACCCTCCAAGCACTGGTCATGACGAAGGTAAAAAAAAAAAGGCTTCTCACACCAGACTATGCTTGAAAACAGGATGCTGGCGAGAATACTTGCAAGGGAAGCTACAGAAAATTATATTATTAAGATATTCTAAATTTTACTCCTCACGAAGTACAATCAAACTGCCTTAAACAGAACCTGGGCATAAAGGAAACTTGCCATTAGCGGAAAACTTAGTCTCAAGGATCCGAAGTCCCAAGGGTGCAAAACTTCGAGTACCGTACTACCGTACTAAACGGAGCCTGTCTGGAACGGAAGGGGGTGGGGGGGGGGAATCGGTCTCCTGAGGTTCCGTTAAGGGTAGTTGCTACTGCATTACTTGAATTTTAAGACGTAACTTACAACAACAGCGTGTAAGACGGGTTTCATCTTGCGCGGGACAATAACAAGTGGCGGGCTCTTCAGGAACATGGTAGCTTCTCTCCGCGTTCCCTCAAATACTGACTACTACCTTGTCGTGGGATGTTCTGCCTCGAAGATCTTTGGCAATCGTACTTAAAATAAGATGTTAACATAAATAACTCCTTTAGCATTCACGGATTAGGGTCTCAGGACCGTTCAGGTTAACAAAAAATATACAACAGTAAACCTTCGGAGGATTCTTTCGATAGGGTGCCAATTCTCCTTAAGACCTCTGCCTACGGAAAAGAACAGTGGATATACGATGCACGAATGACGCTAGTATAATTCGAACGTATGATTCCAGAGGTCCAGAGGTCCAGCGGTCCAAATCGATACACGCTTTAAACCTTACGATCACCGGAATCTGTAACCATACTGACCGGTAAGCACAAAGTGTCGACATTCACCGCAACAGAAATATGTCCCAGCAGTTCCTTCAGACCAATGGTATTCAAATTAATACCTGCCGAAACCTTTGTGACTGAATATGAATTTCAGCGTAACCCGTATAAGGTAAAAGTGTACTCTTTTGGTACAAAATTAAACAAAACTGTTTCAATTATACACTTTTATTTTAAAAATAAAATACTTACACACGTAGTTCACTCACCAACAAATGCTCTATTTATTAACTTGGTTAAAAGTTTTAATGTAAATTAAAATATACAATAATATCGCTCCTACATGTTTCGGTCTTTAATGACCGTCATCAGTGAGCTTTATCTGTACCTAATTAAAGTTATATTTATGTTAAAACACTCAGTAAAATTACGTCGTTATATAAATTAGGTGATGTGGCAGCATGTCGTAGAGAGGCCGCTCTATGACATGCTGCCACATCACCTAATTTATATAACGACGTAATTTTACCGAGTGTTTTAACATAAATATATCTTTAGTCAGGTACAGATAGTGCTCCCTGATGATGGTCATCAAAGACCGAAACATGTAGAAGCGATATATTTTTGTATTTTAATGTAAATAGTGCATTTGTTGGTATGCGAACTACGTAGAATTCAAAATGCGCGGTGCAACGATGAAAAATGCATACATTTAATATGTTCCATGTCCGTCCATTAAAGGATGATTTACATTTATCTAGCAAACCGACAAATACACTCTGTTACAATAAGCTTCAACACATATTATTATTCACAATTAATAATACATGTTCCAGCAATCGAAATTAATAATATATGTTAAAGCATATTTTACCATTGTGTATTTGTTGGTTCACGACATAAGTGTAAATATTCGCACACATATTTATGAAAAAAAAAATTTATTGGTGATAAACCTACCGCCGATTATGCAGAAAGGGAGGAATTAAAAAATTCCACTTACAGGATTATTAAAATTGTATTTGCAAGTTTCACTATCAAGAAAATGTGCTCGCGGAACCCTTGAAAGTCTCCCACGGAGTCCAAAGGTCAGCGGAACACAGTTTGAATAATTCTGTTTTAAGACTACGCTCATTATATTGATGTCAATACTAAATGGTGTGTATAAAATATCATGCAGCAGTCTGAATAAGAGAATGACAAGCATTTAGAGTTCAACGTAAAAGAGTTCCACCCAAATCTTACATCCATACAATGGTTGGCATTCTTAAAAGAGTCTATGATTATTTAATTCATCATTCTCTTGTTTCTTATTCTGCTACCAGAGATACACAAGTTATAACATAGTGTGTTGGCAGAAGTAAGGGGATAGCGTAACAGTTAGTACAACCACTCTGTCACTTAAATAAGATAACTGGATAAGAGACGGGTCAATCGCAGGCCCTTAGGATAGGTTTATTAACTGATCCTATAGAAATTGAAGAGAAGGCAGTCACTGCCTGCTTTTAGATAATATAAATGAGATCTGTTGGAAGAAAGTTCAATATTATAAACGACAATTCCAAGTTAGCTGCTATTCTCCGAGATCAGAAACACACACCAGCCTCGTGTTCCACCGCTAAGCTGCCGTAATTAGTAGTGTAGTTCTTACGTATACGTTTATATTACCATGTGCATACACATATGCACGGCGCACAGGAAAATGAGCAACTGGCAACAGTAGCAGTTTCATCCCTTTCTTACTTTCTGCCACACTGAGAGAAGAACACAGGCTGACGGTATTCGAGAATAGGGTGCTGAGAAAGATACTTCAGCCTACGAGGGACAAGGTAACAAGGGAGTGGGGTAGACTACATAAGGAGGAGCCACACGATCTGTACACCTCAGCAAATGTTATTCGAGTGATCAAACCAAGAAGAATGAGACAGGCGGGACATCTGGCACGTATGGGAGAGAGAAGAGGTGCATACAGGATTGTGGAAAGGAAACCTGGAGGAAAGAGGCCAACTGGAAGAACTAGGCATAGATGGGAGGATAATATTAAAATTAATCTTAAATAAATTTTTTCGGAGGGCGTGGAATGGATTCATCTGACTCAAGATTGGGCAAGTGTCGCGCTCTTGTGAACATGGTAATGAGCCGCCGGGGTCCCTAAAATGCGGAAAATTTGACTAGCTGAGGAAGTACTGCCAGACGCGCATAACACATACTCAGAAGGATAATTAAGAACAACATTAACTTATAACCGTCTTATTTTAACGACACTTTCGTAACTACAAGTAGCCCTTGTTTTACGCCCTAGTTGTGTTCTTATAAAGTGGACTTAAGTAAAAAAAAAAGTATATTAAACACGGCACTCCCTTAAGAAATAATGGAATAGGTATAGGTTAGAGGCAATCATAGCAATGACAGCCTGTTCATGTGCGGTATATGTGCATGTAATAATACTAATTATATTATTATTGTGTTACTTATATTAATATAGAAATTAACAAATAATGTGAATTTTTTGCCTACGTAAAATGAAAAGGAATTGTAAAACAGCTTGCGTACATGATCCGCATCACCGCTGTCACGGATGACTAAATTCGCTCTCACAGCAGCGGCCAAGCGTGCAGCCAATAAGAGTGTTAAACAGAAATCGAGAGAGCAAAAATAAAGAAGTTGTGTAAATTAACACGGGGCGTTACAGCAAAAGGGCGTAAAATGAACAGGCGTAAAGCAAGGGCTGCGCAGGCACAAATTAAATAGCGTAGAAAGAAAAAACGATTGTGCCTTAAGAACTGGAAAATATGGGGTGGAAGGGCCACCACACACTTCACGGCAACAACCAAAAATTTTCCGGGAGGACTACAGAAAACCACGAAAAGGAACCAGAACAGATGGTCTTCTGGGCAAAAAAAAAAAAATCGAACTCGGAACCTCCAAAATACGAAAGAGGAACGCGAAGAAATCAACTGCGACTTTGGTGCCATCGTTTCGAAGCTTTTTCAACTTTAGAAGTTACAGAGCATGCGGCATTTTGAGGTGCCTGAATTAACTGCTTCTTTTTGTCAGTAGTCCATCAGCGAGGAGTGCTTCAGATTAAAGCATTCAGCTACATGGTCTCAGCTAGCGATATGAACAGGCACATGTAATTTTTATTTCCTTATAAATCTCGTTCAATTACTTTAATACGCGCAAGTTCTGTACATTCTTCCTCATGCATTTAATCAATACGTAGTTTGTCGTGCGATGGTCTACAGCCTCTTCCAAAGCTAGTTTTCCGGACAGTACAAGCTAGTGCTTCCTCTTTCAAGTTTCATATTCTCTTTATAAAATAGCTGCTTACGTCTTCGTCCTCGTTTTCTCGTCCTTTGTTTCCTTCAAGGCACCTCATTTTCACATCTCTGTTAAACGTATTTGGCCACATCGGACGCCAAGAAACAAATGTCCGTATAAATCTACCAGACTACACGGCATCACATCCCAGTAAACATCTTCAAACGTCAATTAAAAATAAGAACGTTTATCAAAGAATACACAAATTTCAGTCAAACACAACAAAATAATAATGCTCTTACAGCTTTATGTGGGCATATTTTGGGATCACCTTCTTTTTAAGAACCTGTTTATTAAAACAGATGTTGGGACAACATTTTACTACTTTTGTTCTTAGGTTCTTGTATAGATTGACGGATTTAGCTTGACTAGCAAACACTTTAATTGTAGTCATCCCGTTGTGTTCTTTCATCAAAGAATATACAAATTTCAGTCAAACACAACAATTTAATAATGCTATTACAACTGTAATAGCATTATTAAATTGTTGTGTTAGAAAACTGTATATTCTTTGATAACAAAAAAACACAACGGGATGACTACAATTAAAATAAGAACGTATAATACCACAATACTGGGTAAATAATTCGGACCAAAGAGGCAGGAAGTAAACGGGCAATTAAGCTATGTAAGTATGTATATCGTTATTTATCCAGAATGCCGAAGTAGAGCTACTGTCACAGTTGGGTCCCTATCGAGGCTACGACTGCACTGTGTCCAATGGCGAGCGATGTTGAGCTTTTGGAGAATTAATTCAGAAGAGAGTGGGGTACGACATATTTCTACAGTTCCTACAAAACATACACGAATTTTGCACTCGTGAACATTGCCGCTCCCTTTAGGTGCCACTTCAGTTCTCTCTACAGAAAGGACGGTCCGAGGTTCGAAACCCGGCAGAGGTAAAAGATTTTTCTCTTCTTAAAAACGCCAAGACCGGCTCTAAGGCCCACCCAGTTTCCTTAGAAATCGGTACCGGAGTTATTTTCCGGGGTAACGTCGCCGCGGCGTGACGTGGACCACTTACCTCCATCGAGTGCTCAAATCAAAAATGAGTAGAGACATACCTCTACCCACATGCCTTTATGACTTGGACAGCGACAACTTTACATTAACTCTACGTTTTCCCATTCCACTTATAACAGTTTTTCTCCTCCACTAACCTAAATTCCAGTATATTCTCCCTCACCTTCTAAATTCTTACGCAGAGGGACGATGTGGCAAAGCTTTTATTCGGATGACGCACGATTCGAATCACGACTGAGACATGGGATATCCTAACTGAGTTACTTCGTTCTCTTCCTCGGTCCCGAGAGAATGCCGAGAGAGTACCTTTACAACAGACAGCTTCCTTTCACACTCTCTGAAATTCATCACCACTAATCACTACATTATTCTTGAATGTATATGATATGAACTGCTGGCAGCGTTGTTAAATAAGCTATAAATAAAAAAGTTAATACTTCCTTACTACATTCGTTAATCCTTCTGTCAATGCAATTCACAACCTCCTCCTTCTTTAAAAATACTCTATTCTTCTTTTACATAAGATTCGTCTATAACAAACTCTCTACTCAAAAGGATAATTATTTTGTACATAACCTCCTGCAAAGTTACTATTATAAATCCTGACAGAAAGAATGCGCAGACGTGATACCCTGAGGCAGGGTGTGGGCAAGGCAGTACAGTAGGACAAAGAAACCCCCCAACTTGTATACCGTTGCAGTGACAAGAATACAAAGTGACCACAAAAGCTAAAGGTCAGTTCTTATACGTAGTTGTGTCACTGAAATAAAAAGGGCGTACCCAACATGAACACAGCTGCAAATTGACAGAATACAGCATGTTCCGTCATAACTGCAGGTGGTTCTTGTAGACGCGTATCTGCAGCGGACTCTGCATGTCAAAGTTGTCAACTGTAGCAACGGGGAGAGAAGTCGACCTTTACTCTTTCGGGGGCCAATTTCCTAAAGGTCTCCTAACCAATTTATCTGCGAGTTCGTTTTTCCACACGGCAGTTGTGTGTCCAACCCATTGTGAGCTCGATTTAACTGCTCCCAACAGCACAAACAACGCCATGATTTAGTATCCAACTTACTCAATGGTGCAGGACCTCCCTTCGGTAGCGCACGAATATTCAGCAGGTCAAGTACACCCCGCAATGTTCAAGGAAAAGTGACAATCGCGGGAAAGTTTGTAACTCGGCTACAAATAATGATGGAAGGAAAGACAATAACAAAAGAAGCTGTCGAAAACAGCATGGTAGTACGGCACAAACACGTAAGGCGGAAGCTGCAAGAAAATCAGACGCCTCAACCAGGCTTCACGGGGACAGGTATGGATGTTACGAGTAAATTCTGCAGAGTGAACAGAGGAGAAAAGGCTCCTTAGGGCCTGGATAGGTAAAGCTGTCAATGCACAACACATTAAGGTGTACAGTACCCCCATTTTATTCTTAATATCGGCATCAGACAGAGATCAGTGGATAGCCTCATGCCCCGAACGCTTTACTCCAAGAAAAACGAACACCGGTACACATTTGCTAGGGCATGACATTATATAGTTTTTTGTATTGTTATTTATACTCGGCAGAATGAGCTAACTGAAGAACTGAATTTACTGAATTACTGCGAGATTCCAGCTTCCGCCGCGAAGTGGATGAGAACTGGGCCCATCTAGGCTATTACGCAGCGTGTAGCCGTAATTTCTTATCAACGTTTCGGGACAATCTATCGGTCCCATCTTCAAGGGTCAAGAATCCAATAATCTTTCTTATTGAATTGTTGTTATTGTTGAAGTTATTAGGCCAAATCCCACAATCATTAATAACTAATATTTGTTATCTAATGCATTTGTTATAAATACCAGTACTATAAACGTAACAATTATTGGTAGTATGTATATGAATGATCATAAACAATAATGTTTAATAATGCAGTTAAATTCTTCGTTGAATTGTGATGACTCACAGCCTAAAGGTAAATCACAAAGCGAACACAAGCACACAGGGAAAACATAAATAAACAAAATAGAAAAAAGAACACAGAGAGGACCAAACAAGAAAATTATTATTATTATTGTTATTATTATCGTTATCACCTTTATGCAGGGTATTACAAGTACATACCCTTCAAAAAAACATGTTTCTAGAGTACAAAGTGTTGCAGCTGTTCTGTATTTACAATTTGTTCTTCATGTAATTTCGCCCGTGAAATATGTTTTGTACCTTTAAATTAGCACTGTCTGCAGTATGTGTGCAGTGCCCAATGTGACTATTTGTTCGTAGTTCCTAAATTTCGTGCTTTCCTGGTACGTTACTCAGGAATTGTCTGAATGATTCTGAAATGGTTCCAGTCGCCCCTATTATTACCGGTATCACTTTGGCTTTCACATTCCACATGCGCTGAATTTATATTATTAGGTATTTATATTTTAAAGTCGATCAGCTTCTAACATATTATATTAATATATTATTATTATTATTATGTGTTTTTTAAGGTACTCCGTCATATTTCACAGTCCACACAACTCACGCTGCAAACTGACGTCCAGCATAACGCAAATCTGTTCAGCAGTAGGCCTACCCATTACCTTTAAACAAGACCTAAACGCTGCTCTTAGAACTGAGTGGTGGATGGCGACGGAGCCGAGCGGTGATGGCAACTGAAAGAGGCTCTGTCTCTCTCTGGACTTCACAGACAATTAGCTCCAAGAACTAGGGGACCAGGAAATGTGCCAGCGGATCAGAAAATAGTAGAATGGGTGTAACAGAATAAAGGGAAAAACGGAGAAACTGAGAGAAACCAGTTTTAAAGATTTGCGTGCAGGATTCAGAAGCTGTTCAATAAAAAACTAAGCCTAGGCCTCCCGCCTGAATATTCAGGTTAAATTAGCCTGTAGACTATACGTCGCACATAACGCCATACTGCACAGAGCAGTGTTAAGCGTTATATATTTTAAAACTTCCCGTCAGAAGAAAGATATTAATTAATAACATAACAACACAACAAATAAACACGTACGTACAATTATCAGGAATGCTCTATATCACACGAAAAACATGCTTCAAATAAAATTAACAAAAGTTTTACCGATTACGGAAAACGTGAAGTTGTAAAACCTTCCATAGTGAGGAAAAAATCAGACTACAAATACAGTTTGAGGAATTAAGACACACACCGCCAATCAAAACACACACACACACACACGCATATATATATATATATATAGTCAGTTGTTTAATAAGTTACAGCATGTTTCGGTCTAAATAAGGCCATCATCAGGTTTCACAACATAAAATACTCTGAGCAATTCAAGTACAAAATTCGTAAAAAACCGAGATTCCAATCTTGACAATGGAAATAAGGTTTTATATAATTACATGTCGATTGCCAATGTTACGCTCGTCCAGAAAATACACAGCTCTATTAAACGATGTGAATTAATAATAAAATTGTAATCAGTACTCCTGTATAAAACAGTAATAAGTTATTAAAATTTAGATTTAATCCTCTAGATGTATGACGGGATGTATAAGCTAAAAGCTGCTAATGTACAGTGCATTAGCAATACCCGTCCCAATATATGACAGTGAATTCTGACACTCAAGAAAGAAGACATCTGGAATCACACTATCAGAGATGAAAAGATTGAGAAAACCCGCAAAACACGCAAAATTTTAACCCGCTGCGATGAAAACCGGTAGGCATGAACATTAATTCACTCAACAGCACACTACGAAACCAAACAGCTGAGTCTAGGATCAGCTCCACATTTTTCGACGCCTTCGCAAAATTGCGAATGACGACTATTAGCTTCGTCATGTCCGTCCAAATGAAACAACTCGGCTCCCACTGGACGGATTTTCATGAAATTTTATATTTGAGAAATTTTCCGAAATCTGTCGAAAAAATTCAAGTTTCATTAAAATCTGACAAGAGTAACGGGTACTTTACACGAAGACCAATATGCGTTGATGATAAAATCTCGCTGGATTCTTCAAATAGTGAGAAATATTTCACCCAGAAGTTGTAGAGAAAATCGAAACACAGTTTATGTTCAATAACTTTCCGAAAATCGAGCCCTTTATGAAATAATGTGGAAATATATGGTATAGCCAGACAGGCCACAGATGACAATATACGAGTAATAAGAAGCAAGGACAATTCGACTTGCACGCCGGATAACCAAGGCAAGAAGATAGACACACACTCAGAATATATAATTCTCCTTGCTTATTCACGGCAACGATGGTCACGCGAACGCGCCTCAATCTTACGTTACACGTACATTGCCCGTCTTGTCTAAACTTTGGCACTAGTTGGAGGCCAGTGGTAAGCTTCGCGATTAACGCGATTTACCCTGGGCAAGAACTCGCGGTACCTAACGGGCCCCAGAGGTGGTCTGGGCAAGGCCAATACAAGAAAAATCTCGGCCCTGCCGGGAGTTGAACTCCGCCTTGTATCTCGCAGCCCGTTAGTATAGTTAGATAAAAGCGTGACCTGTCATTGCTTAACCAACCTTACACCACGTAGCGCTGACAGAATAAACAGGTCTGATTGGACTAAATGTGAAGACTTCAGTTAGACTGCAGGAGGAAGTTCTGTTGATTGAAAAGTACTTTAAAGCGACTAAACAAATCCTAGCAGTTTGTTCTTCAGTTTAGTCGCAACCAGGTTTAAGATCAAACATTTTCTTTCCCAGACTGGTAGACGTATGTAAAAAAAAAAAGTAGGGTTACAGTCCATACACATCTTTTATCATACGTGTAAAAGCAGCTACATGTTTCGGCCGTAAGTTAGTAGCCATCATCAGGCTCGATATAGAGCCTTGAATAAGGAAAGCTACAAAAATGTTTCCTTATTCAAGGTTCTATATCCAGCCCGATGATGGCTACATACTTCGTATGGCCGAAACATGTAGCTGCTTTTACATGTATGATAAAAAGATGTGTTATGGACTGTAACCCTACTTCTTTTCTTTATGTATTCGTACGTATATTTGAACACAATGGGGATGTCCTGTCTAACAATTATAAATATCCGGTAGAAGTATTGTGCAGTAAATTAAAAATATTAGGAATTGCTGTCCTTGGTACAAGACACCGCGCAGTCTGGTAGAAATTTATAAACGTTTTTGAAGAAAGCAACTATCTTCCACGTCTACCCTGAAGACGAATACCCAAGTTTGTCTGAAAAGTTGGTAAATTTCTGTTAGACTACACTGCGCCACACGCCGGCAGACAGTATTCTACACAGCCGCGGCTGTAATAACCTCGGTTCTTACACATACATCAAAGTCACAGCTGTTTACGCCATGATATGGTCTTCCATTACGGTGACAGACCCAGTTTAACATTCATACAAACAACAGACCAAACCACGGTACAGCGTTTTCGAATTTTTGTCCTGTTCAGCTGAAAACAAGCCACTAAATAAATCGAAAATCACTCAATCATCATTTCAAGAGCTGTGGGTGTACTGAGAGGAATATATGCCGCTCCATTACTTCTGAAGTAAAATAGGTATTCTGATTCTATTTCTCTATGTACAAAAAGTAAGAATAATCAAATTGCAGAAGCTAAAAAATCTGCAGAATTAAAACTGAAACGATTTTGAATATTTCAAAGCAGACAGACACAATCTCCTTTGTCACTCAGACATCTTCTGTTGTTCACAGCTGATACTTGACTACTTTATTTAATATACTGGATATTACACAGAATTCTTTGGATTGGGAATGGGCGCATTATAAGACGTGTGCCTGCACAAAAACTACAAAATATCTGACGTCATCTGTGTGTTGAACGAAATTCGAATTCGTGTTCCAAGTGTTCGGCAGACAAATACCTATGCCGCCCTTACCTACCGGCTGTACTTCCATTTGCAACAGAAACAAAGACTTGCGTTTAAGGATGAATGCACTTAAATACCTGAAACCAAATGCCGACAAAGTATCCCGGTTAGACCACGACTGCCTCTTTACACATCCCTTCCAATTCATTATTCAGTAACCTTAGAACTCGACGTTCCGATCCCGGTGGCCGCGCGGTCTAAGGCGTGTGCCTGCGGTCGCTCGCTTGTTGGGATTGTGGGTTCGAATCTGATCGGGGGCACGACTAAATCTTGATTGTTGTGTGTTGTCAGGTAGAGGTCTCTGCGACGGGCTGATCACTCATCCGGAGAAGTCCTACCCAGTGTGGTGTGTGCACTGTGAGTGATCGCGAAGCCCCGTAAGAGAAGGCCAAGACCCAGAATCGGGGCGAAGCTCCACAGGGAGACAAGAAAATCGGTTACTGCATACGCCCGAACATTAAGCAACTCTTCCCGTGGGATGTGTTACAGGAAAAGCTCATGCAGGAACACAACCTCACAATGTGGATTAGACGAAGAACAGCACTATAGGATGCCTTATTAGTGACTATTTGGTAGGAAGTGATGTATCACTGACGTGTGATTGGGAAATGACATAAGGCCTCGTGTATAAGACGACCCCAACTGTTGTGTGCGGTAATTCATAAAAATAAAACGCCAATGTATGGACTTACAAGGCACAAAGTTCGATCTGTTGGGAGTGTTGTTACGTAAACCATAAATAAATAAATACGTACAGAAACTCATCACAAATACAAACGTACACGTGCAGACACACAGAAGTACGCATGCCGCTAGACAGGCCTATCTGCAGCAATGGGAATGTGGAACACAGTTAATGCTCTTTACATGACGCAGCTCTATTGGTGTATCAATCACAAATATATATTAATATTTGTAATCACACGCAACACGTTGCTTTATAATCGTATTTTCTTGGCGACTAGTTTCGGGCCTGAAAGTGAGCCATCATCAGGCCATTACATATCGTTAGACATCGTTAGGCCTCTTGTTATTAGACAACACCCTTACACTCTTTATATACATTTATAATGTAATTTTAATGTAAAAAGGAGAAATCTCCAACCTCATGATGCAGAGATTGTCTGCAAAATTTCGTGTTCATGTGCAACGGCCTGATGACGGCCCACATTCAGGGCCGAAACTAGTCGCCAACCAAAATACGATCAGACCTTATTTTGTAAAAAGGAAACAGCCCACAAAATATCAATTTTACAGGAGAAGTGAGAAGGTGGCACCGTTTTACATATTAGAAATACTCTGAGAGATAGATATCCTCCACCTACCTTGGTTATTCTTGAAGATACAGTTGTCACATTTTTACATATCACAGAGGACCATTACTTGAATGATTCGTTCTACACAACTCAGCGCAGCTCAAAGCAGCAGTCAGCCGCTTTTCACATAATTGCAGCTTATTATAAAGCAGTATGTTGTGTGTGATTGAAAATATTAATATATATTTGTGATTGTAAATGCTGACGTTTCCACAGAATTCCGTGCTGACATACAAAGTGCAATATGTGTACTAGGATATCTGGTAAAATTGGATAAAACAACGTAAACATTTCCAGCGAATATCTGATGACAACAAATATGAACACGAAAGCACAAATATAACACACATTAAGGGGGAAGTGAACTTACGACTAGTTACATTAATTTCATAGAAATAACAACACAGGCATATTTCATTTGGGTGTGTCGAGAGAAGTTTGGGTGGGTCTCGGTCCCCCACGGGCCCACCCGTGGTGAATACGGGTTTGGTTTTGAGTAAAGTTCGCAAGCTCGTTCAGAGAGGGTGACTGCGAATTTATTACGGCGACAAAGCAGCTCGAACTGAGCCACGCAACGCCTCTCCACGCTCCTGCGCGCTTCATCATGCAAGATCTATTTAGCTCCCAGCGTCTTTGGTTTCCCGCACTCGGCGCCATGAAGCTCGTGGCTGTTAACTTCAAAACCTAACGCCAGTCTACCATTCATACAGTATGCCTAAAGGAAACTACACTTAGATGTTCAGCTCTTCAGGCAAGCACCACATTCCATACTTCAAACGTGTCTAGATCGCTTCTGTACTCCATTGTATGATCATTTACTTCAACTCCTGACAAGGGCGTTTCGGAACTCCAACTTCAAGCGCAAGGATTTTTTAAAGACAGTTCACAGTTATTCAACTACTCGAAGGTCAATATTTACGTGCTCAAAAAATTTAGGCGCTAGACCTAGCCTGAGGCAGTTAAAACCAACTCGAATTCTCTTACCCATTTTAACATTATCCTCCCACTTACGGTCGTAGGTGGGAGGATAATCCCAGAACACTCTGAATATGAGGCTGGGGGAAGGGAGGGTGGAGGGTCAGAGCCGGTCTGCAAGCGCTGATGAAGAGAAAACTTGTCTCCCCATGCTGGATATCGAACAACGATCCCATGTTCTTCCTGTTTGTAGCCTCGTCACTGCACTGACTGAGCTACCCACCCCTCCGATGTGGAAGAAGTACCACAAGCAGAGCGCACGGAATCCTAGTTTTGGATTCAGTGTTCGTGCAATACATAAGCATGGCAAAATCAAGAGAGTAACATGGCCGGAGTATGTAGCCTGCATGGGAACGTTAAATATGTACACAGAATTTGAGTTGGTAAACCTGAACAGCAAGACCACTTCGAAAACCAAGGCGTAGGTAGGAGGACAATATTGTGGTTAATCTTAAAGAAACGGAATATGACTGCGTGAACTGGATGCGTCTGGCACAAGGTATAGTAGTAGATAAGCAGTACCCTGTTACCGTCAACACAACTTTGTTACTGACAAAATAACTTGTCAATCACTACAGCAACATGTCCCGACTTTTAATCTTCATCATCCGGCTAATCTCATTCATTCTGTAGTCTAACTTATGGTGAGTTAATTTCAGTCAGAAAACACAACTATAATTGTATGCTAGATGATGGTATTTATTAGCAAAGTAAATAACTACATGTTTCGGCCTAAAGCGGCCATCTTCAGGTTATCACAATTA
>Ga0131853_10007877_pt1 | contig 19330 bp, 8 predicted proteins | sample TergutLab28metaG_FD_92764 | JGI IMG/M metagenome (GOLD analysis project Ga0131853, IMG submission 92764) | Labiotermes labralis P1 segment gut microbial communities from Petit-Saut dam, French Guiana - Lab288 P1 (version 2) (version 2) | ecosystem: Host-associated > Arthropoda: Insects >...
CACACACACACACACACGTACGCACACCCAAACACAGTACACATCTTATTTAGATAGCAGTACTGATAGCAAAGTTTGTAATTTTATATCAGAAAGATAAAAAAAAGAAGAAGAAGAAGACGAACCAAACCGACGAGAACAGAGCAAGTAGGACCAGAAGACAGCAGTTCTGAGTTGTATCTGAGAGGAGAACAGAGCAAGTGGGGTCAGAAGACAGCAGTTCTGAGTTGTATCTGAGAGGAGAGCAGAGTAAGTAGGACCAGAAGACAGCAGTTCTGAGTTGTATCTGAGAGGAGAACAGAGAAAGTATGATCAGAAGAGAGCAGTTTTGAGTTGTAACTCAGAGGGGAAGAGAGCACCCCAAGTATGATCAGAAGACAGCAGTTCTGAGTTGTATCTGAGAGGAGAACAGAGCAAGTGGGGTCAGAAGACAGCAGTTCTGAGTTGTATCTGAGAGGAGAGCAGAGCAAGTAGGACCAGAAGACAGCAGTTCTGAGTTGTACCTGAGAGGAGAACAGAGCAAGTGGGGTCAGAAGACAGCAGTTCTGAGTTGTATCTGAGAGGAGAACAGAGCAAGTGGGGTCATAAGACAGCAGTTCTGAGTTGTATCTCAGAGGGGAAGAGAGCAAGTATGATCAGAAGACAGCAGTTCTGAGTTGTATCTGAGAGGAGAACAGAGCAAGTAGGACCAGAAGATAACAGTTCTGAGTTGTATCTCAGAGGGGAAGAGAGCAAGTGTGATCAGAAGATAGCAGTTCTGAGTTGTATCTGAGAGGAGAACAGAGCAAGTATGAAAAGAAGACAGCAGTTTTGAGTTGTATTTGAGAGACGCCATTGTTAAATATTGCCTGGGACAATGACTAACCTAAGTGAATTCACTACGTGATTTTCGATTTTCCTCCTTACTTCAAGACCAATCCTGCCTTGTAACTTCAATTGAGCAAAGATTTTTTTAATCCTTGTCAGTCCATTATTTACTGCGTGTAGTAACCGAGATTCAGATCGTATACAGTCTGTTACTGATGTCGTAAAATAAACTGCATATAAGTAAGTGATAAATAAACAAAGAACTAAGGAATGAAAAAAAAGTAATTAAAGAAGTGAAGAAACTGACGAGGAACAAAAGAGAAAATAAGTAAGTGGCATAAATAAAATGAAAGCTTCAAAACAAAGAGAAAGGGAAGATTATATTCTGCTGCCTACAGGTTCTAACATTCTTCAGGCAACCACACGTAGCAAATATAAAATAAACAAATAAATATTTTAGGAAATACGTCTGTGGTATTTCAGTACAGCTGCAGAAATAATAATGTAGAGTGCGTCAAGATTAACACTCAAAGCAGAAGACTGGGATTCCTTAATTATATTAGCTGTGGTTTGTGTTCAGTATTAAGATCTTGTGATGAATGACACCATACGGTTTATTAGACAGCAGTGACGTTGTGAAGGACCTTTCTATAGTGTTAAGATGGAGGCCGCACTTTACTCTGAAGAGTTAAGTCTGTACTAGATGTCGTGGCAGTTTCAAATCCCAGACAGCATTTGGAAACGTCTACTGCACGGACTCTGTCCATCGTCTCGTGTAAATTAAAATAAAGAATAAAAAATGAAAGAATTATATACGAGTCTGTTTCGGTAACAAGATTGCTTCCTGTCCTCAAGCTAAAAATAATAAATTTAAAACCTACAGAGACGGCCTGATAATCCAGCCTCAGATGTTGACAGTCGGCTACTCTACTGGTTGCAGATTAATAGAGTCTGGTCTTATTTTCCCCTGAGGACGTCACAGATGTGTATTTTAAACCACGCAATATAGTTCGTCCTTTGCATTCAGCACGCTGAGAAGGAGCGAAAAAAAATTATATAGTAATGCATACCCTTCTGTCTGCACGTTACGTCTTCGAAATTACTGAAAGAATATGGAATAAATTTTTATACTGAGAACTGAAAACATAATTGTCAAAGCATGTTTAATACTGCTACGTATCTGTTCCAAATAACACTAATGTTACATAAAAATTAAACATGATTCGTCACATGTTGATATGTATACATTACACAACTTCGACTTTAGTTGTAAATAACCTGAATATTTTAAAAAAAAGTGTAACATTATTTATTTCCATGTAGAACGATATGCCTGCACTAAGCAACATCCAGGTAAACAAAAAAGACAGTCTTTCTTTACGTACTTATTTATAGTTTATTTAAAAACAGGACCCATAATAGTTCAGTTGGTGTAGGGACCATGGTACGAAATGGGGGACCGGGGAATTTTGGCTCGATTTTCAGTCCAAGTAAGAAATTTTTCTCTTCTTCAGGGCTTCCAGACAGGCTGTGTGGCCTATCCAGTCTCCTGTCCAGTAGGTACTGAGAAATCCTTCCCCTGGAGGTAAAACAGCTGGGTTGTGGACCCGGCCACTCACCACTCACCTCCATCAAGAAAGTGTATGGAGCTATTCCTCTGTTCCCCATACACGTATCTTCATGGCGTGGTGCTCAATTAAACGCAGGATAGTTGCACCAAACACAGAGGCTTTAGTAGCTGCTAGCGAAAGGGTTGGTCTAGAAGTAAATGCTGAGAAAACTAGGTATATAGGCATGTCTGGAGATCAGAATGCAGGACAAAATCGTAATATAAAAAAGGACAGTAAATCCTTTGGAAGATTTCAAATATTCGGGAATAACATTAACGAATCAAAATTCCACTCAGGCAGAAATTAAGAGCAGATTGAAGTCAAGGAATGTTTGCTATAATTTGGGGCAGAATCTTTTGTCTTCCAGTTTGCTATCCAAAAATATAAAGATTAAGATACGCAGAACTGTAATTTTGCCTTTTGTTTTGTATGGGTGTGAAACTTGGTCGCTCACATTAAGGGAGAAACGGAGGCTGAGGGTGCTTGAGAATAGAGGGTTGAGGAGAGTATTTGGGCCTAAGAGGGACGGTAACAAGGGAGTGGAAAAAACTACATAATGAGGAGCTTAATGATCTGTACTCATCAACCAATAATGTTCGGGCGACAAAATCGAGAAGAATGAGATGGGCGGGGCATGTAGCGTGTTTTGGGAAGAAGAGAGGCGTATACAGGGTTTTAGTGGGGAACCTGGTGGAAAGAGACCACTTAGAAGACCCAGGAGCAGATGGGAGGATAATATTAAAGTGGGTCTTCAAGATATGGCTGGGGGAATGGACTGGATTGACCTGGATCAAGGGAGGGACGGGTGGCCGGATATTGTGAAAGAAGGAATAAACTCACGGGTTGCAAAAATTCGAGGGACTTCTTGACTAACTCAGAACCTGTTAGCTTCTAAAGGGCTCTGTTTCATGAAGTTAGTTACTTTGTTAGTTTGTTTATTCTTTCGTTCGTTATGTAGTCGCACCTCTAACGTACCATTAATCAAGTTTGCAATATGTCGGGCTTCAACCCCGGACCCAACACATATGAAATTATAGCGCTAAGTCCTGTTTTCAGGTTTGTTTGAAAACTATATACATATACAGAAACCGTGATATCTTCAGTTCGTTTCCGTGAATCCAGTTCATGGCACTGAACAAGAGAAAAGAGTCCGAAACTAGAATCCAGGATATGTAGTAGAGGATATAGACCTCCTGCCACTCAATGTAAGCTTTCACTTTCGCGTGAGAATAAGAGACAGGGGTTGCAACATAAATGTGCATTTTTCCCGTTTCATGCCACCAAAAATGAAACGTTCTCTACAAAAAGAACATTTGCTCCTCCCACGCATATGACGTGTATTGATCCCGAGTCCGTAGTTGGGTTAAGTGTGCTCTAGGCAAGCTGGATGGCTACATGGTTCCAGTCACCGTGTGTCAGATCTTCAATCACAATTCCAATATTTTTACAGAGACCGCTTGGCTCTGGCTGTAGAGAAAACTTAGCCAAGTCTAATTTCAGAAAATGTGCTTGCCGGCAATTTTATTCTTAAAGCAGTGTGGGTTTCAGAACCAGCACAGACATGATGTTTTCTCTCCCTGAAGGATATTGAATTTTGGTTGTCCACACCGTAGCCGAGTCTCTGTTTGACTGAACTGTTTCTATTTCTCAACAAAAAGAATTCAAAACACACACAAAAAAAGCTGCACATTTGAAAGTGTGATCACTCATCCAGAGGAGTTCCACCGAATGTGGTGTGTCTGAGTGTGATCGTGCAGACTCATCAATGAGAAGGCTCTGGCCAACTATGGGCTGTTGTACCGTTTAAAAGAATTCGTTTGGGAGCAAACGAGAATGGAGGTGAAAAGTTAAAATTCGTAGACACAATCGGAATCTTGCGTTCAAACTGATGAATTGTCTTCAGCCTTGACAAAGACCACTGCTGTGTTCTGTATACACACATGTTCCGTCCGTAGTCTCACTGAACAACGGTCACAAACCGTGCCATTTTCTGCGTAACGCAATGTGTTATCGAGAAAGAAGCGTCTTAGAGTACTTTTAACTATTTTAGTGTAAGGGAACTAAATGAAATAGAATCCTGAATGTCATCTACAAGCCCTGTCTGAGCGCACACATTTCGGACTGCTTGTATATTTTTTTAAAATATTTAGTAACAAGTATGTTCCATTGCAGAATAGCAATACGTGCTAAGAGTTTTCTTTTGTGACCTCTGTTAACTCCTATTAATACAGTATATATACCCTATCTATCACAGCCTAGTTATGTTTTTTAAATTCCTATTTATTAACCTTTTGGCGCCGGAATTATTTTTTTTAATTTTAGCACACCCTGTATATAAAATGTGAATAATACAGGAACCAAATACGTTAGAATTATGAACCAAACTGCATTTTGAAGAAAAAATGGAGAGTATATATCATGTTTAAAATAATCAGTACCTATATTTGTTGAATAAATATATAAAATGCAACGTTAGAGGTTAGCAGTGCGGTACGACCACTATAGTTGACATTAGGCGTCTAAAGGTTAAGTGTCCATGCGTAAGTTTTACTACTTCTAAAAATATTTTGTTGGAATTTACTAAATACAAAGTTTCGAAATTTATAGTGTTCACAAACTTTTCAAAGAATTTTGTGTACTTATTTGCTATCAGTGGTTTGTGGATTCATATTACAGAGGCATGTCGGATCATCTATGATCTTAAATCTATGACAATATGACCTCAGTTTACTATGTCCTGTTACAATCGTTGATAAGTTTATTGCACATTCGCAGTCTTTTTTATATTCTGTCATTTACAAGAGGGAAGAATGTTTTTGTTAATTCACCTTTGTTTGAGGCGTCCCATTCGACTGAATGTACATGTGTGTTTTTTTTTGTCCAATGCCACCACATGTCTTTGTGGACTTCGTGGTCCTCTCTCCTGGGCATTGCAGGAGTGCAACGGACTTCTGAGGTTGGGACGCCCATGAGGCGCAGTTACGTTGTCCCGACGAAGTGAGTGGTGATATAGGAGGATATAGTGCCAGGAGGGCCCTTAAACCTACATTCTACTAACCTACCCAGACCATGGTCACCGCGGGAACTCTCCCCTTCAGGGAAAATTCCCACGGTAGAGCCGGGAATCGAACCCGGGACCTCATAATTAGTAGTCAAGAGACTCTGACCACTAGACCACGAGGCTGGTCAGCATGTACATATGTAGGCATATGTGTGTACACACATGAGCGTATTTGCGTAAGTCTAGATTTATACAGGGACATTATCTTATCTCATACCTGACGCCAGCCACTTCCCCTCGGCTCGTCTAACTTACAAAACTTCGTAGTGCAATAAACAAAGCGTTAGTTAGCTGTGACGAGCGTTTGCGAGTCAAAGGTCAACATATCCCTTACCCCCTTTAATATGATGCGTCAAGAATTACATTAGCTGCGATGAAGTTTAAAACAAAAGTCTGTCGATAAAATTCAAGTTTGGTTAAAATCGGACTAAGTAACAAACGCTTTGCATGCAGACATACGTACATTAACCTTTTGAAGCCTAATGTCAACTATAGTGGTCGTACCGCACCGCTAGCCTCTAAAGTTGCATTTTATATATTTATTCAACAAATATATGTACTGAATATTTTAAACGTGGTATATACTCTCCGTTTTTTTCTCTTCAAAATGCAGTTTGTTTCATAATTCTAATGTTTTTGGTTCCTGTATTATTCACATTTTATATACAGGGTGTGCTAAAATTTAAAAAAATAATTCCGGCGCCAAAAGGTTAATGACTACTTTGTTCACTAAGTTTACCATGGTATAATGTGAAATGCTAACTTGATGCAACAAGGTAATTTTATTGATGTATTCTTAGCTCGACATGTTTCGGGTACATACGCCCATCATCAGGAGTTTTAGATGTTGAGTTGCAGCATATTGTTTTCTGCACCGAGTTTGTGGATGGGCGGTGGTCTTGAGAGCCGCTGGGTGGGTCGGGTGTACGGTGCGGTGCCGTGCCGTGCGACGGCACCATCCACACCGCACACACGACCTATCCAAAAACTCGGTGCAGAAAACCATATGCTGCAACTCAGCATCTAATACTCCTGATGATGGGCGTATGTATCCGAAACATGTCGAGCTAAGAATACATCAATAAAATTACCCAGTTGCATCAAGTTGGCATTTCACTTTATTTCATGAGGAAGATGCACGGTCAAACAACCCTCAAATATACCATGGTCTCCATCAATGGTACTCAATATCAATGCGTAGCAATCGATAACAATCAATGCTTATCTGTCTTGTTTTCATTCGATTTACACGATGCAATATTAAGGAACAAAAAACCTCTAGTCATAATATTTAATATTTATAACGTCTAGAAATACGAAGTTTGTTGTGTAGATACATTATGAGTATTTCTAAAAAGTGTCTGCCAAACACTGTTTTTTATCTAAGAGTTACAAAATATTTCTACAGGTTAGTGTCTTTATATGTGAACACAAATTTAAGAAAATCAATGTAGATTTCAAAAACAGTAAGTTCTGTAAATAAATATAAAAAATGTTAATAATAACAATAATAATAACATTCTGAGATATAGGTACAATTATCAACAGCAGCAAAATGTGTGACCACAATGGAGCAAACGTCATGACCATCTGAGATGTGACCAGGAAACAAAGACCCGAAAAAGCCTCAGTGTTATATTAAGCATATATTCCTTCCCTTGTTACAGTTTCTCAGGCCAATTTCAAGGACAATGAGTCAAAATATGCATCGAGGACCTCTGTGCATCATCTTTCCAATTCCTTCAACTGTTGTTTTGTGTTTCTCAGTTTCGACACTCTACCATCTGAGAGTTGTTAAAGTAACCGTAAATAAGTGCACACTGCATATGCTCAATGTTTGCGTCATGATCCTTGAAGCGGGCATTCAATATCTCTTTGCTTGTCTATCATGTTTGATTTGTGCCAAAAAGTAGTGGACTTTGAAACCCTTTCTCTTAGTTGTACTTTGCTTGCAGGTAAGCCTGTGTGAAAGGAAATGTATGTAATGTAACCAGATGGATGTAGAATGAAGCAGCTGAACCGTCAATAAGCTCATTGCTACAGCATGTTCTGAAGAGTGTATTCAACACGTCTAACCGAAATAGCCGTGGCGAAGAAAAGGGAAAAATTTGCCTTCAGAAAAGTTTCCTGGAAGCATAACATCATTAAAACACAGACAGTAAATTGGCTTAGATCTTACATTTCCTTCTAACTGGCATCGCAAAAAGTCACAGCGTCCGAAGACACGTTTCCATACAATGCTTGTACATCTTCTTAAAAAAAATTATTTTGACTATTTTAAGAAATCGAACAAGCAATCCAATGAGAATAAAATCTAAAAATATATTTTGTAAATGTAGATACCTTCCAAAGTGTGGGTTCTTTTGTATTTTCGCGGTCAAATAAATGTGTAAGTTTTATATACAAGTTTATCAGGCTTTGTCGGCTGGAGAAGAAACAAGAATAATTCTAAAGTTATATCTACTCTGTATTTTTTTGTGCAGCTACCGTGAGTTGGTTTCACCCCCTGTACCACGGAGTCAGTTTAGCCATTTGAAGATTAAATAATATAAATTTGTGTTATATTAGATTTCAAAGCCCAAATCACACGGAAAAGTTTCCGTCCTCCCTACAGATCCATACACCAGTCAGTGTATATTCTACAGGGGAAAAAAGTCACAATTCAGTAGCAGAAGCAGAGAAAATACACGAATATACTGTATAAAAAAAAAGCGGGCTTTTAAATGTTAGAGTTAGAGGTACACGTAATTATCCTGCTTTTGGGGGGGGGGGGCGCAACCGCCCCCAGTGGGCCAGGCCTTCCATATTCACGAAGTTTCTACATCACACACAACGACAAACCGCAGTCGGTAGGACTCATCTGAACGGGTGATCAGCTCGTCACAGATACCTCTACACACAGCATTCAAAACAAGCAGATATCCATGCCCTCGGTGGAATTCGAACCCACAATCTCAGCAGGCGAGCGGCCGTAGAACTATGCCGTAGATCGGGCGGCCACTGGGACCTGCATCCTGAGCTTTAGGATGCTAATAATTTACATTACTAACTAACCGGTTAACTCACTAACTGTCCAGCAGCTTACTATGACTATAGAACACAGACATTCCAAGCAAGCACAAGACACAATGAATTCCACTACCAAACATGATCATGGGACATTTCCTCCCTCTTGCCATTCTCAGAACCACTCTCCCTATGGGTCTGCTTAATATTGCACTACCAAATCATTTGCGGTTTTCCAAGCGGTTTCCGACCAAAATGTTCTTCCCATTTCTTATCTCCCTCAATCTAACCGTATTCCAGCTCTCACCCTTGATTTAACTATCATAGCAGACTGAGCCGTATAAGGCGTGGGTCTGCGGCCGCTCGCTTGTTGGCGTTGTGTGTTCGAATCCCGTTGGGGCATGGGTGTCCGTCTGTTATGAGTGTTGTGTGTTGCCAGGTGTGTCGGGCTGATAACTCCTCCTGAAGATTCCTACCGAGTGTATGTCTGTGTATGTATATGTATGTGTATGTGTGTGTGTGTATGTGTGTGTGTGTGTTTTGTGGTCAGGTACAGCAGCAACTCTGTACGCCTACAATGACTGGGTTGAAGAGTTCAGACTAAGAAAGAAAATGATCAGTCCAACGCGAGGTTGGAGTTTTTATAATAAAACGGAACTAAAGTTTATCAAATTATTGAGTCAATAACCTAGTGAACAAAAACAGAAAAGGCAAAAAGGTATGAATATCAACCACAGCAGAACAATAACACAAAATTAACACAGAACACACCGCCAGCATGTGGAGCACATTGATCGTACAGCTGCAGCAGCTGGTGTAAAATCTAACAGAGTGTAATAAAATGTTTTTCATTTACTTCCTTCATTTTTACTTGACTTCTTTACTTTCCTCGTCTTCTTCGTTTTATGTTTTTCATCTATTTCTATGTTTGTTGTGTTTTAACGTTCCCACTTCTCTTACCAGTTTATATACATCCACATATCTTCTCGCCGATGAAAATAAGCTTCAAGATTTCCATTTAATTGGCACCCATTAAAAAGGGGTCAGGGTGCCTTCACTCTGTTACATGACGACTATAACTTGCCTGTCTCAAAAACTAGTTCGTGCATCCACGGAAACAAGCCGCGTATTCATAACAAAATTATTCCCTCAATAAAGTTTATTTTGTTCATTCTGTGCATTGTACTGGGTTAAGTTCCGTTAAACACGTAGCCTGCCCCCGAGATACTGTATATCAATAGCCAGTATACACACACAGCTATTATACAAACATTTGTTTACTGTTTAACTATTTGACTCTTTTACACTGTGTCAAATATGTATAGAAGTGGTTAATTCGGTTTTTTGCGTTATTGATTTGGTTTGGTTCCCTGAAGATGATCCTTTGTGGATCGAAACATGTAGGATTAATCAGTGTGATAGTACAGTATCTGAGGAATAATATTGTGCATTTTTTGGTTGATTGTTGCGAATCTGTCAGTAAGATTTATGTAAAAATATATGTTAATTCAGAAATCAAAATGAAAAAAAGCAAAAATTAATTATTCTGGTGAAAACCCGTGATATTTAGCATTAAAGCATGTCGTATATATATGGTTATCACTGCCATATACTTACTTACTTACTTACTTACTTACTTTATCCATGGAGCAAAACCTTTCTTGAGAAGCTAACCGATTCTAAGCTAAACAAGAATTTCCTCTCACTTTACGGAACTCGAAAGTTCATTACCGCATTCACAAGTACCGGCGAACTGTCCCTATCCTAAGCCAGATCGATCCACTCCATGCCCCCACATCCCGCTTCCTGAAAATTCATCTTAACATTATCCTCCCTTTTATGACTAGGTCTCCCAATTGGTCCCTTTCCCTCAGGTTTCCCCACCAAAACCCTGTATACACCTCTCCTCTCCCCATACGCGCTATATGCCCCGCCCATCTCATTCTTCTCGATTTGATCTACCGAACAATACAGTGTGAGGAGAGCAGATCATTAAGCTTCTCATTACGTAGTTTCTCCACTTCCCTGTTACCTCTTTCCTCTTAGGACCAAATATTCTCCTCAGCACCTTATTCTCAGACACTTTCAGAGCACGTTCCTCCCTCAATGTGAGCGACCAAGTTTCGCACCCATACAAAACAACAGGTAAAATTATAATTCAGTGTATCTTAACCTAAATAATTTTGGATAGCAAACTGGAAGACAGAAGATTCTGCACCGAAGGACAGCAAGCATTTCCTGACTTCAATCTGCACTTATTTTCTACCTGAATAGAATTTTGATTTATTAAGCTTGTTCCCAAATATTTGAACTCTTTCACCCTTTGAAAAGAACTATTACCACTACCATACAAGAATTTGAAATAATGGTCCATTATCAAGGTAGACCTACCATATTATTTAACATTACCTGTCTCTAAATCCAGTGCGAGGCTGGCCAACAGTATCAGCCAACATACCATCTCCACCGTTGTGCTGTAACTCTGGTTCAACTCTAACTCTGGCTTCAAACAACATTTATCCTGAATCATTCTTTGCACTACCAGAAAGTGCCACCTGTAATATGGCCACATTAAAGATTCTCGCTAGAGTTAACTCACTCTTGCTTCAAAGGGCCTTTATATAAATCAATAGCGCCAAATTTAATTCTTCAACTTTTAGAAGGCAGCAACCCCTTACCCAAGTCGGTTACTTTAAGATTCTTCCTTAATCTACGCCACTGGGGACTCGTGTTAAATGCAAGGCGACTACAGAGTTGGTGGTGATCAGTTCACCAGAATCTAACAGCGCGCCTGCCTAAGTCAGCACTAATGCAGCTGCTTCAATTCCAGGTTGTAACAAGTTCAAAATCTGTTAAAAATAAAGGATATGGGAAGCAACACCTGTATCCAAATTTACGAATAATTTATTACCACTAAATAAACTCCGAAGTACTAAAGTTTTCTTAAAATCTGACAGGCAACTTGTCAAGAAAATCCGTTTATATCGAATCTAAAAGCTAATTTCTTTTAAAAAAAAACAGTGACAATATATGACATGTTTTATCTTCTCGGTGTTCGGATTGAAGCTAATGATGGCGGCGATATTCATTATTATTATTATTTTAATTATTATTATTTCCAAATTTCGGTGGCATTTATTTAATTTGTTTCAATGTTTCTTCACTCCGTTCAGCTAAATAATTGTCTCTTGTGACTTTAGCAAATCAGTCCACATCTGTAATGATCAGCTGACCCGAACAAATTGCTGTTATTACTAAATCCCACAAAAGAGTTCTACCTTGGTAACATTTAATTGACATATTCCTATAAAATATAAATATTTTTGTCCAAACCGTTAGCTGATGTTCCCTAGGCCCTTTTGATATTCCGATATTACTTCTAAAGCAATCCCATAACGGGCCTGGACAGGTTATTAGGGTTCCAGGGAGCTGAGAGTCCGAGAATTTCTTGACATTATGCACATGAAGGTGGCAAGGTTGTCAGCCCTAGGTACCGGCCGTCTTAACACTCCAGGAAGTAGCCATGGAACCCATTCCTGTTAGAGGCTGAGTCGACCCCAGGACCATAGTGCGGCTGAAAGGATTAATTCAGTTAAAAATTCCAATGACCCCATTTGGAATCGAATCCCGACCTTTCGACTTGTAGTGAAGTGCCTTAACCAACTGCGCCACCACGTAAACCGATATTAGTTTTGGTTAACGGATTTCCTTCTGTAGCAACATAATGTTAAGATCACACAAACTGATATGGATCACAAAAAAAATCCTCATTGGTGCAGTAGACAATTATGAATAAAATACTAAATTTGGACTGGTGAGATTCTTAATTCGGTCTTGAAATTCTGATATGCACTTAAAATATTCGTGAGGGACTGGTCCAGGCAGTCAGCGATGATCCATCAATTTGCATCGCCTCAGGCACGAGCAGTGGCATTAAGTCAACCTGTGACAGCATTCTTGTGGCAAGATTTGGATTTATAATTTCTGCTTCCAGTTTCCGTTCTCTCGTCGCCCACCGCAAATGACAACGTGAGCCACCTCCTAACTTCATTCACCTAATTACTGAACGGTTCTTTACTAGATGTATTTTTCGAGTCTTGTGATTTTATCTATAGTTTTTCCCTGTTAGACTCCAGTTGAAATGTGATGGAACATGATGACGCACGGGAGGGGAAGTGAAGGGGAAACTGGCGAATGGAGTGGGTAGCCAGTACCCTTCACACTACCTCGGAACATGGTGTATCCAGCATTACTACCGCTCATGCGCACATCTCGGCCGCCAGTAGTCGAATGAACTGACGCCCCCGCCGATTTAAATGCACTCGTCTGTTTTGTCGAAAGACGAAATCTGGTTTCTGCGCGTGTGCCATCACATTTCAAACGCAGTCTACTACCCGTAAACTTGATCTTTTCTCAGGTGCCTATCCCCCCAATTGAGTGTTTCTATGGTACCCAGTGACTGAGAGGAGCTTGATGTAAATAGTCCACCAGCTTTGGTGCTTCTTCACCTGAAGACAGAAGCACAGCCGGCTTCCGAAACGTTGTGGTTTTTTTAATTTTAAAAATTTTTAAACGACGATGTCCAAAAAATGGGTTTGTGTCAGTAAATTTTCATTTTAGGTGTACGAAATTTAATAAAAGATCGTAGTCAATTTTTTTGTATGGAAAATCCCCTTTAAAATACTCGTAGCTTCTTATGCTAGAAAGAAATACCTCTAAGGTCTACAATTTCTATTCAAACTTTTGAAATGTGACATATTTTTAATGAAATACGAGAAAAGTGCGTAATTTTTGTGTCTGTGAAATGTTTACTTTGCAGATTCACGTTTTCTGAAATGTGACGCCGTGTAGGTAGGCAGGTAAATAGTTACCGACGTTTAGACGAAGCATAGTGCCTTCGTGTTCAGGGTCCAAGATCCCCAGAAGAGAAATCGCTTGAACCTGAAGAAAGAGGCAATACGCTTGTAGTAAACGCCGGTAAATCTTTACCAGTTGACACTGCGTCACACCCCAGAAGATACAAATCTTCATCAATACCGCTGTGACAGCCTCACATTTCCCAAGACCTTATTTTATTTGTCATTATTTTCTTTTTGTTCCGTTTCGTTTGTTGGCGTGGTGGAAGATGTCTTAGATTTTCGCAAAGATCAGGCTTCTGTTGTGGTCCGCTGAACTGCGACACCTTGAAATACTGGGAGTGGTCATAACATTTCGAAGGAATATACTGCCTCCACCTTCTGGAATTTTTGTAGTAAGATCTTATTTAAAATAAATAATCTGCACTTACTTTAGATTTATATGAAATACAGGGAAATAAGCAGAAGTAAATGAACACCCTTATAAAGTTTGTGCAGATTTGACGCACTTAAATATAGGGTGATTCAGGAGGAAAATAAATATTTTGAGATTATGTTAACATCACTCATTGTGAGAAAAGGAGTAATATGAGCATGTGCCTAATTCTGAGTAGTTAACAAGAAATAGCTGTTTGAATCTACAAAAACAAAGGCATTGTAAATAATAATAAACAAAGAGAAGTTCCTAATTACTTATTGTTAATTTAACTTTAATTTTAATTTAATGTTTAAATGATAAATTTCTTACAGTTCACAATATATGGTCGAAAATCCCACCGTCTACTTCAGTGCACTCTGCAACTCCAGTGCGAAGATCGCGTACTGTTCGTCTGAGTTGATGTTCACGAGTCTTTATGCCGGCAGCAACATTCAAAATGCGGTGAACAATTCGTCTTGTGTATCCACATTTCTTTTGCAAACTTCTCTCTTCATCCATACCCACAAACAAAAATCTGACGGAGTTATTTCGGTAGCCTCCAAAAGCTCTCTCTCGGTAACCTTACAGAATTAGACACATGTTCGTACAAAATTCTTCTCAGAAATATCGGTACTATCACTTCAAAAATACGGACCTTCCTCCTGAATCACCCTGTATAGCTTTCAGCTACCGTTATATTTAGTCTTACAGTTTATAAGATGCATAGACCGGCTTTCCTATTAGTAGGAGTAAAATAAAGTTAGAACGTTCCTGAGCATGCCATGATGACATTTTATGATTGGAAGTATAATCCCATTCATTCTTAACAGCTAAAGTAGATGAAGGACAGATTCAGAGTTTATAACCCAGCCGCCATATCTCCAGGGATAGATACTGCAGTGCATATTGAATAGGAGGCTGGGTGGGCCCTACGGCACATCAGGAATCTCTGGAGTAAAGAAAAACTTTTTGCTCCAGTCGGTATTCAAACCACGTTTCCTTTATCGTCCAGTCATTAACCTTTAGACGCCTAACGTCAACTATAGTTGACGTACCACACCGCTAACCTCCAAAGTTGCATTTTATATATTTATTCAACAAATATAGGTACCGAATATTTTAAACACGGTATATACTGTCCGTTTTTTTTTTCTTCAAAATTCCGTTTGTTTCATAATTCTAACGTATTTGGTTCCTGTATTATTCACATTTTATACACAGAATGTGCTAAAATTAAAAAAATAATTCTGGCGCCAAAAGGTTAAGATAGTAGTAACATGACTGCGCTTTGCCGGCTGCAGCGTTGCTGGTTCCAATAGTACACTTCATTGTTCAAGCAAAAGACAGAGCAAAACTATGTAACTATTCATCAGCTATTCTTAACTACGTCGCGCTAACTAAATGAATGATCAGATACAGTTCCATTCTCCGTTTGAAAATCTAGCAGCAAGGTGGGTACCTATTCCCCGTCGTGTCATGACACGGTATGAAGGTTGAAATGGATTGCACTCAAGGGACGCGTACCGTTGTCGAGGTAATTGCGTACCTGAAATGAAGACGGTGTGAACATTTGCCTTTCCAATATCTGAACTGCCTCGTTCATTTCACACATGACACTGCTGTACTTGTACCGAAACTACGTAACGGCCTAGGCAGGATCCAACAGGCATACTTAAAACAGTACAGGACTTCCAAGTCTTCAACATGACTCTAAATTTAACGAAACTGATAAAATACCAGCGTAACTTTCGTAACTGAGATTATGGACTTACTGAAATTTACAACGTATAGCCAAGCCGAGAGGTATTTGCGTCACGCTTCATATGTTCCTAACACTCACATCAGTGGGACCTTCGCAGACTCGGGGCTGAATAAATGTCGCAATTCAAACAGTAATGTCCATGATCAATATGGATGCTTCATCCACAATAAGGCAAGCAAATTAATCAAGTACACTTGATTTAAAAAGTTTTAAAATGTGGTACTACTCGGGACGTGACAAGCATATTTGAATTCCATAATCTCTTTTCTCCCACCGACAAACTTTTTTGAACCTGACTATTAAGCTGTCAGGGCGTAAAATAGCAAAATTATTAAATCTACTGTTTTTATAGTTGTTTCGTGCATTTTGATATCTATACAGTCCACACACCTAAAAATACACTCTTTTCTAAACTTGACAAAGTTTTAAAATTTACATTAAAAATCACTTTGACTTGCTCCTACATGTTTCCGTCTACGACCGTCATCAGGGAGCCTTCAGTAGAGAATAGCTAAATTTATATTTAGGTTAAGGTTTGGTAAAAAAAAACCCCTACGCCATTATATGTTATGCGGTGGTGTGGCAGCATGCTGCCACACCACCGCAGTAGTTTTTCACCGAATCTTAACCTAAATATAACTTTAGCTAGGCTCTAGTGAAGGCTCCCTGATTATGGTCGTAGACCGAAACATGTAGGAGCAAAAGTCACAGTGATTTTTAATGTGAATTTTAAAACTTTGTCAAGTTTAATAAAGAGTGCATTTGTTGGTGTATGGACTGTATAGATCTACTGTGTTTTATCTTTTGAATATGGGTTATTCCATACCCAGACTGGAGTCTTACAATCGACGTGTGAGCAAAAACTCTTTATCGTGCAACGTGCAAATTACTTTTGACTAAACTCGGCAAATTTCAATTTTTATTATGTAGTTCTCTAACACAAAACGTTATGAAAATCCGTTGAGCGCATGTCTAATGTTGTATAATGACAAACAAACAGACAGACATTGGGAAGAAAGTTCGTTCATTATTACAGGTTGGTTGCAAAACCTCAAGAACAAATACAAATGAACAAGAACATTGGTTCCTATCTTCGCAGTCTCGGCTAATGACAACCACCCCAAAAGAGCAGTCGACTGTTCCATTCAGCTTTAAACTTCAGTAAATTGAACAAATGTATTCAATGAAACAAGTGACGTTTGCCGCTTATATGCATGCCAAATGTGTTACGGTCTGACTTCTCAGCATGGCACTCATTCCTTCCGTTTGTTATGGCAGTGTGTCTGTATTACTGCACACTGTTATTGTTCTCCAGCGACAAATGAAGAGCGAGCGTTCCGCTAGGCTCTGCTCAATTTTCTGGCGTCATAAACAAATACAATATATTCACATCCCTCTCATACTGAATATATGATTTGGCGAGTCAAGCGGCATTCTGAGAGAACACGTTTCTGGCATCACCTTTCAAAGACGGCGTTTAAACGAGGAACATCCCTATGTTTCCTTGTAAAATAACCTCAAATGCATAAAACTGCTGGTACGCGGTGGCGCAGTTGGTTGAGGCACTGCGCTACAAACCGGAAGGTCGCGGATTCGATTCTCGAAAATGTCACTGGAATTTTTCATTGACATAAATCCTGCCGGCCGCACTATGGCCCTGGGGTTGACTCAGTCTCTAACAGAAATGAGTACCAGGAATATTTCCTGGGGGGTAAAGGTGGCAGGTGCGTAGGGCTGACAACCTTATCATCTTCATGTGCCGATTGTCTTGAAATCTGGGAGCTTCAACATCCTGGAACCCTCAGGGCCTGAAAAATGCATAAAACTGGCCGACGAAGAGAATGTCTAATTTAGCCATCGATTTAATTTACGTCAATATATCCCGAATAAAGGTGAATTGTGTTCAATATGATAGCTGAGGTTTTGATGGTGGTAAATATACAAAGACACCAGAACGGTCTCCAGAATTCGGGAACCAGTTAGCCAATAAGATCCATCAAATCCCAGAAGAACGGAAACCAAACTAGAAAGATTTAAAACACATTTTAAAAGATATATATTGGTCTTGCGTCTAACGTTTGAGATTTTCACGGTTGATGTGACCTGAAATAAGAAATTCAGAAATAAAAGAGCAGGTAAGGTAGGGATCGATAAATCGAAAAATACAGGGCACTGCCTGCTTCTGAGTACCCATCCATATACAAGACACGCGAAGATAAGTACCAGGCACGGAGATTCGTGCCATCTCGTCGCACAACATCGCGCTTCAGACACTGCCGCATCACACGTATTCCGATATATGACTCATTAACATGAGACACAAATGTTTGACAAAGATTCAGCCGGAATTTTTTACTTGAAAGTGACATGCCGTCTGACGGTCGACGCCATCTGTTATATCACGAGAGTCTCTGTGGGTGGAAGCAGAATATGAGTACTTCGAAGCCATCTGACTATCAATGCAGTAAGTCAAAAACAGTCAGTATAGAGTGTCGCCTGGCTGAGACTTGAACCCGAGAACTTGAAAATAGGAAACATGTGCTCATTACCCAATAGCGACGTTCGTTCAAGACGTTAAATTTTTTATTCCATGAGTTCTTTTTCCATGTAAGTTCCAGGAAAATCAAAGCTCGTAATTGCCGTTAACCAGATGACTCCTCGTCAAGTCCCCGTTCTCTTTCTCTAAACATTTCTCTTGAATAACCTCCGTTTCTCAAAAAGATTGTAGGTTTTTATCTTATACAGCTTTAAGCTACTGTACTATATTGTACCACTGACCTTTAAACTTTGTACAAGAAGGTAAAGTACTTCAGCCGAATGCACATATTTTCCAGAAGTGTTCTTTGTGATCCCATATGTCCCATTTCCCGCAATGTCCAGTGATTGCATCATAGGACGATTTATGTAGAGTGTTAGGCATGACGGCTAATTAACCATTTGCCCAGGTACCCTCACTGGCATAATGCTGTACAGTAATCTCCTTGCATATCCATTCAGAATCACACTCAGTATGAGAAACTGGTAACAACAGACTAAAACTATTTAATGCAAATTTAAACGATTCTTTCTATTTGATTTTGCGATATTTTTTCCTAATATTTTTGCCACTGTCCATCGCCTTGCAGTTTTATAAAACAACTTTCCGAAAATGGGTTTGTTTTCGTCTTCAGGCGGAAGCGGAGGAGGAGAATCGTAACCGAGTAGCCGAGTGTTATTTTTGAAGGCCCGGCCAGATTAGGTAACCCAAATCCATTTCCGCCTAAAAAAAGAAGGCCCAGTTTCCTTAAGGGTGTGATACGACAAAAAGGAAGAAGATGGGCAATGCAAGACGGACAGGTGAAGATCATTGAAAAAAGTAGTTCCTATCTTATGATGGTTTTTTAAATACACACCATAGGGAAAAAAGTAAGAAGCAGAGTTTGTGAATATTAGCCTACAGTCTACAATTTTTGCGATAACTTGTTGTTAACAAAGTGATAAAGTTTGATTTTAAGTGTCATGTAAAATAGGGATTTTATAAAGCGGAAAATTATACTGGCCAGAGAATTACACTCCATTACTGGACCTAATCCAAGCTCTTGAGTTGATATGGAAAATTAAACTGGGCAGAGAATTACACTCCATTACTGGACCAAATCCAAGCTCTTGAGTTGATATGGAAAATTAAACTGGCCAGAGAATTACACTCCATTACTTACTTACTCCATGGTGCAGAGTCCTTCTTGAGAAGCTAACTGGTTTGCAGCTAGTCAAGAAATTCCCCGCATTTTATGGAACCCGAAGGTTCATTACCGCACTCACAAGCGTCCG
>Ga0131853_10007878_pt1 | contig 19329 bp, 22 predicted proteins | sample TergutLab28metaG_FD_92764 | JGI IMG/M metagenome (GOLD analysis project Ga0131853, IMG submission 92764) | Labiotermes labralis P1 segment gut microbial communities from Petit-Saut dam, French Guiana - Lab288 P1 (version 2) (version 2) | ecosystem: Host-associated > Arthropoda: Insects >...
CGTCCACGAATGATAATGGTTTGTGCCTCTGTACCTTTGTCTATATCGTGGAAAACCAACAAGAATATAAATGCAAGTGTCAGGATTGCAATCACGATGAAAGCGATATTTAGAATATGATCTACAGCGAAATTGCTACTGGGACTGAAGTAAAATGGGTCTAGGTTATTGTGAACGATGTACGCAGTCTGCAGGGCATCAAAGTGAGACAAGGATGTATTAACCCGCCCAGAGGCAACCTCCATTCGGTGTCGTAGGTAATCAGCATGAATCCAAAAAATGCCCAAATCCTCGGCAACTGAATCAAGTTCGATTTTTTGCATAGGTGTCAAGGTTAGTGCATGCCCTCGCTCTAAAATTGTTCGAATATGGTGGTTTGGGTTAGCGGGGTACACAACTGCATTTAGCTCTCGGCGCCTGAGATCTAAACCTGAAGCCGCGGATACAAACAGCCTTTCAAGATCGACCAAGGCCGTGGATAGAATTTGATGGTCGCTTTTGCTGAAATCAAAATGGATAATGTTAAAGTTTGTTGCGAATGTCAGATATCTGTCTCTTGCCTCATTGAACGGATCCCATAGGTTATCCAATGCGTTATAAAATACACTATAGGCAACAAGGAAATCATTCCATTTCCCTTGCACAATAGTGCTAAGATTTGGATCTTCGTTAAAACTTGCAATCTCTTGCCGTAATCCTGTTAGATTGACAAGCGACATATCGTCATTAAGATATCTTACTGCCACTCCGGCTCTTAAACCTATAAACCCAATCATTAGTGCCAGTACAATACTAACCACCAGAAGACGCAGTGGTGTGAAAACCTGTCGATACTCGTGCATCAGCATACTAAATTATAGTGTATTTTACTGGACTAGCCAAGCAAGTTGTGGTATATATTCTGTATGAGCTTTAAGCAAATTTGCAGTAAGCTGTGGAACGACACAACCACAGCAACCAAGATTACGGCGATAAGATTATTGTTAGTCCCCTTCATTGTATTCTTTTATGTCGGGGCAGTGGCGTTTTGGACAAACGGATTCTTTGCCGATTACGGGCGATTGGTGGCATTGATTTTCTTTCTGATTGCAATAGCCACTGATTATTTGGATGGGCAGATTGCCAAGCGTTTCAATCAAAAATCCAAGAAGGGTGAATGGCTGGATACATTGGCGGATAAACTGCTTGTTGTGACTGGGTTATTACTTGTATTTACTGACCCGCTTTTGATGCGTTCTCCTGATGACGCAATTGGAATAGTCCCAATGTTCGCGGCAGTCCTTTGCGGTTTGGCAATAATCGGTTCAGACATCTCTGCATCCGCTGTCAAGCAATATGGCCAAACAAAAGGCATGGAGTTGAACACAGGCATCCTGGAAAAGGCAAAAGTCGCCCTTCAATTTACAGCAGTAGGTCTGTTTATGTTGTTCGCAGTAAACTATAACCTTAACAACTCGTTATTTCCTGTGGGGCCGGGCGAGGATATATTGACATACTTCTCGTGGTCTGCGATGGTTGCTGCTGCTGTTCTATCCGTTATCAATGTTATCTATCTTGAGGTTCTTTATTTTAAAGTAGGTTCGAGTGTAGCTGATGGCACTGAGCAAACTGAGGAGGGTGGCCAGGCTGAGGAAGATAATAGCAACAATATTTAATCCGTTTATAACTCTGTAGGCATAGAACATTGAAACTGCAATCCCCACAAACTGTACGCTGCTTTTTATTTTTGCATACCAATCTGCAGCCATGGCTTTACCTGAATGTTTCGCAGCCAGTTGCTTTAACATGTTGGTATAATAATCGCGCACCGTTGCAATAAAGAACACCATGACTACAAACCAAACAGGGAACAAGACGCCCAGAAGGGCACCATCGGTAAAGATAAGGACAAACCCCAGGAATGTCAATGCCTTGTCCACGATAGGATCAAGAATTTTTCCTAGATCGGTGACCATGTTAAATTTCCTGGCAACCCACCCATCGAAGAAATCCGTCAACGCTGCCACGACAAACAAAATCATTGCAATCAATTTTGCAGTAGGGAAGAAATCGCCCAAATACAACACTGCAATAACGGGCAATAATACCAACCTAGTCAAAGTTATTATCGTCGCGGGATTTAACCAATGTGCTTGTTTTTCCATGCCTTACAGTAGCACAGAAACTACTTGCCATCAAAGCGTTTTTTGACTATTATTGTTGACATAGGAGGTAGTTAACAATGGCAATAGCAAAAGAGAGGGCAGCAAGCGAATCAGAAAGACAAAAGAATCTGGCACTAGCATTAAGTCTTATCGAGAAAGCACATGGTAAAGGTGCGATAATGAGGCTGAGCGAAGGCCCTATCGTCAAGGATGTAAAAGTAATATCAACTGGGTGTTTGATACTGGATAGGGCATTGGGAACAGGCGGTGTTCCGCGTGGTCGAATCACCGAAATATTTGGTCCAGAGAGCTCGGGTAAAACGACCCTGACTTTGCATATAATTGCCGAGGCACAAAAGGCAGGCCTCACATGTGCCTTCATCGACGCCGAGCACGCCCTAGACGCTGAATATGCCGAGAAGCTGGGGGTGAACTTGGCCGACCTTTTAGTTTCTCAACCAGATAGCGGTGACGCCGCCTTAGACATTGCAGAAAAGCTGGTTGCCAGCGGGGTTGTTGATCTTGTTGTTGTGGACTCGGTTGCGGCTCTTGTTCCTGCCGCCGAAATCAAAGGCGATATCGGAGATGCCCATGTGGGCCTACAGGCTAGGTTGATGAGCCAAGCCTTGCGAAAGATAACACCTCTTGCCTCCAAAACAGAATGTGGGTTGGTCTTTATTAACCAAATCCGTGACAAGATAGGGGTTATGATGCCTGGGGCTCCGACAACGACAACACCAGGTGGCCGTGCACTGAAATTTGCTGCCTCTGTTCGTATGGAAATCAAGCGTATAGGAGCAATCAAAGAATCCCGTGGCGGAGTCGACGAAAATATTGGAAACAAGACCCAGGTCAAGGTTGCCAAGAACAAGTTGGCCCCTCCGTTCAAAGTTGCCGAATTTGAAATCTTGTTTGGCAAGGGTATTTCTAACGAGGGTTCGATTATTGATCTTGCCCTAGACATTGGAATTATCGAAAGATCTGGAACATGGTTCAGTTACAATGGCGACAAAATCGGACAGGGCAGGGAAAGGGTGCGCGAGTTCCTGACATCTAATCGGCAAGTCAAAGAAGACATCCTTGCAAAAATCAACGCCAAGGAGGAATAATGAATTTCAACGAGTTTCAGACCGAGGCAATGAAAACCGCTTCTCCTCGTGATGATCAACGAGAGAAACTGGCATATGGTATGCTGGGGCTTTTTGGCGAGAGCGGCGAGGTAGCAGAACTACTAAAGAAATACTTGAGAGGAGACGGGGATTTGCCGGTCGAGCGATTAAGGAATGAGATGGGCGATGTTATGTGGTATATTGCTTATTTGTGTGACGCACTAGGATTTACTATGGAAGAGGCAGCGGAGCTGAATATCAAGAAACTGCGTGCACGCCACGGCGAGAGTTACAGTGGCATCGGGAATAGAACGGGCGACGGGGCGTGAAAAGCTATTGACAACATAATACTAATATGATATTATGTTGGGATGAACGAATGGAGAAAATTGCGACAGATGGCACGAGAAGCGAGCACGGACTTTCAGAGTTTCCTTAAATGCGAAAACCCTCTTGTCAGAGAGGGCCTTCTTGATAATCCAGACCTGCCAAAACATATAGAGGAGCAGATGTTGTCTGACAGAAGCCCGAGGATAAAAATGAACTTGCTTAAAAGGCCAGAGTATATAGACAAAATAGTAAGCGAAGAAAGTTGGCGTGTTAAATATCAGGTCATCAATAACAACCCAGAAGTGCCATTAAAAGTGTTGCAGGAACTGGTAAATGATAAAGACATAAGGGTTAGCCAGAAAGCAAGCGAATTGTTGGATATCGCAGCAGAATATGACTTTGTTGACTGGTACAAAGATGGCATCTCCATTAAGTTGGCAATACCTGGCGAGTGCAATGCCAGGTGTGGTTTTTGTTTTAACAATTTAAATGATATGAGAAAGATCGCAAGCGAAGAGGATAAACAAAATTTTCTTGAAAAATTTTTGCTATCGCTGGAGGATATAATCACCAGGATAGATGGTCGGCAAGCTATCTCCCTGGATATCACAGGAGAGGAACCTACATTTGACCCAGAGTTCCTCAAACGCGTTCTGACGGCACTCAGAGGCTTCTCACGGCGTGACCAAATTAATAGGACCACTTTGACTACTAATGGATATAACTTGGATAAAGTTATTTCAAACCTTCGTGGCATTGTTGATTATGTGAATATTTCAGTTCACCATTACGACCAAGAACAAAGGGAGGATGTCTTTAATGTGCCTTCACCAAGTGACGAAGAGTACAAGCAGTTAGTCCTTGCACTTATGGATATAGGGATAGATTCAACAGTAACAGCAGTGTTGGATAAAAACATTCAACCAGACTTTCTGGACACCTTTATATCTTGGGCAAAAGATATAGGCTTTACAAGCCTGCGTGTCAGGAGGGATGTCTATACAAACAACACAAACTTTTTAGATGTTTTGGATCAAACAAGAAATGATAATAATTTTACCACAATTCAAGAGGCTAAATATCCCGAGGCCCAGTGGTGCCAGTTAGCAACTGAGGATGGGTTTATGGTATACTTTTTCGAAGGGCGTGAGGATGGTTCGACAAGGGATCCAGGAATTGAGTTCATCGTTCATCCTGATGGGCAGGCATATCAAGATTGGAATAAACAAGTCCCATTAGATGAGTATAAATTGCCAATTGGGTACTATTTCCACAAGCCTGGAACAGAAAAATCAATTTGACAAGTAATGTATGTATGGCTATACTCAACATGTCTTGTATTTAAAAGGAGAGGCAGTATGATAATTAACATGCTCGCTTCCGATAGTGGTTTAACCATAGGTATGGCGTTCGTAGGACTTGTAGTAGGTGCTGCCGCAGGGTGCGGTGTCGCCTTTGCAATCCTAAAGGCTAATGCCAAGAAATCTAACAAGAGTGCAACAAAGATAATCGAAAAGGCACTCCAAGAGGCTTCGACCGCTAAGAAGGAAGCAATCCTCGAAGTAAAAGAGGAAGTACATAAACTAAGGACAAATATCGATAACGAAATTCGCGAAAAGAAAATCGAAATTGGTAAAGTAGAAGAGAGGGTTGAAGCACGCGAAAAACAACTGATTAAAAGAGAGGAATTGGTCAGTAATAAAGAATTCGCCGTTGAAAACGCGAAAGCAGATATTGAAAACACCAAGAAGCAGGTAGGCAAGAATCTAGAGGAGAGTAAGAACAAGCTGAACGAGGTTGTCAGTAAACTTGAAAAAATCAGTGGCATGACAAAGGTTCAAGCCAAAAAAGAACTTCTAGACAGCCTGATGGACGAGACAAAACAAGACGCCGCCGAATCCGTAAAAAAGATTATCCAAGACGCCGAGGAAGATGCAAATAAAAAGGCTAGAGAGATAATTACGAATGCAGTACAAAAGTTATCTACTGATGTTGTGACCGACATTACGACAACTACATTCCCTCTTCCAAATGACGAGGTCAAAGGCAAAATAATCGGTAAAGAAGGTCGTAACATTCGTGCCTTGGAAATGGCAACAGGGGTAGACTTTATCGTTGACGATACACCAGAGAGTATCTCGATAAGCAGCTTCGACCCATTCAGGAGGGAAGTGGCCAGGGTATCTTTGGAAAAGCTTCTTAAAGACGGTCGAATTCACCCAGGCCGAATTGAGGAAATTGTCGAGCGAACTAAATCCGAAATTGAACAAACAATCAAAGAAAACGGTGAGGCAATGGTGTTTGATCTGAAACTTCACGGATTTACTCCAGAGATGATTCGTGCTATTGGAAAGCTTAAATATCGTTCATCGTATGGGCAAAACCTGTATACACACAGTAAGGAAACCGCATTACTTGCGGCACACTTGGCTCGCGAGTTAGGTGCAAACCAAATGATTGCCAAGCGTGGTGGTCTGTTGCACGATATTGGTAAGGTATTCGACCACGAGCAAGAGGGGACACATGTTCAAATCGGTGTTGACCTTGCCCGTAAGAACAAGGAAATCGAGGAAGTTGTTCACTGTATCGAGGCTCACCATGGTGATGTTCCGTATGGTTCAATCGAGGCAATAATCGTTCAAGTTGCCGACGCAATCAGTTCGACTAGACCAGGTGCAAGGCGTGAGAACCTAGAGAATTACATCAAGCGTCTTCGAGAGCTGGAGGAAATTGCAAACACCAAACAAGGCGTGGACAAATCATATGCGATCTCCGCTGGTCGTGAGATTCGTGTCATTGTTCGCCCTAACCAAGTTGATGACAAGAGGGCCTTGTACCTGGCGAAGGAAATTGCAAAAGAGATCGAAGAGAAACTGAAATACCCTGGTCAAATTAAAGTCAATGTTATTCGTGAATCAAGGAGTATCGAATATGCAAAGTAATTGCCCTTTTTGTGAAGAAATATTTCACAAGGATAAGAATCTTTACGAAAACAATCTTGCATGGGTAAAGGAAAGCCTAGGCCCTGTAAGTGATGGGCATATGCTGGTTATCCCTAAGAGGCATATCGCAGATTTCTTTGATTCAACCAAGGAAGAGAAAGTCGCAATAATGGAATTATTGGACTGGGCAAAGGCATATGTAGAAAGCAAGTTTAAGCCAGATGGATATAACATAGGTGTGAATTGCGGACAAGCTGCTGGTCAAACTGTTATGCATTTACATATTCACTTGATTCCACGATATAAGGGTGATGTTGAGGATCCAAGAGGTGGAGTAAGGGGTGTAATTCCAAGTAAGATTGCTTATTGGTAAAAGGGGGAATATGGCAAACTTTGACAAGCAGTATGCAGACTTGTGCGAGAAAATTATCGAGTACGGCGTACGGTATAAAAATTATACAGGTGTTGATGCCTTGAAAATTTTCGGGCCTGTGTTGCGATTTGATTTGGAAAAAGAATTTCCATTGTCAACCATCAAGTCAATTGATTGGAAGAATGCTATCTTAGAGATGCTGTGGGTATATCAAGCCCAATCTAATGATGTGCGTTGGCTGCAAGAGCGTGGGATTCATTCTTGGGATAAATGGGCGGCATCGGCGGATGGTGACTTTGTTATACCAGGCAAGGTCTCGAAATTGCTTGGTAAGGAATTTGCCCATACAGTAGGAACTGCGTATGGTTGGATAATCAAGAAATATCGTCATACCCAGCGTTTGATTGAAACGCTGGAAAAAGACCCACTTAGCCGTCAAATGCTGATGTCCCTGTGGCAAGACGATTACCTTAAGAGTGCAACGCGAGAAGTTCGTGTATGTAATATCTTATGGAATGTGACAGGCGGGCGTCTAAATTCAATTGTGACCCTGCGTTCGTCGGATATTTCGTGGCTGCCGTTTACGGTTGCCCAATTTGCAACTTTGTCAGCGATGATTGCACATGTAACGGGTTGTCGTCCTGGGCAGATGATAGTTGTTATCAGTGATGCTCATGTCTATGTCGATCAAGTTGATGGCATTAAAAAGATGATTGCTAGCTATAAGGAAAAAGGTCCAACGCCCGCACCGAAGCTGTGGCTTAACCCCGATATTAAGGATTTCTTTGCATTTGATAATTCAAAAGAGTTGAAGGACATCAAATTCGAAGGAGGGATATGAGGATTGAAAATCTGACCATTCTTGCGGCCATCGGTCGAAATCGAGAGCTCGGCAAGGCTAATGATCTATGCTGGCGAATTCGCGAGGATTTGATCAATTTCAAGAATCTAACTATGGGGCACTATATCCTGATGGGCGAGAATACCTACTTTAGTTTGCCTCCAAAGGGATTGCCAGGGCGAAAGTACTTGGTCATGTCCCCGACACTGGAATTGGATAACGGAGAAGTGTTTAGAAATCTAGAAGAATTTTTAGAGTTTGCAAAGTCAACGGACGAGGAAATTTTCGTTTGTGGTGGTGGGCAGATTTATAAATTGCTGATGCCGTATTGTTCAAAGATGATTCTGACCGAGATTGACGATATAGATAGCGAGGCAACGGTGTTCTTTCCCGAGTGGGGAAGTGAATGGATTGTGTCTGAGAGCAAAGATTTTGTCGATAATGGGTTGACTTATAGCAGAGTTGTGTATATAATATAGGATTCTTGAACTTGAAAGGAGGTGAATAAATGTCAACAGAAGTACGCGTCGGCGAGAACGAAGGGCTGGAAAGTGCGATGAAGCGATTCAAGCGCAAGGTCCAACAAGCTGGAATCATAGGCGATATGCGCCGTAAGGAAGAGTATATGTCACCATCCGTCAAAAGGAAGAAGAAATCCGAGGAGGCACGGAAGAAGCTTCGTAAGGAGGCTAGGCAAGGTGGTAAACCAAGCTCGGCAAATTAATTTGCAAATCAAACGCTTTGTGGTATAGTAGACCGTGAAGCGTTTTTTTGTGCAGGAGCAACTGGGCTATGATTTAGTGATGGACGGAATGGAGCATAATCACTTGGCGAATGTTTTGCGGTGTCGGGTGGACGAGAAGATTATATTGGTCTGTGGAGATTTATTTGATTACAATTATGTGATCGAGGATATTAACAGGGATGAGACGACTTTGCGGTTTGTGAGCAAAACCAAAAACAAGGCGAATCCAAAGACGAATTTGGTGGTTTTCCAAGCAATTATAAAATTGGATAATTTGGCATTAATTGTCGAGAAGTTGAATGAACTTGGAGTCAGTGAATTTGTGCCATTTATTTCAGCAAACTCGAATATACGGCATATTAATACTGCTAAATTGCAAACCATTGCGAACCAGTCTTGCAAACAGTGTGGGCGGTCAGTTCCTTTGAAGGTTCATGAAGTTCATAGTTTTGATGAGATGTTGGAAGAGTTGGGGGCATTCGAGAATGCGTTTTATGCAGATAGAGGGGAAAAATCAAGAGCAATTGGATTTAATGACTTGAATGGAACTGCTTATAATGCGATTGTCGTTGGACCGGAAGGGGGACTTGGCTTGGATGAAAATTTAAGACTGGCAACCGAGGCAACCCCGATTACTTTGGGCAAAAGGACTCTGCGGGCGGAAACGGCGGCAATCACCGCAGCTACAATTGTTTTGCATTATTTGGGCGAGGTTTAATTATTTGAGGATGATTTCGGTGCGGGTTGGGTCGAAGGATTTTTCATACTTTTTAAGGTCGCGGATAAATCGGTCGGCTTCTTCTATATTCCAGAATTCAGGTGCGATTCCGAAAAGAGACCAGACGAGATTTTGGCTGTGAAACCCTCGCATATCTGCACGCATTAGATAATTAAAGATTGAATAGAATACCGTTCCGATATCGTCGGATTGGTACATATGGCGAGGGACATTAAACAGCATGCATTGGATGAAATAGCCTCTTCGCGGTGCACCTCCACCTGCGGTGGAGTAGCCCTCACGGGCTAGCATTTTGTTCAATGTTTTATATGCGCGAACCATTTTAAGGAAGTTTCCGCGAGTGACCTCGTCGAGCATCTCGCCATTACGGCGGTGAACGCGTGGGAAAGTTACAAGGTGTGCTTTGACGGATTGGTCGTAGACCAAGATCCCTCTGAACTCTCCGCCGTCGTGACTTGTGTGGTCGAATATGAATGCTGGAGTAATTTCAACCTTGTGTTTGACCCCTGAGGAAGAGGGTGGCAGAGTGATCACTTGGCGTTCGCGGGTTGCCTTGCCACCAGTCATTTCTGCCAGGCGTGCATATAATGCATCGGCGAAGTCGGCGGGTGTGAAGTCAGTCTTTAATTCAACATAGTAGTCATTAAAAAGGCGGAAGCGGTCCTGGCCCAAAGGTTGGCGTAATTCTACGATAACCTCTAGGTTAGAGGGGAAGTAGATGTTTGTGTTGTTTTCGTAGCTGCCGTGCAGATAGACGGCGATTAGGTCGGGGTTGATACGGCTGTCCTCGCGAGACATGTCATAAACCGCCGCCTTGACCAGTTTTTGAATTTGCTCTAGGTCGTTTATAACTGATGGGACGCGAACTTCTTTACTTATTCTTTCTAGGAATTCCCTTGATATCCTCATTTTTCCCCCTTGCCTGAGTTTAACTCGATTTCGTTAAGTTCGGCAAGTCTTTTTTCGAGGCGCTCGACTTCATCGAGGAACCATTGGCGTGGGGTACAGCCGACGCGTTCAAAGTGAATGACGCGTTGAGAGTATCTCTTGTTGAGTAGGGCCATTATTTCTTCTTTTTCTTTTTGCACTTTGTTATTTTCCTCTTGGGACATCTTAAGTAATGTTTTAATGGCACGGAAATCAGGTTTGTCTGGGTCGAATGCAAGTTGTGCCAGGACATTTTTTAAATTTTTTTCAGAAATTTCTTCAATTTCATGGGGGTTTTCCATGGGGGTTTTTCGTGGGCGACCACCTAGGTGCCCATATTGTGCCCCTAAATGCCCATGCTTGCCATTATCGACGAGCATGTCATATTTGTCCATACGATGTTTGACTTTTATCTTTAGGCGGTCGAAGGCATCTTGAGCTTCGAGAGTTGGATTGTGCAAAGGGCTGGTACTGCCGTTCAGGGCGTAGAAGAAAATACCGTGCATAACATCGTTAAACTCGGCTGCGTCTAGTTTCATTAGTATTTGGTACATGTCTCGCGTCATTGCGAATGAGTCTCGTTTTTTCATATGTGGAGTATACAGTATGTTTTTAAAATTCGAACCGTCATATGACAAAATTCAACTCTATGATGAATAGTTTGCAATAGTATTGACAAAAGTGGTGAAAGGTGGTAGAATGTTGTTGACTGGGAAACGCATTTTTGCGTATAATAGTCGTAAGAGAGGTCCTGCTTTAGTGGACACGAGTCGAAGGTATGGAGAGGTCCTGCCGCAGTGGACACGAAGAAAGGCGGCCTGTAAAGGTCGCTTTTCATTTTGTGAATTCAGTTAATCCATGCTATGATTGGTTTATGCAAATAGTCTATATTGATAGCGACTACACAGACTTTCTTTTCAAAGCCGATAACAGGGTTTCAAAGAATATTAATAAATCTTACCAGCGACCATATATTGGGGTCCTCTTTAAAATTGAGGACAAGAAGTATTTTGCTCCTTTGACCTCGACCAAAAAAGGACAAAAGCTGAGCCTGAATCCAGTTCCTGAGAACGCGACTTTTTTCCCGATTGACGATTGCAAACTTGGTGGAGTTAATATCAATAACATGATTCCTGTTGTTGATAGTGCATATTGGTTGGCCGACCTTGATATTTCTCCAGAGGATGCCCAATGGCTTGTGCGAAAAAAGATAATGCTCCGCAAGACCATACGTTTCCTGCGTAAGCATGAAGAGCGGTTGATTCTAAAGGCAAAGTTTCTATATAACAAATCTTGTGAGGGTAAGTTATCTGAAAAACAATCAAGGATAGTCTGTGATTTCAAGAGACTAGAGGAGGCAGCGAAAACATACAACATGAAACCTAGATGAAAGATTCTGGTTATGCATTAGGGTCAGGGGGCAATTACTTGGATGAAGACATTTTCCTTGTCGATAGGGTCACCGGCGATGTGTTCTAGGATAGTCAAAATGTATATAACTTGCTCTTGGGTTATGTTTTCATGATTTTCGATTAGAATATTAATTCTGGCGATTCCATCTTTTTGAACGACTGCGTCAGTGAACCCAAGGTTGATTATTAAGCTTTCGGCGGCGGTTTCAAATACGATTCTTTCCAGGAGTCCAAGTTTGTATTGTATTGCTTCCTGGGTTCCTATGGCCTCTAGTGTTTTTAATTGCAGTAAGCGGTCTTCGTCACGGAAACTGCGGAATGTTTGCAGTGTCGTTGGTATGACATTTACAGTTAGCATCCTGGCGATAGGCTGCCTGTTATTTGGAGGGATGAATACCGCTAGGTGGGTTTGTTGGCCGATACTGCCGACCTGGGTATGTTGATTTACCCAGAGCCAGCCCTGAGGCAGGGCAATGCTTGCCAAAGATGATCTGTATGTTGCACTTAGACCCGTGGGTAATTGGTAGCGTGATTGGCCAAAACATCCTGTTATTAAAACGGCGACAGGGAAGATTACTAAAATGAACAGAAGTTTTCGCATGTTAATTATTATGCGGTTGACTGGCATACGAATGCTATATTGTGGCCTTTATTTGTGAAATTTAAATATACTTTCCACCATCTTTAATGTAGTTTGTTTCTTCGTCGGCATAAAAATTTTTAACTTCGTCTACTGGATATCCACTTATCTCGGCAAATTTCTTTCTAATTAAGTCTCTTTTTTCTTGTTCTATTTTTGGGTCTGTGATTTTTTGAATAGTCAAGTAACAAGCTTTTCTTGGTAGGCTGTCAAGTTCCATCGTTTCATCTTGCCAATAAAGTATTGCATCCTTGTGAAGACCGTGCGGAAAATCACACCACATTTTATCTTCACCAGGCGTTGCCACAGTGAAGCCGGCACTGTTATTTGTTCCAGTATGCGTTCTGCCAAGCACTAATGCGTTTTCTGTTGTCACGCCCTCTATGAATCTAACGATACAGTCATCACCGTCAATATTCTTATACGGCGAGAAAATACCAGTATCAGATATATCCAAAATTCCTTTTTGGATTATTGTTTTCTCATCCTTTGCATCTATAAATTCGTAATCATAAATTGGTGGAGCCATAAGTTCAGAATACACTATAGTGTGTATTATTGCAATATACAATATTGAGCTAAGAAGGATTTTCGCTTGTAATTCGTCTTATAATAGGGTATATATATAGATATACATTAAGGTGTAGGAGGTTTAATATGCTGGTGCCAATGGTAGTAGACCTTTCGACATAATTTGACAATCTACGACAAAGTATAAATCAACATCAGGACACCGAGAGGTGTTCTTTTTTTTGCAAGTGAGTTGTTAAAATAGTGGAAATTTTTAGTGGCAAAAAGAGTGGCATTTTTATAAGGTATATTTACCACAAAATTACTCCCCGATAAGTTTTTCAATAACTGATTTGAGTGAAAACTTTCTTCGTTTTTCACTAGGCTGAGAGCTCTCAACAAACTTGGTTTCAGTAACTTTTTCGCTACGATTTGTCCCTGCGCGTTGATTGGCTTCTTCCATCCAATCTTCCATCATCTTGATGTAACCCTGTATATCAAAATCTTTTCTATCAGCCGATTCTTGCACTTTTTCCAGTGCTGCTTGATATCTTGCTACTCGTTCTTGCTTTTCTTGTCTCTGCTCATCCGTTAAATTTGGATTAGAAAGGTTAGCGGAGCAAGCATAAATAGTCGCTGTTGCGTTGCCAAAATAATGTACATGGTCTTCAATTTCCAAGTCTTGTAGGTGCGAAACAAATTCTTCTATGGAAAAATTTTCGCGAGTGAAAAAGTCCTCAATTCTCCTTGCATTACTCATGCTCTAAAATAGATGATTTAGTGCTTTTTGTCAATAGAGGCAGTCTGCGAAACTGAAAATTTTTAGTGGCAAAATTAGTGGCAACCTATTTTAGATTTCATCTTATTCGACATAAGAAACTGGAAATCTGCTTGTAATTAGTCCTATAATAGGGTATATTTAGGTATATACATTAAGTTGTAGGAGGTTTTATTATGCTAGTACCAATGGTAGTAGACCAGACTGGTCATGGAGAGAGGAGTTATGATATCTTTAGTCGCCTGTTGGAGGATAGGGTTGTGTTTTTGAACGGCCCTGTGAATTCCCAGAGTGCGAACTTGGTTATTGCCCAGTTAATATTCCTGGAGGCAAAAGACCCTACGAAGGACATCAGTTTGTACATTAATAGCCCTGGTGGATCGGTAAGTGATGGGTTCGCGATTTTTGATACTATGAATTATATCAAGTGTGATGTGTCCACAATTTGTGTTGGGATGGCGGCGTCGATGGGGGCGTTCCTATTGGCTGCTGGGGCTAAGGGCAAGCGATATGCTTTGCCTAACAGTGAGGTTATGATCCACCAGCCATTGGGTGGAGCAAGAGGGCAGGCGACAGATATCCAGATTCAAGCGGAGCATATTTTGAAGCTTAAAAAGAAGCTTACAGAAATTTTAGCTGAAAAAACAGGACAGCCATTTGACAAGGTTGCGGCGGATTGTGAAAGGGATTATTATATGTCAGCTAAAGAAGCGTTGAAGTATGGGTTGATTGACAAGGTGTTTACCACGAGGGGGTAGTGCTTGCTTTGAGTTGACTAGGAAGGGTTAAGTGTGGTATACTAGGATGTTGAAGAAGTTGGGTGTTTTGTTAGTGTTTTTGATTGTGGCTGTGGTTTTGCCGGCCTGTGTTGTCGTGGGTGGTATTGATGATTGGGACGAGCCAGTCGACCCGGCAATTTCTATTGAAGGTAGTATAGTTTCATGGAATACGGGAGATGTTGGGGTTGTCCGCAATTATGATATCCGTGCAGTTGTGGATGGAGTTGTGTTATACGCAGAAGTTTTTAATACCAGAGGGATGGATAAAGTCGAGGTTGATTTGGCTTTGATTGGCGGTGTTGGTGCCCTGCGGTGGCGTGAAGGGCGTGGCAGCGGGCGTGATAGAGCCCTGCCCGCAGGTGATGTTGAAATTTCAGTTGTGGCTATTGAGATTTATGTGGACGAAATTTTAGTTTTGTACAAATTCGAAAGTGACTGGTCAAACACAGTAGTATGGGAGAGAGAGGTTAGGAGGGAATTGACAACACCATCCGAGGTCGAGATTTTTGGTGATGTGGTTTCTTGGGACTATACAGGAACTTTTGGCCAGTACATTGTTAGGGCTGTTGTTGGGGATGTTTCTGTGTATGCCCAGGCAGCGAATATCGCAGAGAGGATGTCTCTGAACTTGCAGAATGTGGGTTGGAGGAGCTCGCCAGATATGCGAAATGGTTTGCCGGTTGGTATTCCGCAGGGTGTGGCAGCCATATCAATTCGGGTGCAAGATATTGATTCGCAGGGGATAAGGAGCTATGGAGATTGGTCTGAGGTAGTTGTTTGGGGGCGCGAGTTATTAACCCCTGGAAATGTAGAGATTTATGGGAATATCCTGACATGGGATAGGACTGCCCTTGTGGGGGGGGTAGATTCAAATAGGTATATCGTTCGGGCAGATTTTGGCGAGACAATGGTATACGCACACATTATACCTACGCCAGGGGACATGGGAGTGTTGCTGGCGTTATTGCAGTGGCGGGATTCACCGACTGTGGCGGGGAGTTCCATTGTTATGCCTTTGCCAAGCGGTAATGCGGTAATTACCGTGCGAGGGCAGGAGTCGGTTCGATTCAGCGAGTGGTCGGCAAGTGTTATTTGGGTGCGTACTTAGTTTGACAAAGGGTGTCAAAGAGGTGTAAAATAACTGGGTACGGATTGTATATACTAGCGTATAACTAATATCTTGGAGGGTAGTGTGAAGAGATGCAGTTTTTGCGGGCGGAATGAAAGGGAAGTCAAGAATATGATGAGTTCTCCTGATGGCAAGGAGCATATTTGCGAAATATGTGTTGTTACAAGTGGAGAATTGTTAAAGCGACAGAAAGCTCTTGAGGGCAAAGGGCCGGGTATGAGTGCCCTGGATTTACCTACGCCGTCACAGATTAAAGCTAGGTTAGATGAATATATTGTTGGGCAGGATGATGCCAAAAAGGTTTTGGCTGTGGCCGTTTATAATCATTACAAGCGTGTGAACCATAATCTTGCTAAGCTCAAGAAGCAACAAGAAGAGACAGAGAAGAGTCTGACAAAGGCTTCTGCAGATGTTAGTAAGGTTAAGAAGGATGATGATGGTGATATCGAGTTAGAGAAAAGTAATGTCCTTATGATTGGGCCTACTGGCTGTGGTAAGACCTTGATGGCACGAACGCTTGCAAAGGTTTTGGATGTTCCATTTGCAGTGGCGGATGCGACGACTTTGACAGAGGCAGGTTATGTTGGTGAAGATGTTGAGAATATTTTGTTAAAGCTGATTCAGGCTGCACAATTTGATGTCGAGAAAGCGAAGCTGGGAATTATTTATATTGACGAGATTGATAAAATCTCCAAGAAAGGCGAAAATCGTAGTTTAACAAGAGATGTTTCGGGCGAGGGAGTACAACAGGCGTTACTGAAGATTATTGAAGGTACTATTGCGGCGGTTCCTCCGCAAGGGGGACGAAAGCACCCAAATCAGGAGATGATCCAGTTGGATACCCAAAACATTTTGTTTATCCTGGGCGGTGCGTTTATTGGTTTGGAAAAAATTGTTCAAAAGCGTCTTGGTGGATCTGCCCTAGGGTTTGGGGCGAAGATAAAGCGTGAGACGACCGATGGCATGGAGCTGACCGAGATAAAGCAGGTTGCTCCGGGTGATTTAGTAAAATATGGTCTTATCCCAGAATTTGTGGGTCGTGTACCGATTATAGTAGGGCTGGAAGCCTTGGATCAAAAGGCATTGGTGAATGTATTAACCAAGCCAAAGAACGCGATTATCAAGCAATACAAAAAGATGTTTGAATTAGATAAGATAGAATTAGATTTCGAGGATTCGGCAATTACACGAATTGCGGATAAGGCGATTGAGTTGAAAACAGGGGCAAGGGCTTTACGGACAATCATGGAAGATGCGATGTTGGAAATCATGTATGATACGCCGTCGAAAAAGAACATCAAGAAGGTTATTGTTACTAGGGCGACGATTGATAAGGAAAAGCAACCTAAACTTGAATTTCATCCTGCTGATAAAGAGTTGAAGAAGGCAAGTTAGAATTAGGGCTGATTCCCCATAGAGGCTTTTGAGGGTCTGGGAAAGTGGTATAGTTTTATGTGGATGCACAGTTTTATAAGAGTTTTACCAAAATCGAGCAGATGGAGGAAGTTGGGGACTTGCCACAGGTTGCTTTTGTGGGGCGATCAAATGCCGGGAAGTCGAGTTTATTGAATATGCTGACGAATAGAAAAGGGTTGGCGGTTACAAGTCAGAAGCCAGGGCGCACACGCCTTATCAATTTTTTCAATATTAATAATAAGATTTATTTCGTGGACTTGCCAGGGTATGGATACAGTGTTGCTAATAAATCGACCACCGATGGGTGGGGAAATACCATCACCGAATATTTATTGAAGAGTCAGCAGTTGAAATTAGTTTTTGTGCTTATGGATATTCGGCACGAGCCGTCGCCGCTGGATGTGACTATGTTACATTTCTTGCAGGCTCATTCGTTGCCATTTAAGATAATTGCCACCAAGGCGGATAAGTTGTCCAAGTCACAACAACAAAACCACCGCCAGAAGTTGGCGGCGGCTTTGGGTGTTGGTACTTCTAATATTATAGTTACAAGTGCAAGTGCAAAGTTGGGGCGGGAAGAAGTTATGGGATTAGTCAGCGGAGTCCAATCCTAGATTTCGATTTTGGAAGCTTGCGATTTTGCTGGCGATATTCGAGACGCTGGTTTCCTTTAGTTGAGTTAGGCGTTCCTTTTCGGCAGCCAATTCAGCTTGTTTTGTTTGTTCTGCCAGTTCGAGTCGGACTTCTTCAACTTGGGCGTCGAAAGATTGTTCTTTTAATGCGATTACTCCAGATACTTTATCAATTATTACAGACAGCTTTTCGTGATGGTTTTGAATTGCTTCTTCGGTGTGGTCGTGTTTCTCGTGCATAGCAAGTTGCTTTTCAAAGAATTCGGTAAATGTCTCATAAATGAGGTCAAGGGATGGGCCACCGAAGTATCGATCACGAACATTTTCCAAGGCATAAGATTTAATGGCCAGTGGCTTGCGATTTAAATTCAGCGAGCGTTCAAATGCCTCGAAGTCCTCGAATTTGTCAGCTGGTTGGTATGAGTTTTTAGGGGAAGGCTGTGGGGCTGGTGCCGGTTCGGAGTTGTTGAATTCGATTACGGCTGCATCTTCGATTTTCGGGGCATCTGTGTCCATGGTGGATAGTTTTTCTTTTCGTGCAGCCCATATTCCTTGGTATTGACCTGGGAGTTTTTTGCCTTGTGGTTCGTCTCCGATCGCCATTAAAATTTCATTTGCCCGAACTGCACTGATGGCTGGGAACTCTGGTCCGACTAACTCTTGGAAAGTTAGCCCCAGGTCTTTTAGATCCTCGACACTGTCGATTTCATAGCCGTTTGCCTCTAGAGCACGGTTTAGGGCTGCTAATGTTTTTCCACGCAGTCCAAGGGTTTCAAGCTGAGTTTTTGTCTTCTTCGGGGCGACTGCGACAACTTCCTCGATAACATCGGTCTTGATGGTTTGGTCGGATTGAGTTGTTTCTCTTTTCTTGCCTGCGAGGTTTATTTTTCCTCGGGCTGTAAGTACTCTTTGTGCGTCTTTGCCGAATTTCTTTATTACTTCTTCCTCGGTCAAGGCAAGAAGAGCCCCGACAGTTTTAATCTGACCAATATTGTGGTCTTTGGTCATAGCAGTCTTTTTGAGTTCATGGTTGTGCTTGAAGACGGCAAGAGTTTGTATATCGTCGGTTGGGTTATTGTATCGGGGCATGGTCTTCTCCTTTTAAGTTTTTGTTGCGGAAGTTGTCAACCTTGGTTCTAAGGTTTGAGACGCTGTCTTCTTTTAATTGTGCTACTCGTTTTCTTTCTGTGGCTTCTGCCAGTTCGGTACGCATTGCTTCAACTATTCCATAGAATTCTTCGGTCTTGGCATTAATGATTCCGCCAACTTTGTCAATGAGAGCACTTAGTTTTTCTTCTTCCGCATAGATAGCATCTTCAGTTAGGTCTTTCTGTTCGTATTCTGTTAGTTGATTTGTAAAGAATTCGAGATATGTTTCATTTATTATTTTGTGGGAGTCTCCGCCGAAGTATCTGTTGTGAATTTTTGAGAGGCTGTCGGATTTGATTATTGCAGGTCGTTGATTTATATCAAGCGTTTCTTCGAAGATTACATAGTCTGGGCGGTCTTCTTCTTCGATTACGGATGTTGGGTTTTGGAATTCGATTACTGCTGTGTCCTCGATCTGTGGGGCGGTTGTGTCGAACTGGGATCTTCTGTTCTTTTGCTGGAGTAATGCGTTTTGCTTTGACTCTTCTGATCTTTCAGCCCAGGGCGTTCCAGTTCCGATCCAGTTTCCTGGAAGAATCTCGCTGTCTGGGGCGATTCCTAGAGACAGTTGGATTGCACTTATTCGTGCATTGTCCAGTCCTTTGAATTCCATTAACTCGTCCCTTGTGAGGCCTAGGTTTATGAAGGCTGTGACCGTTAATGCATCAGTTTTAATCTTATTGGCGGTTAGGCCGGCAAGAAGGGCATTCTTGGTTGCCGTCATTTCGGATTTA
>Ga0131853_10007881_pt1 | contig 19329 bp, 13 predicted proteins | sample TergutLab28metaG_FD_92764 | JGI IMG/M metagenome (GOLD analysis project Ga0131853, IMG submission 92764) | Labiotermes labralis P1 segment gut microbial communities from Petit-Saut dam, French Guiana - Lab288 P1 (version 2) (version 2) | ecosystem: Host-associated > Arthropoda: Insects >...
CAGCATTCGCTTTTAGACAAAGAGAAACCAAGAAAAACCTGTGTCGAGGTGGCCGGTCGCAAGACCTTCCGGATACTGACCTCTAGCCAGCAACCCGGCAACTAATATCTGTAAGACAGCAATAAACACACAGTAAAACAATACACATAAGGTAACAAAAATAAACATAAGATGATAAGTCAGTACACAAAAGACCAACTACAGTTAACAGCAATGCAGATGACTTGTCAGCTTCGCCCTCCGGCCACTTTAACTTCCCAAGTTACACACCACATAGCAGAATGGGTGCACCGCACAGCCATTGTGGACTAACCCTATCCCCGAAATAAATGGAACCCCATCCATCTAGTATGAGCAGTCACGCTTCTTCTGTATCCAAATAGTTATATGGCGAGGTGTTTATAACCTCTGTGTTTAGGTTACGTATGATTTTTACAAATTTTCTGATATATGGATATCTGTCTTATTCCGTTACAATATAGACAACGGTAATGCCCCTAACAAAGCATACTTGAGGATACACAATAAGAGCTTGTTCAGGAGATCAGGATACAGCAGTGTTGATCTGAGTGCAGACCACATCCCCTTTTGAGCTGGATATCAGTGTTGCATTATGGGTAACGGAATTAGAGATGAAGAAGTGGATAATGGACTGGCTGAAATTACAGAGAAAGGGCAGCAGGGGATATACGAGGATCTAGTGTCTGAAGTTAAAAAAGCAATGTTGGGTAAGTTGGCACTAAGACTTAATTATAAAGAGGTTGTTTTGGAAAATTCAATGAATTAGAGTATATTTGTGTTCTGTGGACACGTACAAATTACATTAAACTACGTGTCCACTAAATATCTCCATGCTGTTTATGTATGCAAAAACAAGGACTGTACAGTAAGGTAAACCTAGCCAATTTTGCGACGAAACCGCAAAGCCCTTGAATGCGTAGAAGAGCTGAGTACACCCACTAAAAATTCTTTCCCGGGGCAAAAGCGGCTGGGGCGTCGTGTTCCTCCCCACCCCCTCCCGCGTTTAGCACTGAAGTTAAAGAAAGACTACAGCTATACCTCTATTCCTCTCTGGGCCTTCATGGCCTGTTCTAAATTGACCGTTAACTTTTACCTTGTTGCACAGTAAACGGAGAATATCGCTTGATTAATATCAGGCATCACGCAATGAAGACGCAAGAGGGAATGGAGGAAGAGATCCATACATTCTTCAACACGTCATTAATGGAAGTGAGTGGTTGACTTCTTCCATGGCCGCTTTATTACCCGGGATATAGCTCTAAATAACCAGGGGATAAGACGTTAGTTGAGCCACAGTGTTTGCGTGTGGCAAAGACTCTACAGCCAGTAATCGAATCGAAATCTTCAAAGCCAAGCATCCCGAATGAGCCATCCCAACATTTCCACTTCTGTATGTAAAATCACGTCTAATATAAGCCATGAAAGTGTATAGGGAATAGGAGCTGACACTTCTAAATATTATAAATCTAGACAACATGTGAAGACACGTCGTCAACTCAAGTTCTGATGGCTTTGTTTTAGAGGCAAGTACGTCCAGCACTCATTTCAGCGGAGGAATGGTTGCCCCAGAATTGGTGTGGAGAGCTTGCGAAGATAATTTAACCGGACCTGTTGGGAATCGAACACCGGTCATTCAGGTGGCAGCAAGTTTGCCCACTTCCCCCCGAACCATTGCCTATTTGACCTTTACTTTAACGGACAAATTGCATTGTCTCTTCCCACCGACACTCCGCCGGGCTTGTGGCGGTCGGCTGAATGAGGGGACGGAAGTAAGCCTACATACAACCGACAGTTGTCAGATGCAATAAAGACCCTACGCTACGGATGCCGATCCCAGTGGCCGCGCGGTCTAAGGCGTAGGTCTGCGGCCGCTCGCCTGCTGAGATCGTGGGTTCGGATCCCACCGGGGGCATGGATGTTTGTCTCGTGTGAGTGTTGTGTATTGTCAGGTAGAGGTCTCTGCGACAAGCTTATCACTCGTTCAGAAGAGTCCTACCGACTGTGGTGCGTCGTTGTGTGTGATCTAGAAACCTCGTGAATGAGGAGGCCTTGGACCACTGGGGGCTGTCGCGCCAAAAACAAACAAACAAACGTTATGGATGGTTGTAAAGCGTATTTAGACAAACGACCATCTGTAAACAACATGAAAAAAGTCAATGCCCTTGTGGCGAGCGATATCCTAACAGCCTCTGGTCTCGAACGTATGTTTATTTGCGACAAAAATTATTTCCTTTTCGCAATATATAATTCTGCACTACAATTATGGTAACAAAAACAGCGACCTGTATAGGACGCAAAATGTTGATTACGGATTTTATTGAAGGTCCTAAAATTCCCTTCCACGTGATATCAAGCACTACAGAGTTTGTATTAAACGTCAGGATGATGATTTATGGGTCTCAGAAGGTCCGCCTCCCTCTTGTCAATGCATGGAACGAAAAGGAGCCCGTTGTTATTGTGGTCTCTATCTCCAATTATGTAAACTGACCCTCATTTAACGACCTACGAAATAATTTCGAAATAAAATCTACCACAGTCCAAGACGAATAGTCATCAAATAATCCAGTCGTTTGCAGAAAACTCAATAGAACTCCGTTCGTAATAAATATTAAACTTTTCTCATTTCTGAACTCGTACGCTTTTAATGCACCAATTAAACGGATTTCTTCGAGTTTCATTCCTGTCAAAGCTAACTGAATTTGCAAACACAATCAACAAATAAAGTAGCTAACAGCGAGCTAGAATAGGTTAAAACTGTATTACATTTTTGTGGCTTAAAAACCTAAAGGAAAAATTCATTATAAGTTCCAGTATATTCTTCTAACTTCCCTTTTAAGCTAAAAACTGGATGCAATAACAAGACTTTGAATTGTCAATTTATTTTAAGGGCAGTGTTCTTGCATTACCAAATATAAAACTTATTTCTTTCTTTAGTTCCCTACACGTTACAGTCTCACACAGTAAACCAGAATTAAATGTTTCACGGCGCTGAAGATCAGATAAATTGTTCGTGTTATCTCGGACTACCGTGATTCGATTACTGGCAGGGAACAGAAATCACTTTTCTTTACCACAGCGTAACGTGGTTCTTTCCGCAGGCTTAAAGCGGCCTGAACCTGAAGCTGATCACTCTCTTCCGATCAGTTCCGAAGCCAAGACATGGCTCCTGTATGTTCTCACTGCTTGGTACTGATTCAAGCACAGAGAAAACTCTGCCTTTCCGCATTTTGTTCAGTTTCATTTCATTTGGATCTTGTGGTACAACAAGTGCTAGTTGTGTCTCAGTTCTCTGTCTTCTTCTCGTTGCATCATACGACGAAGGGAGCCGGACATTGTATCCTTGCCGATGTCTTAGTGTGAGAAAAACAACGTCCAAAATTTCCGTCACGACTAAAACGCTAGTAGCGTCGAGAGCTGTCAACGCTGCGTGGAGATTTGTTCGCTTGATTCCTCATTCCACAGTGTTTATAAAGGGGTCGGTTAAGAAACATGACAGATAGGACCGATCATTTAATTAGCACACCAACAAATGCACATACATGTGCATTTGTTGGTGTGCTAATTAAATGACTCTACGAAATACACGGTGCAACGATAAAGACAGTTAATGCCCAAAGGGCAAAACTTAACAACAAGAACAACAAGCTAAAGTTATTGAAGACAAATGCAGCAATATGGTTTAACAAGATGCGTAAAATTAAACAGCTAAAACCGAATTACATCAGCATCAAGATTAATGGACAAAAGCCACAAGACAAGAAGACTACAAAGTATGTGCATTAGTTGGTGTGCTAATTAACTGGCTCTACGAAATGCACGGCGCAAAGATAAAGATAGATATGACCGATGTTCAATAACTAGGGTTTCCTAGATAATAACAAGACAGGCAATGAGCGTATAAAGTAACATTTAGGCGCGTTCGTGTAACCATTGTTGCAGTGGAAAAGCAACGAGTGTTACACAACCTGAGTGTGTGTATTTGTAGCCTTAGGTATCCAGCATGCAATGCGCATGAGCCATATTGTCATCTGCGGCTTGCTCTGCTCTACAAGGTTTTTCCCACATTATCTCATAAACGGCAGGATTTTCGGTAAAAAATGTATTTAACATAAAATGTATGTTATGACTTTCTCTACAACGTTTGTATGAAACATTTTGCATTCTAAGAAGAACTGAGCTAGATATGATCAAAAATGTGTATTGATCTTCATGTAAAGTATCCTTTATTCTTGGCCGATTTTAATACAACTTGAATTTTCTCGACAGATTTTCGAATAATACCCAAATACTGAATTTCATGAAAATCCATCCAGTGGGAGCCGAGTTGTTCCATGCGGACGGACGGACGGACGGTCAGACATGACGAAACTAACAGCCGCTTTTCGCAATTTTCCAAACGTACCTCAAAATTAAACGAGGAGTAATTAAAACGTTGAACGTATCCCAGCTGGTCACCTGAGATATCTACTGGTATCTACCGGTATTTCTTGGCTAATTCCTGAGCACTTTAATGCGTCTGTCCCAATTTGGCAGGAACTGAAAAATTCCGCCTCCGTTCAAATCAGTCTCTTGGATTCGCAACCATTCACAAATAGCACTTTCCACTTTCTTACTATTGTGGAGTTGGCGATTTATTAACCGTTGTTTCAGAAGACCAAACAAACACCAGTTCGAAGATGAAAGTCAAGGAAAAAACAGAGAGATGTTCCAGAAGCACCCTGTGAACTACCTGCAACACCTTCTGTATCCCATGAGCAATGCGCACGGTTGGATCTTCGTGCTGAAGGGCGAAGCCTCGCGTTGGGACTCCCAGATCTCTTCCTGGTAATAACCTCAGGCAGTCGTCGCGGTGCTTCACAGTAGGCTTTGACATTTGTGGTAGTGCCCTGAGCCATAAATTTAACATGGATGAATCTGTATGCTGGAATTCAGATGCCATATTTTTTTCCAGTAGAGCGACACTTTGAAATCTTGTTTCTTGGAGAATTTAACTTAATCCACCGCATTTCAACATCCATCCGTGTATCGCTGTGGACTCGCTTCTTTTCATTAACCTTCTGTGATTCGAAAGAATCAATATTAAAGTCCGCTTTTGCTCTCTTCCTTCAGTAACCTTGGTACACAAAGTGCGCACACTGTTCAGGACCCTGTTTCGTCATGGACAATGCGGTATACAGTTCCGACGAATGACTCCATTGCAGCGATTAAATCTCGAATTGTGACAGGCCGTTTTTTCAGAAATCAGTTCCCTCAATGTAAAGCACACATCCGCCCCTGGCGGGCCGCGCCGATATTTTGTTTAATTCAGCATTCTAATTATATCAGCACTTTACAGCTCTAACAGCTGATGGACAAATTATGACGTTTTGTTGACCGTGCATCTCAGTATATTTATCTCAGCAATTAACCAACTTGATGCACAAAATGTTTGTTTTACAAAAAGTTTATTTCATGCCTCTACATGTTTCAAGCACATGTGCTCGAAACATGTAGAGGCATGAAATAAAACTCATTGTAAACAACAATTTTGTGCTTCAAGTTGATTAATTACTGAGATGAACGGTTGACGGACAGTTTCGAACCGATACAAAATTTCGCTCGCGTTACTAACTTATTCGAAGGAAAACTTTTCCACTGTCGTGGACACACAACAACGTACGAACATCATCTCTCTGACTGACTGGCTGGCTGACTGACTGACTGACTGAACCTCGTGCCAGCTGTTTCATGCTATGACTACTACAACAGCTACCTGCTGCTGGAAGATAACTGCCTTATTAACACAAAAAATGGCAGGCTGGGGAAACGTGTTTATACAACTTCCTTGTAAATATTAGGATTGATATCCAAGAAGAGGCCATCACACACGATCAACTTACTTCCATGTGTTTTTAGGTTAAACGTCCCGCTTTTATTTTTATTCGAGAGACTTCGGGACATTAACTGTCTTGAGTGGGAGACATTCCTAGTTATGTTTAGCTCCTCCGGGAAATTGCTTAATAGCCCTTTAACGTAAGTCATGGTTGTTTATTTATATATTTGTAGGCGCATTAGCAAAATTGCGAAAAGTGACTAATAGCTTCGTAATGTTGGTCTATCCGTCTGTTCGTCTGCCCGTTCTAATGGAACAACTTAGCTCCCACTGGTCCGATTTTCATGAAACTTTATATTGAAGTGTTTCTCAAAAATCTGTACAGAAAATTGAAGTTTCATTCGAATCTACCAAGAATAAAGGGCACGTCACGTGACGACCTATGTATACTTATATCCCCTGAATTCTTCTTAGAATGGAAAATGTTTTAGACAACAATTGTAAAGAAAACCACAATATACATTTTACGCCCAAAACCACCCCCCCCCCTCCCCCGAAAATCGTTCCGTTTACGAGATAATATGGAAAAAATGTTGTAGAGCCGGAGAGGTCACAGCTGACAATATAACACGAAGCATACACATTGCATGCTGGATACCTAAGGCTACAATCACACACACAAAACATGTAACACATTACTTTTCCACGACAACAGTGGTTGCGCGAACGCTCCGCAATGTTATGTTATATGTACAGGATGGGGCATAAAGATCTCCCACTTTTCGAAGGGACACTGTGCGGGCTGTAGTGGTGGTAGAGAGGTGGGGGTAGTGTCATGCGGTTAGCTAACCTCTACCGTTGTCAGTACCCATAATGGGTTGGAACGGTGAACATCGGGGTTTTGTTGTTCTTCGCGGGGCCTTTGATCTCTTTAAGGGGAGACGTGGAGTGGCCGGCACGGTCACCTGATTTAAGCCCATGTGACGTTTTCCTTTGGGGATACCTAAAGGAAAAGGTTTTCAAACATCGACCTCGATCTCTTGAGGATTTGAAGGAAAGGATCCAACAGGAAATCGACTCCATTCCGCCTGAGCTAACCCGGACAGTGATGAAGAACTTCCGGGAACGTCTTCAGCAATGTGTTGCCAACGACGGCCGCCTTATGTCTGATCTGATTTTTAAAACCCATTAAAAAACTGTTTTTAATGTACTTTTCAGAAACATATTCATTTTTTTTTCTAGATGGCTTCTTTCATATTTTATACCTCTTCGAAAAGTGGGAGATCTTTATGCCCCACCCTGTACTATGCCTGTCTTGTTACTTCGGTATTTGCAGTTGTCATTTTGTTCGACACTACGTAATCTATGAAACACAGAAACTTCCGTTATGTAGCAAAGAAACTAATTATTTTCGCCTGGAAACGCTGCCAGAAACACACAATACGTCACTCGTGTACGTGGTGACAGCAGCCAAATTGATGACTTGAATTCATAGGCCATATTGACCTAAATGTAACTGAACCGAAACAACTATTCCTCACGGACAGAGCTTACTGGGGTCGGTACATGCACCAAGAACGATATATAGCTTGCTATCACACGCACCAACAAACAGAACGACGTTCCGACTCGCTAACAATTTCTGTAACTGGTTAGCAACTCTATAAGGCACTTTATGTCTCTTCTGTCTAGCTGCCTTTCACACTGCCTACCACAGAGCAGAATTACATGACAAACAAACGGTTGCTTCAATTCAGACAAACCATACACAAAATGTAGCAGCCTCTTCATCCCTTAAAGTTTACGAACGCATAAATATAGTAGAGGGATTATCAGACCTAAAGTGAACCGATGGAAGGTCCGAATGTCGGAGATGCGGAGTAGCGCGGAACACCAAAGAAAATTTATTAAATTACATTAAAATCTCAAAACATGTGTTGCGGAAAATCATGTGACACAACGCACAAGAACGTAAGTTTACAACACCAGAAGGAACACTGTCACTAATCTGGTAAGCACGTAACTGCATTACATACAAAAGCCACGTGGCACAGTCAAGTTTATTAGTATATTAGTCAGTAAATTAATTTTAATTGTAATTAATTAATTTTAAAGTTTCCTTCTTTCTATTATATATTTCAGAAAATTTATGTTCTTAGATTAATATTTAAAACGCTGTGACGTTTAATACACATATGGACATTACGATACATGACCAATAGGAACGCCATTCCCATTTCACACGATTATCCCACTGAACATGTAGTGCGGTTTATGTACATAAACTGCACTCTACCTGAATTTTCTGTAAGATGGCCTGATAATACTAAAAGAGACCAAAACCTGTAGCCACTACAATAAAGAAAGCTAATATCTAAACATGTTATATTTATGTTTGACGGCAATTATAAGCAATTTGTTTACCTTTTATATTAAACACAACGGTTTGTTCTCTATGAAATAATAATATATTATGTTTCTATTTCCTTCAAATTTCGAATACTTTTTATATTTTACTGGGTAGCACAGTGGTTAAGGTGCTGTGCTACAAATCGGAAGGTCGCTGGTTCGATCCCAGCTGGTGTCAGTGGATTTTTCATTGACATAATATCCTTCGGATTGCACTATGGCCCTGGGGTCGACTCAGCTTCTAACAGAAATGAGTACCAGGAGTTTTTCTTGGGGGTAAAGGCGGCCGGTGCGTAAGGCTGACAACCTTACCACCATCCTGTGCCGTTGTCATGAAATCTGGGAACCTTAAATCCCTGGAACCCTCTGGGCCTGTCCAGGCCTGTAATGGGACTGCTTTTATGCTTTACTAGTAACTCGTGAGGGAGTGACCGAGTCTGAAGAGGATATTTTTATAAACTGTTTCATTGACACCTTAGTCCGGCATTTTGCCCAAATCCCCAAAATGGGGAGCTGGCGCAATTACATAAACTTATTGAATACTTGTAATAGTATAAAAGAAAAACTGATTAATGACCCGACAATGTATAATATATATTCCTTGCTTGAGTACTTAATTATTAAACTCCATTCTTTTATTATCTAAAAAAACTGCTTCGTCAAAAACTGTAATATTTTTTTCTTTCTATGTTCATCATTATTACAAGTAAGCTAGCCTGTACCCGCCATAAGGTGCGTGGAGGCATGGACGTACAACGTTAACTCATTTTTAGGCGCGTTCGCAAAACTGCGGAAAGAGACTATTATCTCAGTCCTGCCTGTCTGTCCGTCTGTCCGTCCGCACGGAACTCGGCTCCCAATGGAGGGATTTCCATGAAATCTCAATTTGAAAATTTTTCGAAAATCTTTTGAGAAAATTCAAGGTCACTTAAAATCTGACAAGCACTAACGAGCACTTTTCATGAAGACCAATAAATATTTATCGTCATATCCCACTAATTTTTTCTCAAAATGAAAAATGTTTCAGGCAAAAGTTGCAGATAAAATCTGAATATAATTATTATGTTCAATAACTTTTTTTTTTTCGAAAATCGTGCCGTTATGAGATAATGTAGAAAAATACTGTAGGGGCAGGCCACAGAAGAAAATAAGGCGCACGCGCACTGCATGGTGGATAGCTAAGGCTACACACAGATTCACAATATGTAACAGTTACTGCTTTTCCACTGCAACAATAATTTCACGAGCACGTCCCAATGTTACATTACACTTAGGTCTACATTGCCTGTCTTGCTAACCTACGCGCTAGATAAAGGTGAGTGGTCAGTTTCATACATCGCGGTACTTTCCCTGAGGACAGGGTCCCTATTCCCTTAGAGTAGGAGGATAGATGGAAGCCAGGTCAAGTCTGGAAACTTTGGAGAAAAGTTAAACTTGTTATCTCCGCCAGAAAAAAAAAGTTCATTGACATATTCCTTCCGACCGCACTATGGCCCAGGGATTGACTCAGCCTCTAACACAAATGAGTACCAGGAATATTTCCTGGGGGTAAAGGTGGCTGGTGCATAGGGCTGACATCCTTACCACCTTCATGAAATCTGTGAGCCTAAACGTCCTGGAACCCGCGGCGCCTGTCCATGCCTGAAACAGAAATTGCCTTCGCCTACCAAAAACAGAGCCACAAATCCTCAACTGGCCATTCCATTATATCGATCATGGCATTTCCCCTACATTTATCATCAGATATCATTTAACGTTCATATAAAATGCGAGATACTTATGCGACAGCTTGAAATTTCGTCGACAGAGTAATTATGTAATTATGTGGCACACATGAAAGCTCACATCCTCATTACTTTACCTACCATTTAAACAAAATGCATGACGTATTTCGCGGTAGGGTCTCAGTCGTCGAAAAGATGAAAGCATAGGATATCCGGTGAAAATAGAGGCGTGGCAAAGAAAAAAAACTGCTATATTCCGACTAGAAAATATTTATTGGCTCATGTGAGGGTAGCGTTTACTTGAACATAAACTATTGCTTGCAAAGTTTATGAAATACAACGGCAATTAGACACGATTAACAGACGGTCTGAACTTACACTTCATTTCAAAATCTGGTCGATACGGAACATATTACTTTCTCCTTTCTATTTCGTTTTCCACTACTTTCAATTATTAATTAATGTATGTTTGTTCCTCATTACATTCTACATAGTTCGTAAATACGTAACGTAAGAGAACACTGGACTGCTACCACGCGGAACAAATTTCATGTCAAGCTGAAAGAACAAAACAGAACGGAAAATAAACAAACGTCAGAAACTAAAATCAGAACAATTTCGGAAAACTTAATTGATTATATACTGTAGTTAGGGACGAGTCGGTACCATAAACTAATTTTATACATATTCGTTAAATGTAAAACCCCAAATGAAATGCTACAAAATCACACAGCGCTTTTCAATTATTAACGTGTAGTAATTGAAGGTGGCGTTCATAAAAGCTTTTACGTGGTCTGGGAGCTGACGTCACAAGTAATAATTGAAATACATTTGCTGATGGCGTTGGTTAAGGTACACACTGACAGACTTTCATCAGCAAAATCAATGACGAAGCTGGGTTAAATGGGGCCAACACACACACAAACACACACATGTACAATTTCAGAGTTGTGTTGGTGATGTTTCAGGCAGTGTTGCATATTTGGAGTCCCGGATACAAGCCCCGTGTTCGGATATACTATACCATGTTTATCATTCCGTTTCGCAGAAAATACGAAATGTGTGCACTGAGAAGTTGTTTCCATTGTCTCATTAAATCAGCGCGAATGGACTATGGTAAAATTTATATAAGCCATAGTTAAAAACAAACATAAATTTTGCCCATAATGTGTAACAATGGTAAGGCTAATCAAATTGTGTCTGACTGTAACATATAGCAGAGTCCGGATAGTCAAGAATTTGTCCGACATGTTTCCTATAAGAAATGGTTTGAAACAAGGAGACGCTCTATCACCATTGCTTTCCAACTTTGCTTTAGTATACGCCATTAGGAGGGTTCAAGGTAAACCAGGTTGGCTTGAAATTAAATGGTACACATCAGCTTTTGGTTTAAGTTGATGATGTTAATATACTGGGAGGAAGCGTACCTACTATAAAGAAAAACGCAGAAGCTTTGATAGTTGCTAGTAAGGAGATTGGTCTAGAAGTAAATAGAGATAAAACGAAGTACATGGTCATGTCTCGAGATCAGATTGCAGGACGAAGTCACGATATGAAATTGATAATAGATCCTTTGAAACGGTGGAAGAGTTCAAATATTTGGGAACAACTTTAACAAATCAAAATTCTATTGCGGAAGAAATTAAGAGCAGATTGAGGTCAGGGAATGCTTACTATCATTCGGTGCAGAATCTTTTGTCTTCCACTTTCCTATCCAAAAATTAAAAGATTAAGATACACATAAATATAATTTTGTCTGTTGTTTTGTATATATGTGAAACTTGGTCGCTGATATTGAGGGAGGAACGTAGGCTGAGGGTGTTTGAGAGTAGGGTGTTGAGGAGAATATTTAGACCTAAGAGGGATGAGGTAAAGGGGGAGTGGAGAAAACTACATAGTGAGGAGCTTAGTGATCTGTATTCCTCACCCAATATTGTGCGGGTGATAAAATCGAGAAGAATGAGGTGGGCGGGGCATGTAGCGCGTATGGGGAGAGTAGAGGAGTGTGCAGGGTTTGGTAGGGAAACCTGAGGGAAAGAGACCACTCGAAAGACACGGGCGTAGATAGTACGATAATATTAAGATGGTTTTCAGGAAGTGGGAATGTGGGGTTATGGACTGGATCGGGCTGGCACAGGATAGGGACAGTTGGCGAGCACTTGTGAATGTGGTAATGAACTTTCAGGTTTCATTAAATGCGGGGAATTTCTTGACTAGCTGCAAACCGGTTAGCTTCTCAAGAAGGACCTGCTCCATGGAGTAAGCAAGTAAGTAAGTAATTAAGTAATGTGTAACAATACCTGTCAGGAGAGATAGTGTACCTACCGTTCTGGGGAAACATCAATATACAAACTGGAATACTAACACGTAGGAAATCATTGAGATGTATGGAGTTTAATGACAGGAATATTTTCATAAGGTTTCTTTATTTTGGGCAATTAACCCAATTGTAACTCTATCAGTTTCATTATGGGAGTATCCACTTCAAGCTTAGAATATTGTGACTGAAGATTGTTTTATATTTAACGGAGATTATATTATCATTGTCATCGACAACCAACCTGGGAAAATTGTAATTCCTACGTAAGGAACTAAACTAACTATGCCGTAGCAAGTCCTCAGGCTCCACTAGTCACATAATCGGTGAGCATGCAATAATGACAATAGAGGTAACTTATTCTTACTACTGAAATAATAATGACTAATAAGAGGAAAAATATTAATCGCAAACTAGGAATACGTGTTCCACTGACACGTGAACTGCACTATGTGGAAATCAATATTTCTCATGCTGGCACATTACAATTTCTTCTGTCTCTGACCGTATCCCAGACTTGTAGAAACTCCAAGCAGGACGTAAGTTCAGTTGTCGGAGCAGGTGAAGTACAATGTACAGGCTTATTACAATAACAATATTCTATCCAAGCCTAAGTCTTCCAAGGGACTTTCTCTCCTTCAGGATTCCAACTTGTAACCAAAATTTTATATTAACCCTTTACCTATTAACGTGGAGAATATGATGAGCTTCGAATAATGCTAGCAGATGGCAGATAGGATTTAACTTGGCGTTTAAAGGGTTAAAAATTTATGCTATTTCTGCATACGTGCTGCGTTGCTGTGATTGCTTATTAATTTAGTCACTCGAAAAATGTTACGTGATAAATACAGTGAAGCTAATATATACGACGTTTTCTCCATTTCTCTGTATCTTCTTTCACCTTGGTCTAGTAATTAACCAACTTAATGCACAAATTCTTGTTTTATAACAAGTTTATTACATGACTCTACATGTTTCGAGCACTATCTGCTCATGATCAGGAGGTCAAAATTGTATTATACAGCATCTGGTAACATCACAATCTGTAGGTGGCCGTTCAGTGCACGGGACGGCCACCTACAGATTGTGATGTTACCAGATGCTGTATAATACAATTTTGACCTACTGATGATGAGCACAATAGTGCTCGAAACATGTACAGGCATGTAATAAACTTATTATAAAATACGAATTTGCGCATTAAGTTAGTTAATTAATAAGATTATACTGAGACGCTCGGTCAACAAAACATAAAAATTTCACCTTGGTGTTGTCCTCTGGAACACAATAAAGCAAAGATCTACCTTGCAGACAGACGGACACGTAGCGAGAGATGGACAGAAAAAATCAAGTTGATTTTATAATTTATTTTAATTTTGAGTTCTTAAGTACAGAACAGAAAGACAAAATGTCCTGACCTCAACGCAATTTGCATGTCCCTAATTTCAGTTCATGATAATTAGCACTCTGTACGCATCCCTTTTGTTTCTACCGTTCCGAATATTAAATTCTTCTGCAGTTTCAGGGTCTCTTACAGCTGACCAGCTGTTGTGAATTTGTCCTTTATTCTAGAGACGTTTTGTGAATGCACATTTATCTTCTAATCAATTTTACTCCCGAATCCACTGAATTATCTGTGCTTAGGGAAGTTCCTACGTAACTTTTGACCATACATAATGTAATTTTGGGGTAATAATTAAATGTAATTAACGACGACTGAAATTGAAAATAAAAGATGGTGCAACACCCGAGTTACGAACGAATCCTAAATGGAAAATATACGCGGATATAATACTGACAGAAACTTGGTTCAAGCATGTTTTAATCAATCATTATTTGCCTAGCTATTTCATGTACAATTAGAACGTTGTAAAATATTTCTCTTCTCTATGAAACGTACAAATTTTCAAAATTGTAAATCGATGTTGCGCTGGGTTCTGTTTGTGCTCCACTTGCTATATAGCCTGTCTGTCGTACACAGCAGACAAATCATGTCGGTCGTGAAGCTAATGATTTATAAGGAATTTACTTTACTTCTGGAATATGGAATTCCCTGTACCGCTGACGAAGTACCAGTTTCAAAACAGTATGTTTGTTCTGCCAAACGTACCAACCGGTGTTACTTCACACCCAGAAGTCTTAATACTCAGGATACTGAAAATTCTACTTCACAAAATGTACGGAAATTCTTGGCTTGTTAAAAAGGTTCAAATTTTGAAGATGGAAACTTTTCCATGAAGGTAGTAAATTGGGTGTGAGTTAAGGTCCGGTCTGTAAGACAAAAGTGACATAAATGAAATCAGAATGCATACTTAACGCCCGGAAAATGAACACAAGTGACACAATTATTGTACACTTCCGTCAACAATAAACGCACATTAAGCGAACAGACGGTCCCGTAACTGGATTTAGTGCTTCGCATGGCGGTACTCTCCGAAGTACCCTAACTTCATATTTCCTTCCTCGCAACCAAAACCACACGAAAAATTGTAGCAAAACGGAAGAATTCCTACACGGTGCAAGTTCAGTGGTCTCAACAGCGATTATTCTACAGATATGTAACGACGCCGTACGAACTGCAAAGGACGTTTTATAATCTAGTAAGTATAATGGACTAGAAAATTCAAGTCTTAAATGCTCATGTTTCTGCGTCCTAAAACAGGAAATAATTAGGTTATGAATACTGACCAAACGACCAACGCAATCTGTATTAACCCGTAATTTTGCAAAACTATTTTCATCAAAAATGATTCACTTTTATATTTGTATTCACATCCGGAAACTAATTGTTAAAATTAAAAAATATGTACAAAGGCACTATATTACAATATAAAAATTTTACAATTAAAACACCAGAATCCTGACATATTTCGAGCCTTTCTTGTGGGCCATCCTCAGGCAGTGTACATCAGTATTTGTATAAATCATAGATTATAATAGATAAAATCGGTTGAAATTTTATTAAAATTGTTTTCTTTCTTCAGGATGGTACAATATTTAATCATTCAAGCCTCTGAAGCACTTTGTGTACGTTTCAATTTGAACGATTACGATCTGTACCAACATCAAGACAACACATGACTGAATGCAATTTTAACATATTTTTGTTTATTTGAAAGTTATACACAAACACAAATGTACACTCCCTGAGAATGACCCAAAAGAAATGGTCGAAACATGTCGGAGTGCTGGTGTTGTAATTTAAAAACGTCATATTGCAGTACAGTGCATTTGTTGGTATATTCTTGAGTATTTAAAATTTAAGTTTTTTGTTTATTATGCAACATTTTAATACGTGGTAACTCTTACTTAACTTTCTTCTTGTGGTACAACAACCCTACTCGGGCCTCGAATGTCTCATTGTTGAGATTTCAAGATCACTCACAGACACACAACACTCGCTCGGATTCCTCTGGAAAAGGGATCGGCCCGTCGCAGGGATGTCTACCTGACAACACACAACAATGACAAACGGCAGACGTCCATGACCCCGGCGGAATTCGAACCCCTCAATCCCAGCAAGCGAACGGCCGCAGACCGATGCCTTAAGCCGCGCGGCCATCGGGATCAGCATTCTTACGTCATACTGCGTTTATATTGAAAGGTTCTTTAGACGAAGATTTTCACAAGCAGATCGCATGCGTGGTCCTGCCTGACGAAGACATGCAAATCGAAACACGGCCTATTATGACGTGTCTCTTCTACATACCGTAGTTTCAGACGTAAGTGCATCCCAAATAGTCGTTATTTTAAAGAAATATAAAGCAAACGTACACTTTCGTTTACAGTCCTCTTTGGGTTTATTTGGAAGCTTTTTAACTCGATTCAACAGTGTGTTAACTGTCTCTAGGTACTGTACAAATTTCAGATATTAATTCGGCACCTACAATTTGCAAACACATAAATTTAGCCTATAGATATGATTTTTCCCTTGCAACAACTGCACCTCTCGTCGAGACGCATCTTAAACGGACTCTGTAACCTAGGTCAGTGAATTGTAACTTCGCCACAGCTACATGAATTTGGAGTATTCCAATAAAGACATCTGAGTCATTCGTACTTATCATTAAATTCGTATTGTCAACGAAATTATATCACAACACACCCAGATTTAATCTGTTATTGCAGTGGTGTCTCATGAATATAAGCCTAGTAAGTATTCAATAAATCGCTCTATGCAATGAAGTGTGTGGTTTGCAGAATTGGAAATGCAGCGGTTATACGATGGACCTACTGCCTACGCATTTCGCCGTACTTGGTGCCCGGGCAACCGCCAGGCAGAAGCATCGGAAGTAATATATTTTATGCGGACCTACATTGTATTATGAAGGGGGTTCTGAGCAAAACTCATGAATCCAACATTCCTATTGAGCAGATTCCCAGATACATACACACACACACACACACACACACACACACACACAGTATTCATGTGCCGTCACCACACGGGCCTCCACAACATTCATGCCCATCTGCACTGAAATATTGTAACTATCGATAGCAATCGATAACCGATTATAATTGCCTACTATAGTTACTAATCCATACGTTTCGGCTGCAGCCATTTACTATTGATTATTAGCCATAACAACGACACAGGGTGTAAAATCAATCACAACAATAGTTATTGTACAGGGTAAATTTATTACTTTTCTACTACTGTCTAAACGAATTACTGGAATACACATTCCGTGTGCAGGAAGTTCTTGAGCGTCGACATGTTTATGGTTGCTGACTTACAAACAGGGTCGATGAGCAATATAAAATATATGAATTATCTTGATGACCTGTAACGTATGGGTCAGAAAATTGGACTCTAACAGCCTTACAAAGACGAAGAATAGAAGTGGCAGAAATGAAGTTACTGAGACCTCTGACAGGCTATACCCTTTATGACCACAAAACAAATGACTACATACGCCGCGAACTACGGATTACAGGCATACTAGACAAGATAGATGAATACAGACGGAACTGGCTTCCACACTTGCAAAGAATCCCACAAAACCGAATCTCTTTAAAATCATAACACTACAGACCACAAGGAAGGAGAACAATTGGAAGACCGAAGAAGCGTTGGCGCGAGCAGCTGTGACTCTGGAGACGGAACGGATCGAAGGGTCCAATCCTTGATGTTTATGATGTTGACCTGTATCGTTGATAATCATATCTAGATCTTTAGTTGTAATAACTAAACAACAAAACAAAGAATTTTTTTTGCATGAATTCTACGTACTTATTCATACTACAGCAGTGCATGAATTATAAGGGAAGTAACTTTAGTAAGCATCTAAAAACCGACGAAATTCTACATAATATTATGGTTGGGCAAAACATTATAGAATTAGGCGCGAAAAAGATAGGGCGGTCAAAACGCAACGTCGGGCTTGTCCAGTTAGATTATACATTTATTTTTAAGCTCTTTAACAACTTTTCTGAACTGTGGGGTTTGTGACGTGTCGAAAGCGTTGGGAGAACAGCAGCGAAAATGAAGACGAGAACCCTCCTAATTCAGATCGTGACCATTACAGTAAAATGTTCGGTACTAACAAGTTATTAAGACAGTTACTTGGACAGTTACTTCGTTAGTTAGTTAGTTACTTGGACTGTAGAAAGTGAGTGGTTAGTTAATTAATTGGTAGGAGGGTATACAGAAACTTATTACTTCGCTAAGTAGGGTAGTTGCCACTCCCAGAGGCCGCGCGACGAAAGGCGTGGGTTTGCGGCCGCTCGCTTGCTGTGATTGAGGTTGCGAATCCCGTCGGGGATATGGACGTCTGTCTGTTGTGAGTGTTACGTGTTTAGGGTAGAGGTCTCTGCGACAGGATGACCGCTCGTCCAGAGGAGTCCTACCGAATGCGGTGTGTCTGAGTGTGATCGTGAAGCCTCGACCAGGAGGAGGCTGTGGTCAACTGGGGGCTGTTGCGCCATGAGGGGAAAAACTCGAGCTTATATTTGTTCAGTAGGAAAAACGCGTGTACAATGAAGTGTAGCTCTGAATGAAATTGAAAGGGAATTAATAAGGACGTGAAAGTAATTGTGGCTCTATTCTATATTACTTTCACGCATAACTTCCTGTAAACGATTGTATCCAAAGTTTGAAGCGCGGCTGTAATGTAGACAAGACACCTACTAAACCGCTAAGCTGCTATGTTCTGTGTCCACGTATAAACAAGTAACTGAGTGACCTACCTCACATGAAATGAGTACGAAGGTCAGCTTCCCTGAGGTGAAGTCAACCAATTAAACAACAGATTATGATATTTGTATTTGTTAAAATAACAGAAGATGAACATCTAATTATTAGTTACTTTTCGATCCTCTAGTTCCAACAGTTCTCCTCCTCTATGAACGGTTACAGGTACTCGCATTTTCAACGAGATCCCCAAGACCATGGGATTTTGACGTACATCACAAACCTCTCCAACGGACGATTAGCTTGACCCACTCTAAACTACAATATTTCCTTTCATAACCCACTTCCGCAAGCACGCCATATTTTCATGTGTCCAGTCTGAACAATTAACTAAGTCTATCGAACGGAGACCTTCCACAGAATCTCTTGTCATTCAAATGGCCAATAAATTCCCGAGCGGAAACTTTAAGTAATTTTTTAAAACAGCGAGCTATAGGTAACTACCCCAATGCAATAAAACCTGTCCACACCTCACCATCTTATCTATATGACGCTCGCTTTAACTTCCAGCATTATCGTATCTAACCTGTGTAGTCTAGTAGGAAGGTAATGATGGATCGGCCGAAGCTTATACCTGCAGGACGGTGGAGGGTCCTCGGAACATTCGGTACTGATTTACTGGACCGCGTGGCGCCACTTACTAGACCACGCGGCGCAACTTACTTTACCACACGTCGCCACTTACTAGAACATGCGGCGCTACTTACTGGACCACGCGGCGCAACTTACTGGACCACACGGCGCCACTTACTAGACCACGCGGCGCAACTTACTGGACCACACGTCGCCACTTACTAGACCACGCGGCGCAACTTACTGGACCACACGTCCTCACTTACTAGACCACGCG
>Ga0131853_10007885_pt1 | contig 19327 bp, 15 predicted proteins | sample TergutLab28metaG_FD_92764 | JGI IMG/M metagenome (GOLD analysis project Ga0131853, IMG submission 92764) | Labiotermes labralis P1 segment gut microbial communities from Petit-Saut dam, French Guiana - Lab288 P1 (version 2) (version 2) | ecosystem: Host-associated > Arthropoda: Insects >...
GGCGAGAGCTAACATGTTGTTATTTATGCCGGATTATTTGCATTATATGCTATCCGGTGTGGCAAAAACCGAATACACAATCGCATCCACCAGCGCGCTGGTAGGAGCGGTAAGTAAAACATGGGACGACGAAATTATCGCGGCGTGTGGATTTCCCGGGAAATTATTTAATGAGATTGTTCCACCCGGTACAATACTGGGTAATTTGACCCCGGAAGTACAAAGCAGGGTAGGCTACAATTGCAAGGTTATAACACCCGCGTCCCACGATACCAAATCCGCCATAATGGCAATACCGGCAGATTGTGAAGCACCACTTTTTCTAAGCTCCGGCACCTGGTCAATAATGGGCGTTGAACGTGAGACCCCCAATTGCTCCGAGGAAAGCCGCGTACGTACATTTACCAATGAGGGTGGATATGACGGGCAAATTTGCTATATGCGAAATATTATGGGGCTGTGGATTATTCAGATTGTGAAAAAGGAGCTGGGAGATAAATATTCCTTTAGTGAGCTTTGCGAGCTTGCCGAGAAAACATCTATCCCGTCCATGATTGATGTCAACGACTTACGCTTCCTTGCTCCTGAGAGCATGATAGAAACCTTGCAAGAAATCTGTGCAGAAAAGGGACTGCAAATCCCAAAAGAGCCGGGCGAACTAGCCGCAGTTATTTACAATAGCCTAGCAAAGTCTTACGCTGACACTGCAAAGGAACTAGAAACCCTAACCGGCACCACATACGATGCAATCTATATCGTAGGCGGCGGAGCCAAGGCTGAATATTTAAATCAGCTTACAGCAAAATACACCGGTAAAATTGTACATGCAGGGCCAAGCGAAGCAACGGCAATAGGCAACATGGTCGCTCAGATGATAGAGCTGGGAGTCTTTAAAGATTTGCAAGAAGCCAGGGCATGTATTCGAAGGTCGTTGTAAGTTGGGCACAAAATATAATTATACAAAGGAGAGGTACAAATGACGAAAATTATTGGAAACGTAATCCCGGGTATGCCTTGGGAAGACCGTCCGGCAGGCAACAAGGAAGTTTTTTGGCGTTACAGCAAGAACCCAATCATCGGCTGGAATCCGACACCGAGCACATCACGGATTTTTAATTCCGCAGTTATCCCCTACGGCGACGGATATGTGGGTATTTTCCGCTGCGATAGCAAGGCAATTGAGATGAGGCTGCATTTCGGCAAAAGCTCTGACGGCATCAACTGGGATATAGACGACGACCCAATCCAGTGGGTAGATGAAGACGGTAAGCCTTTCCAGCCCGGCTATGCATATGATCCGCGTCTGGTAAAAATTGATGATGAGTATTTTATCATGTGGTGTACAAGCATTGCAGGTCAACCTACAATCGGCTTGGGCAAGACTAAGGATTTTAAGACATATGTGCGTTTTGAAAACGCATTCCTGCCCCATAATCGTAACGGAGTATTATTCCCTCGCAAAATAGGCGGCAACTATGTGCTGCTTAGCCGCCCCAGCGATAACGGTCATACTCCCTTTGGAGATATATATTTATCCGAAAGCCCGGACATGAAATACTGGGGCAAGCACAGAAGTGTAATGCGTGTAACAGATGGCTGGCAATCCCTAAAGGTAGGAGCTGGACCAATCCCGATAGAAACCAGCGAAGGCTGGTTGATGATTTACCATGGTGTAATCCTAACCTGCAACGGCTTTGTATACAGTGTAGGCAGTGCGATTCTTGACCTAGAGAATCCGTCAAAAGTGCTTTACCGATGCAAAAACTACCTGCTTACTCCAGAAGTGCAATACGAGCTCGCAGGTGCTGTGCCTGGAGTATGTTTCCCATGTGCTACACTGGTAGATGCACCCACAGGCAGGGTAGCGATGTACTATGGTGCTGCGGATACTTTTACTGCGGTTGCGTTTAGTACTGTTGATGAAATAATCGCCTATACCAAGGAGCATAGTTGTCTTGGGGTAGGGGATGGGGAAATGGGAAGGGATTAATAGCAACAAGCATAAGAGCCAACCAAGCTACCACATAGGTAGATTGGTTGGTTTTTTATTGGATTACATAGTTTCAAGCATTAATACATCTTATCTCACTATAATGCAAATTGTGACAAATCACAAAAAATGCATGGAAAAAGTGGCAATTTTTGTGATAAATTCTAATTGTAAGGGGGGGGGGGGATTCATGATACACTATATGTGCCGGCAAAACAGATGGATGACAAGAGTATTTGATTAAGCTTCTTGTCTGCGAATAAAACTTGAAAGGAGTTTTAAATTATGGCAATGAAAGCAATTATTGAGACAGGCTGGGTAATGGACATGGGTGCTGAAGGTTCTGATATTGTAGGTTTTAATATTTTGAGCCACAAGTGTATAGCTTGTCTTGTTGGTGCTTGCGGCGGCGGTGGACTTGGTCAGGCATGTGGTGGTTCTCCAACACAAAGCTGTAATATAATAACAAGCGAACCGATAGCTCAGAACTAAGTAGCATCAAAAACAATTTTATGTAGCTGCTCCAACCAACAAAGCCATCATCTGTTGGTGGTTTTGTTGGTGTTTCTGAAAAGCATACGAATATGAAGTTAGGTGTACTGAAAAAAATCAATATGGATAAAGGGGTGTAGCTCAATGAAAATTATGAAGTTTATGATATTTTTTTTTCTTTTTTTGGTTGTTGCTTGCGGTAGGGCTAGTAACGATACCTATGCAGAAGAAATACACGATATTCTAGAAGAAACACCTTATCATACTCCGGAAGAGATACCTTGCTACATCCCCCATAATGCCATAGAGCCATATAAACCTCTGCGATATGATGTGTTTTCATCTGGTAGTACCCGAGGTGAGTATTTGGATGACCTTGATTTTTTGTATGCTACACTGAGGGAAAATTTTCCATTTTTTGACACTATTTTACGATCATATGGCGTAGACATGCACGTGCGTTATATGAATACTCGTGAACATATAGAAAGTAGAAATGATTTTCCAAGTGACATGCATTTCGCGGCGACATTGAATAATTTTTTCTTGGTGGAAGCCCGGGGTGTTGGGCATATGTCGTCTATTTTGGACAGTGACATTCTTTTGGCTAATATCCAGTTGTACCGCCAATTAATAGAGCAGGGATTGACATATTTACAGCCTTTCTTAGATGAATTTAATAATTCTGCCACGCGTTCACTCTATGACCTTACAGATATGAATTTTATCCTGCCAGACAATGCGGAAAATATTATGCATGCCACCACATCCAATAATATTCATACATACATTATAGAAGAGGGTCGCATCGCATATGTAAATATATTGGAAATGAATTTTTTTACAATGGAGCTAGACCGCATAACACTATTGGATTTTTTTTATCAAGTTGCTGACTATGACCATTTAGTTATAGACATACGTCAAAACAGGGGTGGGTTTAGTTCATATTTTCAGGATTTAGTCATAGCACCCAATATATCGTATCCATTGCGATTTGAGAATTATGTGTTCTTTATGGGGGGCGAGCATAATCGGAGGTTATTAGCACATTTGTTTGACAAGGTGGATGGTATTCGACCCGTTAATCACGATGTAATAGCCCACATGACCTATTTCCATCATGAAGCCATGAACATGCTCAGCTACTATTACCGACTAGGTTTTTATATTGAACCCAGTTATGATACCGGAATATTTAATGGTAAAATATGGCTATTGGTGGGATCGCAAAATGTTTCTGGTGCTGAGGTTGCCGTTGCTGTAGCTAAACAGACTGGTTTTGCTACCCTTGTAGGGCATCAAACCGGTGGGGGCGGTATGATAAATCATCCACTTGCAGAGACTTTTTTTGTCGCGCTTCCCAACACTGGAATTATAGTACGCTATGTCGCAGGATATCGTGTTGATGATTATGGTCGTGAAAACTATGAGCATGGCACCCAGCCTCACCACTTCAACCGCCAGGGTATGGATGCTTTGGAAACGGTGCTTGTAATGATTGATGAGGGGAACTATTAAGTTAAGCTATCAGAACAGAAAAGAGGTATGATATGAAGCTAATAAAACATATTATTTTTGTTGACGTTGATGCAGAAACCAAGCTGATGATTAATTCACTTAGTGGCACGATGGATGAAATAAATATGCCCATTTATGAGACTCTTACAGTGTGGCAAACAATGGACTATATTTTTTTCTCTTCCGAAGCGGAAAGAGAATTATATGAAAACCTTAAAAAACGGGGGTATTTAGTAGAAAACGATGCCGAAGAAACAGCACTAAAAAGAAAGATACTGGATGAATTACGTGATTATTATGCTAATGAAAGGAAAAAATGCAAATACATGACTTTCATCATGACATATGATTGCAATTTTAGATGCTCGTACTGCTTTGAGGGAGAGGCAAATATAAGAAAAGCGGTTATGACCCCTGAGCTTATTGATGCTGCATTGGAGTTAACTGATAATAGTTTAAGTAATGTTCTGTTGTTTGGTGGTGAACCACTGCTTCCCAAAACCCGATCAGCTTTTGAATACATGGTATCAAAAATCCCTGATAAGAAATTCGATATAATCACCAATGGTTATTACCTGAGTGAATTTATTGACTTGCTTAATGCAGTTAAAATTGGTTATATCATGGTTACATTGGATGGGGAAGAAGAAAACCATAATGCAAAGAGATGTTTGGCTAATGGTAAGCCAACATACCAAAAAATCTTGGATGGAGTAGCAAAATGCCTTGAAAGCGGCATTGTTATGAGAATCAGAATGAATGTTGCTGAGGGCAATGTTGATGAAAGTGAGAGATTGCAGCGTGATTTATCTGCACGCTTTTCTGGCTATGAGGAGTTATTATCATTTGAATTAACTCCCATGTTGGAGTACTCCGATAACATGAAGAATAAGATGATAACAGAGATGTTTTATTCAACTCTTGACTATAACCATGATGAACGAATACAAAAAAATCGTGCTATGGGTTCTTTGAGCCCACTTATAAGTGCATTAGTAGCGGGTATGCCAATACATCCCTCATATTCATTTTGCTATGCTCACGAAAACGTATTAACGGTAGATCCATATGGCAATATTTTCACATGCCTGGTAACCGTAGGTAAAGACAACATGGCAGCGGGTAAATATTATCCCGCAATCGAATACAAGGAAAACACCATCAAAGACCGCAATATTGACAAAATTCCCGAATGCAGAGAGTGTATATATTCACTGCTATGCGGAGGTGGTTGCCCTTTACGTCTCAACGATTATAGTGACTACAATAGACCTGTATGTGCCTCCATAAAATCACAAATCCATGACTTGCTCCCCAAGCTTTACAAGGCTGAGAGAGATCATAAACAAAAGACAAGTGTATAAGTATGCGTATTTTTACTTTGTGTAAGCCATATCTTGTTACATGCAAGTATGCCCTTGTTTTATATATTCTTCTTACCTTTACTGCAGTAGTTATAACTATTTTATCCCCTTACATATTGGGTGACTTTATAGATAATCTAATCCAAGGCGCGGATGTATATGTTATCCTGCGCTTTTGTGTTATTTTTGGTGGGCTTAATATGCTGGGTATCATGAAGGGTTATGCTACATCTCTATTATATATAAAGATGCAAAACGGAATGGGGTACGGTTTCAACAAAGCCGTCTTGCAGCATATTCAAAAATTGTCTTTAAAATATTCCGACAATCAAAATATTGCTTATTTAAGCAATCGCGTAACCGCTGACACCAACAGCTTGATAGGGTTTTGCATTACCGTTGTACAAAATATGTTAACCAATGCTGTTATGCTCGTTGTGCCATTCATTGTGCTGTTCACACTTAATCAATTTATAACTATTCTAATGGCAATTTTTCTTGCTATATATTTATTGCTGTATTTTGCGTGTAAGAAGTTTTTATATGAGGCAGGGTTTGCTCTAAGGGAAAGTCATGCTCGATTTGTATCTGGTTTGCTTGAACAATTGAAGTTCATAAAGTTAATAAAGACTAACGCAATTCAAGGTGAAATCAATAAACGTGCAGACATTAAATTTGCTAATTATGACTATGACTCTCGCCAGAATCAAAAGGTAAATTATTTGTATACAGGCATGGACGGTATTATTTCAACAATTGCTCAAATTGTGTTGTTTGTAGTTGGTGGGCTGCAGATTCTAAACGGTAATTTCACTGTTGGTTTGTTCACTATATTTACTGCATATTTTAACATGATGCTTCGAGCGGCAAGATATTTCTATGGTCTGGGTGCTACATATCAGCAGACGAAGGTTGCCTATAACAGAGTTAAGGATGTTCTTGATCAAAAAACCGAGACATATGGGACAAGTGTATTAAGCGATATAAATAGTATTGCCTTTAGCAATGTGAGCTTTTCATATAACGACGATATATCCGTGATAAATAATTTTTGCATGACCCTTGCTAAGGGCAATATGTATGCTGTTGTCGGCTCTAATGGTGCAGGCAAATCTACACTTATTAGTTTAATGATGGGGCTCTACATCAATGATTTTGTTGGTGAAGTGCTCTACAATAAGGTCAATATACAGTATATTGATATGTGTGCTGCACTCAGAAATCACATAGGTTATGCTATGCAAGAGCCGGTACTTGTTCGCGACAGTATCACTTATAATCTAACACATAGAAATGATTTGATGTGTATCAATAGTGTGCGCCTGGAGTCTTGCATAGAAATCCTTGGCATGACGGATTTTATCTCCAAACATGGCTTTGATTATGAAGTTAACGAAACGAATAACAATCTCTCAGGTGGAGAAAAGCAAAAAATCGCGATTTTAGCTGTACTTCTAAAAAATCCAACAGTTATGATTTTTGATGAACCAACATCGGCGCTGGATGCAGAAACTGCTGCTCGGTTTATGAGTTATTTGAATCGCATTAGAAGTGAGAAAATCATTATAATTATCACTCATGATCCACAGTTACAATCAAACTGTGATAAAGTGATTGCATTGCAAGCTATATCTCCAACGTAGCCCTCCTAATAGCAACACTTTCAATTACCTTGATAAGAACAAACGCAAGCAAAATAAACACCATCCCCAGCAATGCTTCACCACCGACCAACTGCCAAAACCCTATATCAATGGGGTTATTAAAATACATATTTGCAGCGGTAATCCCACGCTGTACAGGCATTATCACTGCGACGAGTTGAGCAGGACGAGGAAGCTGCTCCACGGGAAAGTTAGCCCCGGAGAAAATCATAATTAGCATAGCAACAGCATTAAGAATCAGGTACATAGAATCGGTTACAAGCGCGAAAATCCCGATAAGTAACCCAAGCCCTACACATGCAAAGGCTGTTATCAATATGCTTATCAGAAACGCCCCTACATTGAAGCCTGAAAAATCAACCCCAAATATAAGACCACCAGCAAGAAACGCCGCTCCAATTGTTAAAAATGCTGAAAAAACTGCCCATGATCCTGTATACATTAACACAGTGAGCTTGCTTGTTGGTGATACGATAATTGACCGCAGCCGCCCGTTAAACCGCTCGCCGTTAAAGCTCACCCCAATAAGATGAATGCACTCGTAGGTACATAGCACAAATGCATTGCCAACCACCCAGCGTGCAAGATCGACTTCGCCTGTTGTAAAGGATGCAATTAGTACATAGAAAACCAGTGTAAGCATGGAAACGCCTACACGGAAAAACAAAAACTCCAGCCAGTCGATGTTAGCTTGATTGACTTTTGCATATAACCAAACCTGAGAACAAAACCGTCGCATATAACCCTCCTATGCCATATCCAATGTGCCCAGCACTTTGACCTGCTTGAATATGGTTCTATAAAGCAAAGATGACAGTAGTACAAAGCCGATTGTAGTAATAAGCAGCCATACCAGAATATACATATAATCCGGAGCACCTACTGCAATACTGCTACGTAATAGCTTCACCGCCCATGTCGGCGGGAAAATATAACTTAAATACATTACAGGCGTAGGCAGCATTTTCACGGGAAATGCGAAACCACAAATTAATATAAACGGGAATTCCAAGCAGTTCATGAAAAGAGTTGTGCGTCTGGAGAGCGTAAGTAGATACGCTATAAAAACGCTGATAACGATAAAGCACAAAACAGTCAGCATAAATGCAAGTGCAAGCAATCCCCAATTATATACCTGCACAGGAATCCGATATAGCACCATGGCAAATACCACAGAGATAAAAAATGAGCAAATCGAAAGTATCGTGTTGCCAAAAACCTTTCCCAGCCATATTAGTCGGAAATCCGCCGGAGCGGAAAAGATCACACTCAAGGTATTCATATACCGCTCCCGATTGATGTCACCCGCAGATGAAAAAGCAATAGCCCCCCATAAATTCCATAGACCGCTACCCAGCACCACAAAGGCGATAAAATCCTCCTGTGGGGCATGGCGATACATCTCCCCTAGGATAATCGTACTCAAAATCGGAGCGACTAACATGCAATATTTAAACATATTACGGGCAAAGGTCTGCTTCATTTGCAAGATCATAGATGTGATAATTACGCTTTTCGAATTCACTCAGAGACCCCCTTTACCAATTGGATATATGCATCTTCAAGGGTTGTTTCTTCGTTTTTGAAGGATTTTATTGTTGTCGAGTCAATGATTGCTAATACATGCCCTGTTACATCGGCATCACGGCAGGAAATCCGTAAATCGGTGAAGCCTTCCCTCTCAGTTGCTTTCACACTTACAACCCCTTGTATAGATGAAATTTGCTCCTCCACATTTGGTGGTTTTTTTGTAAGTGTAATTTCTAATACGGTTTCGGTTGCGGTTTTAGCCTTTATATTGGCAGGTGTGTCGATATCTAAAAATACGCCATCTTTGATAATTGCAATACGCCCGCAAAGCTCATCGGCTTCGTACATATTATGGGTGGTCAGCAGAATCGTGGTACCCTGCCGGTTAGCCTCTTTAACGATTTTTCGCAGTGTCTCGGCTCCCAGAGGGTCGAGCCCTACGGTTGGTTCATCCAGGAACAATACCTCCGGGCTGTTAATAAGCCCACGAGCAATTTGCACTCGCTGTGTCATCCCCTTAGAAAAAGTCTCAATACGCGTGTCCGCTCTATCGGATAGCCCCACCAGTTCCAGCAGCTCATCCACTCGTTTATCTCGTTTTTCTAATGGAATTTTGTAAAGGTTGGCAAAATATTTCAAGTTATCCTTGGCGGACAGGCGGCGATATAAGCCATATTCTCCGCCAAAAATAAAATTAATCCTATCGCGGATCATTTTCTCCTGCCCAAAAGTATCGTAACCCAGCACCTTACAGGTACCACTGGTTGGAGCAAGCATGGTTATTAGCATTTTTATTGTGGTGGTTTTTCCTGCACCGTTTTGACCTAGCAAGCCAAAAATCTCACCCTTTTCAACCTCAAAGCTGATACCTCGTACGGCGTTGATAATTTTTTTATTGCGCCGCACAATGCCGCTGGTAACAGCATAATCCCTAACAAGATCCTTTACTTCGATTATTGGCATAATGACCCCCTTGGAAATGATGCATATATCTTGACCCATATCCGCACGGCTTTCAACGAAAAAAAATTGCACAAACCTGTATTTTTAAGCATAATCAGCCTATGTTCACACAGCGCTGTGAAAATTCAAGTCAAAGCAGGTGCCATCTATGCTCACAATCGGTGAGAAAATCAAGCAAATCAGAAAAGCCAAGGGGCTTTCCCAAGAAAATTTAGCTTATGATATCGGCTTGAGCACATCTACCATCTGCCGAATCGAGCAGGGATCAACCGCTGTAAACGGCGAAATTCTCAAAGCAATAAAAAAGGCTCTGGATATAGAATCCGCGCCACTCCTCCCTGGGGAAGGGGAGGGTTTTAAAGAACGACTTTATATTTGGCAAAAGTTAATTCATGACGGGCATCTAATCGAAGCAAGAACTCTGCAAAAAGGGCTACGTGACATCATCGCACTTCCTTTTGAAAAAGACCTTGCAATGCTGTATCAGCTTTTCGAAATAAGCCTACTGCTTGCAGAGCAGGGATACACGACCGCCGAAGCCCATTTGCAAAGCCTTAATATTTGTGAAATGACTCAAGAGAATCGGTATCATTATTACCGCAACATGGGCTGGCTATATATGAGCATCGGAGACGACCGGGCTAAGGAGCCACTGGATTACCTACTCAAAGCGTATGAAATACAGGAAAAACCCAACGGTGGTCTCTACTACCGTATTGCAAGATGTTACACCCGCTTAGGTCAACCCTTTCGCTCTATCGCCATGCTGGAAAATGCATATAAGACCTACGGTGATAATAAAACCACCACCATAAGTCTGGATTTGGACAATAAAATGGCTCTTAACTGTATCGACATAGGAGATACGGCAAGAGCCAGAGAAATACTTGAAAAATGCTTGATTAATGCAAAAAATATTTCCGACGAGCGGTATATAGCCGTTATATTGCATAATATTGGTTCAACATATGCAAAAGATAAGAACTGGGAAACCGCTCTTAGCTTCTTTGTCGAAGCCGATGGATACTTCAATGAAACCGAGCATAATGAATTAGTGAACAGGTATTACAAGACCCGCTGTCTGGTTGCCCTGCGGCGGTTTGCCCAGTGCAAGGAGCTTCTAGTCCAAGGAGAAGAGCTTATTGTCAGCAATAACCACTACGCTATTATGTTTAACTCATTAAGCCACTTAATCACCCTGCGAGAACCCATATCCCACGAATATATAGAAACAGTAACAATCCCTTACCTAGTAAACAGACGCAATATATCTGAGGCACTAGACTACTGCGAAATCCTGGAGGATTTCCATGAAAGCAGAGGCAGCACCAAAAAAGCTCTGGAGTTTGCAAAAATCCAGCGAGATATTTACAAAGGGATGATCATGCCTCATTCTTGTGAACAGTAAGTGCCTCAATGATACGCTGATAAAGCCCGCTGGCATTGGCTCGCCAGTTGGATTGTATCAGCTTGGCTTGCTCCCGAGTGTCCACAGATACTACCAGCTCTAAAAGTGCCCGCTTATCTTCATATACACCACATTTTACTCTAAACTCGTCGTTTTCCATATTTGGAAAATAGGTGGCTATGTTTTCATAGTCCTTTTTTATTTTGCCTTGATTTTCTAGAATATAGGCATCTATTGCTTGCCGCCTTGACCAGGGTATTTGCTTTGCGAAGAACTCAAGGGAGGTTTGACCTTCGTCTGTTATGTTATAACGTGTGGTGTTATTATCCAGGGCGTTTTCTTCGGTAACGTCAAAATGCCCGCCTTCTACCAGGTTGGCTAGGGTTTGCTGCATGGTGTAATAGTCCATATAGTCCGCATCCCGGACAAAGTCCGTTACTTGTGCTTGGGACATGGGGAGCTCCATACGGCTTACAAGGTATAAAAGAAGCAGTTTATTTTCCATGGTTTTATCTGGTGAGTCGGTCATTCATTCCTCCGGTTTTGATGATAATGGTAAAGGCTATTTTCTTCTACTATGAAAGCATTTCTTTCATCTTTGTAAGCCCTGTTTTCAATGCTATACCGACCTTAGATGTGTCTTTGCCGCCTGCTTGGGCGTTGTTGGGTCTGCCGCCTCCGCCTCCCCCACATATTTCTGCGGCTTCTTTTACCAGATTACCGGCGTGGATTCCCGCCCTGACCGCGTCGTCTGTTGCTGCAGCTAGGAACTGTGCAGCTCCTGCATTTATGCCGGCAAGCAAAAAGCAACCGGAGGGTATCTCTGTACGGAGCTGGTCGGCTAGTTGGCGCAAGGCTTCTATGTCGTAGTTTTCCAGTAGTGCAGTGAGTAATGTGAAGCCTTTGTGCATTTCGGCTTTTTTTACTAGGTCGGTAGCGATATTGGCATGTTCAGCCTTTGCTGCTTTCGCAGTTTTGCTTGCGGCATCTTTTTTAAGCTGCTTATTTTCTGCAATCAGGGTTTCCAAGCGTTCTAGAAAACTCCCATGATTGGTTTTCATAACTTCTATCCCATTGGAAAGGGTTTCATATGCATCACGATATAAAGCCAGTGCTGTCCGACCTGTGGTGGCTTCTATTCTTCGGACACCGGCGGCAATCCCGCTTTCGGATATTAATTTAAATAGACCGATTGATTCGGTATTTGTCACATGCGTGCCGCCGCAAAGCTCCACGCTCCAGTCGCCCATGCTTACAACCCTTACGGTGTCGCCGTATTTTTCCCCGAAAAGTGCAAGCGCACCTTTTTCGCGGGCTTTTTCCGGAGTGGTTTCGATTATGGTTACCGGTAAGCCGGATAGGATTTTTTCGTTTACCAATGCTTCAACCTTATCACGCTGTGCTGGTGTCATAGGGCCAGTATGGGTAAAGTCGAAACGCAAACGATCCGAACCGACCTCTGAGCCTGATTGCTCTACATGCTCTCCAAGTACCTCACGAAGTGCTTTTTGCAATAAATGCGTTGCGGAGTGGTTGCGCATAATATCCTTGCGGCGGTTAGAGTCTATGGTTGTGGTTATGGTTTGACCTTTGGCTATGGATCCGGTTTTTATCACGCCGATATGGGCGATATTATTTCCAGCCACCTGCTGGCAATCAGTGATTTCGATTTCAAGGCCCGGGGCGATAAGCTTGCCGGTGTCAGCTTTTTGCCCACCGGAAGCGGCGTAGAAAGGGGTTTTGCTGAGCACAACCGCAACTTTGTCGCCATCCTCCAAAACCTCAAGCACTTCTCCTTCGCATGAGTGGGCTTCGTATCCGTAAAATTCCGTTGGCAATCCAGGCGTTAACTTATGATATATGGTTTCATCCGCACCCATATAGGTATTTGTACCCCGAGCGGCTCTTGCACGGTTTTTTTGGTTTTCCATTTCAGTGTTAAAGCCATCCATGTCCATAGCAAGAGCGTTTTCCTCCAGAATCTCCCGTGTAAGGTCGTGTGGGAAGCCGAAGGTATCATATAATTTGAATGCATCTGCACCGGAAAGAGTTTTTTCTCCATTTTTATGCAGATTTTCGATTTGCTTTTGAAGCAAGCTGGTTCCGGTTTCCAAGGTTTCAAGGAAGCGGGTTTCTTCTTGGGTCAATTGCAGCAGAATATGATCAGCTTTTTCGGTAAGATTGGGATATGCATGAGCATAGGTATCAATAGAAAGCTGTGCAATTTTCTTCACAAATGTTTTAAGCCCCAAAGCCTGCCCATGACGTACTGCACGCCTGAGCATCCGCCTAAGCACATATCCGCGCCCCTCATTGGAGGGCTGAACACCATCCGAGGCAATAAATACCACGCTTCGTACATGGTCGGCTATTATATTGGCTGATACCAGTTGGGCTTTTGTTCCACTGCTAATCCCGGCGAGCTGTAGCACCTGGTCACGCAGTGTTTTAATATTATCAATCTCGGAAATTGTTGCTGCATCCTGCATAACAATCGCCATGCGCTCAAGCCCCATGCCTGTGTCAATGCCTGTGGTTTTAAGGGAGATGTATTCGCCGTTTTCCAGCTTTTCGAATTGGATGAACACCAGATTCCAAAACTCCATAAATCGGTCGCAATCACAACCAACCGCACAGTCTGGGTTGCCACAGCCGTTTTCTTCGCCGCGGTCATAATGAAGCTCTGAGCAGGGGCCGCAGGGGCCTATTCCATGTTCCCAGAAATTATCTTCTTTTCCCAGGCGCACTATGCGCTCGGGTGGTAGACCTACGGTGTTTTGCCATATATCGTAGGCTTCATTATCTTCGTGATACACAGATACATACAGCTTATCCAGCGGGATTTTAAGCACATCGGTGACAAATTCCCACGCCCAGGGTATGACTTCTTTTTTAAAATAGTCCCCAAATGAGAAATTGCCAAGCATCTCGAAAAAGGAAGCATATCGAGCTTTCTTGCCTACTTCATCAATATCCACTGTGCGCACACATTTTTGGCATGTAACTACTCGCGTAGAAGGCGGTGCTTCTTGACCGGTGAAGAATTTTTTCATTGGTGCCATTCCGGCATTTATCAAAAGAAGGCTTTTATCATCTTGTGGTACCAGTGGGTAGCTTGGTAAATGGTAATGACCTTTGGCAATAAAAAAATCCAAGAAACTTTCTCGGATTTGATTAACTGTTAATGATTTCATCGGATGCAACTCCCTCATTTGTATTATATACGTCAGTATAAATACGGGTTAGTGGGATGTCAAACGAACCTGTGCTGCAAACGCTCGCCGCCCTCCGGATTCCCCTGTAATAATAAAGCAATCCCTATCACGATGCGCAGTAACTTCTACCTCCGCTCCCAGCCGCATTTCCGCAAGATAGTTTATCTGCACCTGCTTCAAAACCGGTTCTAAGCCTGCAGTAAGCCTAGTGATAGGGAAGAGTGCGTCTCCTATCAAGTCCCCGTAGATGCTGTTATTCATATGCATATTGGTGTCAACATCACGGTATGTGACTATGTGGTTATAGCTATAGAAGTGCTGCCCAAAATCGGCAGGCACTAAAATCTTATCTGGTTTGACTGTCACATTCTCATCCTCTAGGGTGAGTAGGGGAACCGGCAGAGCAGCAGGACGTAGTGGTCGACGGGCATTAATGTCAAATAACAGCCACATACTAGCCCATTCCATGATTTTCTCACCTTTTGCATCGTACATATCACCCTGCCGCAGGAATGTCCCTTTATCAATCCCATATGGCCATGTACGGATTGTGATGTCTTCATTGTAAGCGGGCATTCTAATGACGTTTACCCCGAAGCGTTGCAGCACAAAGGTCATTCCCAATGGATGCAAAACATTGTAGCTTGCGCCTAGTTCACTTGCGTTTACATCAGCCGCAACATGCACCATGCGCAGTAATGCAGAAAGCTTAACTTTGCCATTGCAATCCAGGTCGTAATAGGTAATGCGGGTCTGTTGTGTGAAGAGTGGGTTCATTTTAAGCCTCCATTTTATATAAATTTATATAAATCGCCGTCCCCTATTAATATAATAAACTTTACGCTATTATACCTCATATATAAACAGCAAAATTGATAGGAGCGTTGCAATGACTTGGTTTAGAAATTCATTCAAATGGGCAGGGGAGCTATATGCGTCATGGTTTGCTGATTGGCTGCATGTAAACTTCGTTGCCCGTACTATCATTCTTCTTCTTATGTTATTTCTTATAATCTTTGTAATTGCCCAGATTTTCAAATTTATACTCGGGCCTCTTGTGGTTTTTGTATATGTAAACGTTTTCAAGCGAGCTTGGAACTTCCTCTTTGTGGAGTCTATTCAGGAATGGATATATATTAATTATTATTCGAAAGGCGACCTGAAATTCTCAGCATGGTATATGCGCCTTTGTGATAGGGCAAAGGCAAACCGAACAATCCTGTCTGACACGACGCTTGCAGGGATATATCGCAAGGGAAAGATACGCCGTTTGGGTAATTATTTGATGCTAACCGCAGGAGTAATTGCAGCCCTATGGGTAGTAGCCTTCGGGTTAAGCCAGGAGTACGCAATGCCTGCTTGGGCGGGAGTACTGCCCTCTGAGACAAGCCCGATTGAAGAAAATGAAGATCAATATCCCAATATAATTGATGAAACAGAATATGAAAACGACGAAGAACCCGAAGAAGAAATATATATCCCTGGAATGATAAGACCTGGTCTTTTACCATCTGGATCACAGGTATTCTTAGCACTAACAGAAGAATCCGCCATCGAAGGTGCGCGTTTACGAGACGGACCCGGTACTGGTACAATAGTAATAGAAATGCTTTTTGGTCATGAGTTGATGGTGTACCTGGGCAACTATGTCCCTGATGAAGATGTCGCGACACTGTATTGGCTAAGAGTGAGGACTAATGAGGGTACGGAAGGGTTTATTGCAAGTCATTTGGTGATTGTTGCGAATTAACAAGAAAAATAATATAATCGAAACATTAATGGGAGTGGATGGTTGCTGGTGTGGCCCCTGGTCTTCAAAACCTGTGAGAGTGGTTAGTAGCTGCTTAGGTGGGTTCGATTCCCACATACTCCCGCCAAAATGTATGGGGCTGCTGTAAAAAGCAGCCTCTTTTTAGAGGATGATATCAAATAATTGAAGCCCTAAATATGTTAGGAGGTGCTCAAAATGGCTAAAAAACTACGACTCACACATATGTCTGCCAATGCAGGATGAGCAGCCAAATTAGGGCCGGGAGCCCTATCAGATGTTTTAAAGACATTACCACAAAATCATGATCCTAATTTGCTGGTTGGTTTTGACACTAGCGATGATGCATGTGTGTACAAGCTTAAAGATGACTTGCTGCTAATCAAAACTGTGGACTTTTTTACGCCTGTAGTTGATGACCTATATATTTTTGGGCAAATCGCAGCTACAAATGCACTTTCGGATGTATATGCCATGGGTGCGTCCCCTTTGCTTGCTCTTAATATTCTTTGTATCCCAACCTGCTTGCCCCAGGAGGATATTGCCGAGATGCTTAGAGGCGGAGCTGAAAAAGTTCACGAAGCTGGCGCGGTAATCGCAGGTGGCCATTCTGTAATTGATCCAGAGCCCAAGTATGGGCTATGCGTAAGTGCGACCATTCACCCAGACGAATTATGGAGTAATGGCGGCGCGAAACCAGGAGATGTTTTGATTCTTACAAAGCCACTGGGTAATGGCATATTAGTGACAGCAGCAAAGCGGGATGTTTTACCCCAAGGAAAACTCACCCAGGCAATCAAATCCATGATTACATTAAACAAATATGCCAGGGATGCAGCAATAAAAACCCGCGTAAACGCCGCAACAGATATAACAGGCTTTGGTTTCCTAGGTCATGCCAGTGAAATGGCTGAAGCAAGCGGTTGCACATTGGCGTTTACAGCGAAGGATATACCACTTTTGGATGGTGTTTATGAGTTGTCAGAACAAGGTGTAATCCCAGGTGGCACAAAGCGCAATGTAGATTACCTTTCCACCAAAGTATATATAGCAAATGATGTACCGATGCCTTATAAAGCGATTCTCCATGACCCACAAACATCCGGTGGATTGCTGCTCTCCGTACCGGAAGCAAATGCTGATTTGCTCCTTTCCAATCTTAGGGAGGCAGGAGTTGAGGCAGCAAGGGTAGGGGAGGTACGCCCCAAGGGGCGGTCTTGCATTGAAGTGTATTAGACGAAACCCGAAGGATTAATGCCTTCGGGTTTTTTATTTCCTAGTCATTTCCTTGGTAAAAAAGTGTTGACAATTAAATTGTCTTATGTATAATGACGATAGATAATCGTTTAGCTCGATTTTTATTGTGCATTACTAGCTAATAAAGTAAATCCGTGTGAAAAACAGCTATGACAAGCTTTGAATTGCCGGCTTTTGGGCAAATCAAAGCGCAGTTCAGAGCTGATTTTGAACCGGAATTACTATAACTGGAGGTGAGTGGTCATTACCATTAGGGATATCGCAAAGGCTGCGGGGGTATCTACGGCTACGGTTTCGTATGTAATAAATGGCTCAAAGTATGTGACCCCCGAAAAAAAGCAGCGAGTTCTTGATGTGATCAAAAAAACCGGCTATCAACCCAATATAGTAGCAAAAAGTTTGCGCACAAAGAAAACTAACTCCATAGGGGTACTTGTAGAGGATGTTTTAGCTTTTGCAACTCCACGTATTATCAATGGTATCTCTGAATATATGGAAAATACCGATTATCACATTTTACTAAACGACCTTAGGATGATGGGGAGCTTGTTTAACCAATACGACCAGATTGTTCACCAAAAGGATAAAATAAATAAGGAATTAATGTTCCTTGTATACGGTGCAAAGGTAGATGCAGTCATCTATATTGGGATGTTTGATAGGGACATATCAGGCATTATCCCAGATATAAATAAACCCGTTATAATCGCATACTCAACATCAGAGGATAATCATACCTGTTATGTAACATATGAAAACGAAAATATCTCCACCCAAATGATGCGATATTTAATAAATGCGGGACATTCACGCATTGCAGTTATAACCGGGTTAGCGCATACCAATCCTGCACAGCTCCGCCTTAAAGGCATACACCAAGCTTTCAATGAGGCTGGGCTTATACTGGATAATCAATTTGTTAAAAATGGTGATTGGGAACGGGATTCGGGATACAACTGCATGAAAGATCTCTTGAAGACCTCCCCGCCAACCGCAGTATTTGCAATGAATGATATTATGGCAATAGGTGCGGTAGACGCGATAAAGGAAGTAGGGCTGCGTGTACCGGAGGATATATCCGTGGTAGGATTCGACAATCGTGAAGTGTCAGATGTCGTATCCCCAAAGCTAACTACAGCAGAAATTGATTTGAAGGCAATAGGCTATACTGCAGCACAAGTAGCCGCAGAAATGTTAGCCGGGAAAGATAAAAACGAGCATAAAGTAATAATACCCAGTAATATGATTATAAGAGACTCAGTCAGCAAGCCTTTTTAATTTAATTGCCAGCTAAACGTTTAGCTGCATATGAAAAAGGAGTGTATATGCATGAAAATTACACCACTACCCTTGCAAAATACTACAATAAGCGGCTCGTTTTGGAGCAGATACATGGGCTTAGTACGTCGTGAGGTTATCCCATACCAATGGGAAGTGCTCAACGACCGCATAACCGATGCTGCTCGAAGTGGATGTATACAAAACTTTGAAATTGCTGCAGGTAAAAAACAGGGCGAGTTTTACGGTATGTGCTTCCAGGATAGCGACCTGTACAAGTGGCTGGAATGCGTTGCATATAGTCTTGCCACGCAGCCTGACCCCGAGTTAGAAACACTAGCCGACTGTGCAATAGAACTAATACGCTCGGCACAGTCACCAGATGGTTATATAAATACCTATTATATGATAAAGAACCCTGCACAAAGATGGACAAACTTACAGCATGGGCATGAATTATACTGTGCTGGACACTTGATTGAAGCTGCTGTCGCGTACTATGACGCGACAGGCAAAACTACGTTTTTGGATATCGCAATACGCTTTGCTGATTATATAGATTCTGTTTTCGGCTTGGATGACGGAAAAATAAACGGCTATCCCGGACATCAAGAAGTTGAACTTGCATTGTTTAAGTTGTATGAAACAACAAGCGAAAAGCGTTATTTGGACTTAGCGGCATATTTTATTAAAGAGCGGGGTAAATCACCAAATTACTTTGATGAAGAGCAAAAGAAGCCGGAATATAAACCAGTTTTTGCAGAACTCACACCCATGAGCCGCGATTATTCACAATCGCATATTCCTCCTGTTGATCAGCGTGTAGCAACAGGTCATTCTGTGCGGGCCGTATATATGTACGCCGCGATGGCAGACC